>Ga0185299_10000084_pt1 | contig 290835 bp, 267 predicted proteins | sample PaiPotPPA55metaG_FD_128002 | JGI IMG/M metagenome (GOLD analysis project Ga0185299, IMG submission 128002) | Iron sulfur acid spring bacterial and archeal communities from Banff, Canada, to study Microbial Dark Matter (Phase II) - Paint Pots PPA... ...
GAAGAACACCATCAATACGATGGTCGATCAGCTTGGATCGTTCGCCTCCGAAGTCACCCGCGTCGCGCGCGAGGTCGGCACCGAAGGTATTCTCGGCGGCCAGGCCCGGGTCCAGGGAGTTTCCGGCACCTGGAAAGACTTGACCGACAGCGTCAACTTCATGGCGGGCAATCTCACCAGCCAGGTTCGTGGTATTGCGAAAGTCGTCACCGCCGTTGCCAACGGCGATCTCAAACGAAAGCTGAACGTGGAGGCGATGGGTGAGATCGCGGCCCTCTCCGACACGATCAATAGCATGATCGACACACTGGCTACCTTCGCGGATCAGGTCACCACGGTCGCGCGCGAAGTCGGCGTCGAAGGCAAGCTGGGCGGGCAGGCAAAGGTGCCTGGCGCGGCGGGTACGTGGAAAGGATTGACCGAGAACGTTAACCAACTCGCGGCCAATCTGACTACTCAGGTCCGCGCGATCGCGGAGGTTGCTACCGCGGTCACTCAGGGCGACCTGACGCGATCGATTACAGTCGAAGCCCAGGGCGAAGTCGCGGCGCTGAAGGATACGATCAACGAGATGATCCGCAACCTCAGAGATACTACCCAAAAGAACACAGAGCAGGACTGGCTAAAGACCAATCTCGCCAAGTTCAGCCGTATGCTCCAGGGACAAAAAGATCTCAACACGGTCGGACGGCTGATTCTCTCCGAGCTCGCTCCGGTCGTCAGAGCGCAACACGCGGTCTTTTACGTGCTCGACTCGATGAAGGAGGCTCAGCGGCTAACCCTGCTGGCCAGCTATGCGGCGCAGGGCCAGAATCGGACGCGAAAAAATATTGAATTGGGCGAGGGGCTCGTCGGCCAGTGCGCGTTGGAAAAAGACAAGATCGTGCTCTACAACGTACCTGACGATCATGTACGGATTTCCTCCGGGCTCGGCGACTCGCTCCCACAGAGTATTCTGATCCTGCCCGTCATATTCGAAGGTCAGGTCAGAGGAATACTAGAGTTAGCCTCGCTGGAAGGCTTCAACTCGAGCCACCAGGCGTTCCTGGATCAGCTAACTGAGAGTATTGGAATCGTCATCAACACCATCGAAGCGAACATGCGGACGGAGGATTTGCTCAAACAATCGCAGTCGCTCGCTCAGGAGCTGCAAAGCCGCCAACAGGAACTGCAGCAGACCAACCAGGAACTTCAGGAAAAGGCCCGGCTGCTGGTGCATCAGAACGAGGAAGTCGAGCGCAAGAACCAGGAGGTGGAACAGGCACGTCAGGCGCTGGAGGAAAAAGCCGAACAGCTCGCGCTTACCTCCAAATACAAATCCGAGTTCCTGGCCAATATGTCGCACGAGCTGCGCACACCTTTGAATAGTCTGTTGATACTTTCCGACCAGCTCTGCAAAAACACCGAAGGAAATCTCAACGTCAAGCAAACCGGCTTTGCCAAGACCATTCACTCTTCCGGCAACGAGCTGCTGATGCTCATCAACGACATCCTCGATCTATCAAAGATCGAATCGGGCACCGTTGTGGTCGATCCGAGCGAAGTGGAATTCGACGAACTGCAGCAATACGTGGAACGTACCTTCCGCCATGTGGCCGAGGCCAAGAACCTCGATTTCGTAATCCGGCTGGACCCGGGGCTGCCGGCCTCGATGCTGACCGACTCCAAACGGCTGCAGCAGATCATCAAGAACCTGCTTTCCAACGCGTTTAAGTTCACCCAGAGCGGCCAGGTAAAGCTGACGATCGAGGCCGTCCAAAGCGGATGGAATCCGGAACACGAAGACCTGAACCGTTCCGGCAACGTGATGGCGTTTTCGGTCTCCGATACGGGTATCGGTATCTCCGCCGACAAGCAGCAGATCATCTTCGAAGCCTTCCAGCAGGCGGACGGCAGCACCAGCCGCAAGTATGGCGGGACGGGTTTGGGGCTGGCAATCAGCCGCGAGCTGTCCAGGCTGCTGGGTGGTGAGATCCGCCTCGCAAGCACTCCGGCCAGAGGCAGTGCGTTCACTTTGTACTTGCCACAGACCTATTCACCGGTGCGGACCCTCCGCAAACCCAATCCAAGCGCTTCCACCTACCACAACGGCGCGGATGCGGTTGCAGCGTCAGCGGCTTTTCAACGCGAAAGTGCAATTGGGCGAGCGCCCGAATCACACGGCGACGGCATGCAGCAAATCGCGGGAAGCGTGAACGTGATGCCGGAGGTGCATATCACTCCGGCGGTGGCTTCCGCCGCCCCTGAAATGTTTAGACCCATCGACGAAGTCGGCGACGATCGGGCCAGCATCCGGCAAAATGACCGGGTTCTATTGATAGTGGAAAACGATCTTGCGTTCGCACGTTTTTTACTGGACGCTGCGCGTGAGAAGGGTTTCAAAGGCATTGTCACATCGCTTGGCGCCTCCGCATTGGCGTTGGCCACGGAATACAAACCTTCCGCCGTCACGCTGGACATCTATCTGCCCGATCTCGACGGTTGGCGGGTGTTGGACCGCATCAAGAACGATCTAACCAGCCGTCATATCCCGGTCTGCGTGATTTCCACTGACGATTCGCGTGAACGGGCGCTAGCCACCGGGGCGTTGGCGTTCTTATCCAAGCCGGTCCATAGCAAGGATATTCTGGATGCCTTCCTGGCGCGTCTGCACGACTACATAACGCGCCAATTCAAAAGCGTGCTCGTAGTTGAGCCGAAACAAGAAAGTCGCGAACGCACTGTGCAGTATCTCAAGGCTGAGGATATACAGATAACGAGCGTTGCGGACGGAGCAAGCGCGCTTCAGATGCTGCGCGAAAGGTTGATCGACTGCATAATCGTCAATCCAGAGGCGTCCGGTCTGGCGGCACTAATGCAATCGTCCCAATCCGAGTCGCTCGTCTCAAACCTTCCGATTATTACCTACAGTGAATTAACGGAACACGATCGTAATGGAGGCGGGAGCGGCGCGTTGCATGTCTCAAGCGGCGGTTCCGTCATCCGTCCGATCCATTCCAGAGAACGCTTGCTGGATCAGGTCAGTCTTTTCCTTCATCGAAAGCTTGAAAAGCTTCCCGAGGCCCAGTACAAGGTGTTGGACACGCTCTATCATTCAACCGATATCCTTGCTGGTAGAAATGTTCTGATTGTCGATGATGACATGCGCAATATTTTCGCGCTCTCATCGGTGCTCGAAGAACAGGGCATGAACGTTGTTTCCGCGGATAATGGCCGCGATGCGATCCGGCTGTTGTCGGAAAAATCGCCGGTTGACATCGTTCTGATGGATATTATGATGCCGGAAATGGACGGGATTGATACGATGCTGGAAATACGTAAACTCCAGCATCGCAAGGACCTGCCGATTGTCGCGGTGACCGCCAAGGCTATGAAGGGCGATCGCGAAAAGTGCATGGAGGCGGGGGCGTGGGACTATCTGTCGAAACCGGTGGACACGGATACCCTGCTGACGGTCCTGCGCTCGTGGCTGCATCGTTGAGCCTGCATCGTTAGGCCTGGTGGGCGATGCGCAAGCATGAATTCCGCGTGAGGTCGATGGTATGGGAGTCATGAGCGGCGGGTCCCGGTTGTACGACCCTGAGAACTACGGGGCCAAAATCCTGGTGGTCGACGACCGCGCGGACAAGCTCCTGGCATTCGAATCGATTTTGCAGGAGTTGCACCAAGAGATCCTCACCGCGGGTTCCGGCGAAGAAGCTCTGAGATTGGTGCTCGAACATGAATTCGCGGTTGTCCTGATGGACGTGAATATGCCTGGCCTGGATGGCCTCGAGACCGCCGCACTGATACGCAAGCGCAAAAAATCGGCCCATACGCCGATCATTTTTATCACCGCCTTTCCCGACGAAATGCTTACCATGCAGGGATACTCACTTGGAGCGGTTGATTACATCCTCTCCCCGGTGGTTCCGGAAATATTGCGGACTAAGGTGAAGGTCTTCGTCGATCTGTTTTGTATGACGCAAGCCGCCAAGCGGCAGGTCGATGAACGAATAGCCCTGGCCCGAGAGCAGGCCGCGCGCGCGGCCGCGGAGGAAGCGAGCCGGCGTTCAATCATGCTGGCCGACGCCACGCGGGCGCTCTTCAGTTCACTTGATTTCTGGACCACGGTTCATGAGCTGTTCTCTATGGTAGTTCCTTCGCTGGCTGACTTTTGCAGCTTCACGGCGGTCAATCCACGCGGCGAGCTCGAGAGGACTGAGCTCGCGTGGATAACCGCGGGCGGGCTGCAGGGCAATACTTCGGCCGAGACAGTTCCAGCGCCGCTCGCGCCGGGCATCGAACAGGCGCTCGCTACGCGCAAGCCGCAATTTTTCGAGGATGTGGATTCGATCCCTTCGTTTGGACAGCCGGTGCCCGGAGCTGAGCCCGCGCGAGATCAGTTGGCCGATGTGCCGACGCTTCGTTCAGGAGGCATGTTCCCGGTGATCGCTCGAGGCCGCATTGTCGGCGTGGCGTGTTTTGCGGCGGGCTCTGTCGGTCGTGTGTTCAGTGATCCGGATTTGTTGTTGCTGGAGGATTTGACCGATCGTGCAGCTATCGCTTTGGACAATGCGCAGTTGTATCAGCAGCTTCAGGATGCGGATCGGCACAAGAACGAATTTCTTGCGATGCTGGGCCATGAACTGCGTAATCCGTTGACGCCGATCCGAAATGCGGCCGAGTTGCTGCGACGCGTGGGTTCGGATCCCAACCGGCTGAACTGGGCCCAAGCGGTTATCGAGCGGCAAGTGAAGCATCTCACCCGCCTGGTCGACGATCTTCTGGACGTCTCGCGGATTACGCGCGGCAAGATTCAACTCAAGCAGGAACCCCTGGAAGTTTCCGAGGCGATTCGCACTGCGGTCGAGATCAGCAAGCCGCTGCTTGATGCCCGCGGGCATCGTTTCTCCATTTCAGCACCAACGCGGCCATTGAGGATAAAAGCTGATGCGGGCCGCATCGCTCAAGTTCTGGGCAACTTGCTAAACAACGCAGCGAGGTACACTCCCGAAGGCGGAACGATCTCTCTCGCGGCGAATCAGGAAGACAATGATGTAGTTTTCCGAGTGGTCGACAATGGAGCCGGGATTTCGAGGGAGATGCTTTCGAATATTTTCGATCTTTTCTCACAGGGCGAGCGTCCACCCAATGCCCATCATGACGGCCTCGGCGTCGGCCTGACATTGGTACGGCATCTGGTCGATTTGCATGGCGGCAACGTGGATGTCTTTAGTGCCGGACCGCACAAAGGAAGTGAGTTTGTCGTCAGACTACCATTGTTGCGTGACGAGGGACTCCCTTCAGTTGAATCCGCGCAGCCGGAGGTGTCGCAACCGCCATCCAATGGACTTCGAGTTTTAGTTATCGATGACAATCAAGACGTAGCGCAGACGGTTGGTCAATTGCTGCAGTGGTCGGGTTTCGAAGTGCAGCTGGCGTACGATGGCTACGCTGCAATCAAACTAACTTCAGAGTTCCGTCCCGATGCAGTAGTGCTCGACATCGGCCTCCCGGGCATCGATGGCTACGAAGTTGCCCGAAGGTTGCGCGCACAGCCGGCGGGCGATCGGCTGATAATAATCGCCGCGTCCGGTTATGGACAAAAAGAGGATCAGCAGCGCTCACTAGCGGCGGGTTGCGATCGTCACCTGACCAAGCCGATTGACCCCGTACAATTGACAGACCTTCTAAGTTCTCTCTGTTCCGCTAAGGCTTGAGTGAACCGACTTCTTGCCAAGCCGATTCCGGTCGCTGTAGTTTGCGTCCGGGACCTTTCCACGCACTTTTTCACGCTTGTTCAGTTTACGCAGTTCAGCCGTTCGCATTCATCACTATGTTTTCCGGTACGCAGTGCATTAGTAACTCTGGGGACGCGGCCTTCTTTGCTAAGCGTGCGATAGCCGTTGCCGCTGGCGCAGTTTCGCGAGCGGTTGAGTGTTGAGCACGTCCGCTGGCTCCAGCCATCCGCGCCGCGCCTGATTGACGCCGTACTCCAGGAGGCCAAACCCGCGCGGCGAATGTGAATCGCTCGAAACCACGAGCTTGACTCCGGCGCGCTTGGCCGCCATCGAGGCGACGTCAGTAAGATCGAGCCGATCGGTCTGTGAGTTAACCTCCAGCGCGCATCCTTCCTCGCGAGAGATGCGCAAGATTTCGCTCAAATCGAAGTCGCTCGGCGGGCGATAGTCTATGACGCGGCCGCTCGGGTGACCGATAACGTCGACGTTGCGGTTGCGGATCGCACGGACTATTCGGCGGGTCATCGCGACGGAGTCCATGTTGAGCTTTGAGTGGACCGATGCGACGACCCAGTCGAGTTCGGCGAGCACCTCGTCGGGCAGATCGAGCGTGCCATCGTCGAGGATGTCCACCTCTATACCACGAAGGATGCTGATGCCGCTGACGCGCGCTGCGACTGCGTCGATTTCTCTCCATTGCTCGCGCAAGCGCGCCGGGTCGAGCCCGTGGGCCATCGCGAGGCGCTGCGAATGGTCAGTCAGCGCGAAATATTCAAGGCCGGCGCCGCGGGCGCCGACCGCCATCTCCTCGATCGAGGCGCGCCCGTCGGTCCACGTGGAATGCGCATGCAGGTCGCCGCGCAAATCTGTCAGAGCTATCAGATGCGGGAGACGTTGGTCTCGCGCGGCCTCGATCTCGCAGCGATCCTCGCGCAGTTCGGGTGGAATCCACGCGAGGCCGAGCTCTCGATAGACATCCCCTTCTTCTGCGCCCGCCACCAACTTGCCGTCGCGGTAAAGACCACGTTCGTTGAGCAGAAGTCCCCGGTCGTGTGCGGCGCGCCGGATTTGAACGTAATGCGCCTGGGAGCCGGTGAAACAAATGAGCGCAGCTCCCCAACTCGAACGCGGCGCGACGTGGAGGCAGACCTGAACACCGCTGTTCAGGACCACGGTGGTTCGCGTCGGGTCCGACCCGAGCGTTTTGATAATTCCGGGAAAGGCCAGGAAGCGTTCAATCATCGGGTTGGCGTTGGCCGATGAGGTGACGAGGTCCAAATCGCCGATCGTTTCGAGTCGCCGCCGAAAGCTGCCTGCCACCGCTATTTGCTCGAGGCCGATGCAGCCGTACATATGGTTGAGCAGCGCATCGGCGGAAATCCGCGCGTCCGCGTAACCGATGCGGCGAGACGCCGCAGACGCTGGCTCGCGAGCGAGCGCCTCGAGCAGCCGCTCCTCCATCCTGGCGCCAAAGCCGTGGATCGTGCGGAGCAGGCCGGCTTCAATTGCGTGCTTGAGTTCTTCGCGATTGCGGATTCCCAGGCGGTCGGCGAGCAACTTGATCCGCTTGGGTCCAAGTCCGGGTAGATGTTTAAGTTCGCGCAGCCCGATCGGAAAGGAGCGCATCAACTCGATACGGATCGGCAGATCGCCGGTCTCCAGCAGAACCGCGAGCTTGGAGGCGAGGTCAGCGCCGAATCCAGGAATCTCCCTGAAGCGATCGCGAGGAAGGTCTCCGATCGCGACCGGAAAGTCGCGCACAGCGCGGGCAGCGTTACGATAGGCGCGGACGCGAAAAAAGTTCTCGCCGCCGATTTCGAGCATATCGGCTACGTCGTCGAAAATCCCGGCGATTTCCTCGTTCTGCATCATTCCTGCGTGGCAGAGGGGAGCATCGACAACCCGCGTGCAGGCGGGCCGGTGAAGTGCCCTACCAGGCTTTTGCGCGCCTTGGACGGCGCGATGCAATCGCGCACTGATGGCGCTGCACGCCACGATCGAGGCGTTGCTATAGTGATCGCGGTGGTAACCAGGATTCCAAAACAACGTGCCGGACAACCAGCGTGTTTCGTCGAGCCCATGCAATGCCTTGCCGCAGCGGAACTGCCGGAAGGGCCGAATTGGGAATATGAGATAAAATTCGACGGATACCGCGCGCTCGGGATCAAGAGCGGCGGCCGCGCGGTCTCACGGCCGCCAAGATGGCGGAATGTCGCTGGTTGAAACCGCAACTTGTCGCGCAGATAGAGTATGCGGATTGGACGGATGTAAACCATCTACGCCATTCAAAGTTCATCGCGCTGCGCGATGACAAGCCAGCGAAGCACGTGCGCTGCGAGCGGCCGATCGCCTAATCGACTTATCCGATAAACATTTCTCCCGAATCGCTTATACTCACTTAAAGTAATCAGTTCTGCGGCCGTACGCAAAGTCTATTGCGTATCTGTCGCGGTATCGCTCACGCGCCGGTTTCAACGAGATCGGTTCTCTATAGCACTACCAAGGTCGAAATACAGGTCAAACCCTTTGCGTCGCGCGAACCGCGAGCACACGATGGATGCCGGGACGAATACTCAGTACGCAGGTGTTACAATATTGATACGGTCCAGGATATCAATACGAGCGATCGCAGTATGCAGTCTCTAATTGTAGCCGGTGGGCAAAGACAAGTTGTGATGTGTATCAAAATCGAGACGGTTCGGTTTAATTTGCGAACGGAGGTAATACGATGGAACGCAGGACGGAGATACTGAGAATGACTGGAAGGACTGAGGTTATACCTTTGAGGCGCATCATGTTGGTCGCGGCGGCCGCGATATTCGCGGCTGGATGCAGCACTGCGCAGCCTCCGGATCTGGTGGCGCTGGCACCGGTCGAAGCACCGCTCGTCGGCCCGCGGGGTTATCAGGGCCCAGCCGGTCCCGCGGGCCCGCAGGGCTCGGTTGGAGCGACGGGTGCCCCGGGTTACGTGATGGCGGGTCCGGCGGGGGCTGAGGGCCCGACGGGTCCCATGGGCGCGCAGGGTCCAGCCGGACCGATGGGCGCTTCGGGCGCCGTTGTGCCCGGTGCTCGCGGAGCAACTGGCTATATGGGTCCCGCTGGGATGCAGGGCGCAACCGGAGAGACGGGCGCTCAGGGCCCCAGCATGATCGGTCCCGCCGGCCCGAATGGTCCTGTAGGTCCGGCTGGCGCGCAGGGCTTAGCCGGAGGGACGGGCGCTAACGGCGCGACATTGGTTGGTCCCACCGGTGCCCAAGGTGCTTCCGGCGCAGAGGGTGCGCAGGGCGTCAGTGGAGAGACAGGAGCGCAAGGATACGCGATGGCCGGTAGCGCCGGTCCGGCAGGCCCCTCTGGTGACGTGGGCGAGCCAGGTCAAACGGGACCGATAGGCGCCCAGGGCCAGGTCGGAATGGTTAGTCGCTGGACTCCTTATCGGGAAATCACGTTTGACAGCAATGCCGCGGACATCGAGCCTTCAGGGATGAGCACGATCTCCGAGATCGCGGCGTACATGGCGCAAAATCCGTCTCTCGAGCTTGGCATCGACGGCTCGATAAATTCGGCCAGCACAGAGCCTTTGAACCAGGACCTGAGCAACCGCCGGGTGAGCGCAGTTCATGATGCACTGGTGCGTGCCGGGGTGCCCGCTTCCAAGATTCAGACGGGCTCGTTCAGTGATCCGCAGCTCAGGCGCAATCGCCGCGTCGATGTGCTGCTGAAAACCGGTGTTTAAGCAGCGCGATCAAATCGCGATGCTTCCGTAAGTGCCGATTCCCGGGGGATCTCCTTCGCATGCCGTATGTGCGGAGGAGATTCCTCCTACGGATAGCGAGGCAGCGGATGTGCTCGAAGCGGGCGAGCGTCGCGGCCGATTGCTCTGGGAGCGGCGGTTGCTGCTGGCCCTGGTCGACGGCGTCGCCGTGGCGGCTGCGTTTCTGATCGCGTTTAACCTGTGCAGCGCTGAAATCCGTCACGAGTTTTTTGCGGTCCCCGGCTGGCCGATCCTGATCGTGCTGTTGACCTGGTACGTCTCGGCCGAGCTGGTCGACGGTTATCGCCTGGTCACTACGGTTAACCCCAGGGCTGCCTTTAGCACCGCGGCCTCGGCCCTGACGCTCAGTTTTGTGGCGCTGCTCGGGGTTTTCTTCATCGTGCCCTATCGGATCACGCGGCCGACGCTGCTGCTCTGGGTACCGGTGGCGGCGGCATTGGTGCTGAGTTGGCGAATCGCCTACCTGAGGATATTCGCCCAAGCGATCTTTGCGGGAAATTGTTGGTGATCGCCGATAGCCGGCTCTTCGAGCGCGTGTGGACCGAAGCCGCTGCCGGTCTGCCCGGCCTCTACCGTGTGCTGGAGGTAATCGAGCCCGAGCGTCCCGACCTTGCGGCTCATGTGGCCGAAGTGGTCAACGGCTCGCTCAAGGCGGACATCGTCGTCGGCTTCAAGAAGGAGCTTCCGTCAAACTGTTGAGCAGCCTGGTCGCCTGCTGCGAGCGCGGTGTGCGGGTGCGACTGCTGACGGATCTATATGAAGAGATGACCGGGCGGCTGCTGATCGAGCAGTTGGATTACGCGTGGGTGATGTCGTTGCCGATGCGCAGCGAGGTCTCCGAGGTCTATGGCGCTCTTAAACGCGGGCGTCGACATCTCGCCGGGGCCGCCGCGCTGTTGGCCCTCGCCGTGCCTTTCCGTTCCTCGCGCTGGCCATCAAGCTCGGGGACCGCGGGCCCATCCTCTATCGGCAGACGCGCTTGGGCAGATATGGGCGGCCGTTCGAAATCCTGAAGCTGCGAACCATGAGCGCGACAAACGCGGCTGACGAGCGCCAAACCGACACCAACCACCAACGATCCGCGGGTCACCCGGGCCGGGCCTTCGCTTCGGCGGCTTCATCTCGACGAGTTGCCGCAGGCGATCAATATCCTTCGCGGTGACATGAGCCTTGTCGGCCCGCGGCCGGAGCAGCCTTGGCATGCGGCCCTGATGCGCCAGGAGAACGACTTTTACAACCTCCGGCTCTCCGTGCGGCCAGAGCTGACCGGCTGGGCACAGGTCAATTTCGGCTACGGCGCTGGTGTCGAGGGCGCGCGCAAAAAACTCTCCTACGATCTTTATTACATTCGCCGCCAGGGCTTCGGCCTCGACCTTTTGATCCTGGCCCGCACCGCGCGCACCGTCGTCTCCTTTCGCGGCCGCTGAGCTGCCAGTGGCGGGCGCACGAAAAACGGCGGCGGCGCGCAAGAGTCCAGCGCCTCGAACCGCCATGCCGGCGGTGCCCCAAACGCAGATCGGCGCGTCGATCGCGATCGTGGCGATGGCCGTGAGCATCGCCGCCGGCCTGCTCGTCGATCCCCGAGCCGAAGCCGCGTTCGAGGCTCCCAAGCGTCTCGCCACGCTTATCGCGATCGTCGCCGCGGCGCTCGCGCTTCTCACGCTCCCGCGCCTGACGGCGCCGCGGCCATGGCGCATCGGACCCACCGAGCGACGCGTGGCACTTTACTTATTCCTTGGCGCAATCGGCGGCGCGCTGATCGCAGCGCTGATCTCGCCGCGCCGCGCCATGTCGCTCGACGCCATCCGCGTGCTGATTCTGTTCGGGCTGCTGTTGCCGCTTGGCGCTTCGCGATGCCTTGAGCGCGGCCGCTCGCGGGCGCTGCTCGCGGTGTTCCTCGCCGTCGGCTCGATCAATGCCGTGGCGTCGATCCTCCAGGCGCTCGGGGTATTCGAGCCCCTGGCGATCGAGAGTATCGCCGGGCGCGTCAGCAGCGTCGGCTTCGTGGGTAGCGAGGGATATCTCGCGCTCCTGATGGCGCTCGCGGCGGTGGCCGCTCTCGGAGTCGCGCTCAATGCTTCTACCGTGTCGATTCGCGCCGCCGCCCGGATCGCGTTCGTGCTTTTTCTTATTGCGCTTGCCCGCACACGCGACGTGACTGGATGGATCGCGTTGGTGGTCGGAGCGCTGCCGTTCACCCGCGAGCGCCTGGTGGATCGAGGCAGGTGGGCGTGGGCGGCGGCGGCGATGATGGCGCTGATTGCCGGCGTAATCGCGATGCCCGCGATGCGCGCGCGCGTCGCAGGCATCGCCCGTCAGGCCGTGACCGGGGAGTTGGACTCGCTGCTGAGCTATCGCCCGGTTCCATGGGCCGCCGCGGTTGAGATGATCCGCGAGCGTCCGCTGCTCGGCTATGGACCGGGCACCTTCGCGGCGGAGTTCGTCCCTCATCGCATGCGCGCCGAAATCTTCTGGAGCCGCCGCCTGGTTAATCCGCAGTTGAACAGTTTCGATGCGCAGGCGCATTGCGAATATCTGCAGGCGCTGGCCGAGGCGGGAATTCCGGCCGGGCTCGCCGCCGCCGCCGCGTTCGCGATTCTGCTCATCGGGCTCGTCCGCAAGCGCGGCCCGCAGCCGGAGCCGCTACGGGCCGAGGCGCAGGTCATTTCGTCGATTCTCCTCGCCGGATCGATCGCGGCCCTGGGATGGTCTCCGCTCCAGGAGCCGGCGTTAGCGGTTCCGAGCTGCTCGCCGCCGGGCGCGGCTGGCGTGTGCTCGGCGAGGCGGGCACGGAGATCCCGCGAGAGATCCCGCGACAGATCCCGAATGACTGGCATGAAGCTGGATCGGATGAAGTCGATCGGCGCGGCCCTCGCAGGCCTGGCTTTGGTTGCAGCTCTCGTCCCGGAGTTCGTCCGCTATTGCGCGGAGCGCCATCTCTACGAGGCCAGCGCGATCTTCCGCTCACTCCTGGCGGAGGGCAACGCGGCGGCGGGCGAGACCGCGACGCTGGACGCGGTCGCAACGCTGGCGATGCGAGTCGCCGAGGGTCTTGCGGGCGACTCGCGCCCGTTGATCCTTGCCGGCTCCGCGAGACTGCTGGAACGCCGGCCCGGCGAGGCGCTTGCGCTTTACCGTCGTGCACTCGGGATCGGCGAGCGCGCGGCTGCGCTTTACTTCTTTCGGCCGCGGACTGCCCTTGTCAGGTCAGTGGCGCGAGGGCTTCGCGATCGCCGATATGAACGGCGATGGCCATCCCGACATCATACATGGCCCGCCCCGCAAGGCTCCTGGAGCGGGTCCGGTGATTTTTCTTGGCGATGGCAAAGGTTCGTGGTCGCGATGGCGAGAAGCCAGGTTTTCTCCACTCGCGTACGACTATGGCGATGTGCAGGTGGGCGACTTCAACGGCGACGGTCATCAGGATCTCGCTTTCGCGGTGCATCTGCGCGGCCTGATCGCGCTGCTCGGCGATGGCAAGGGCGGATTCAGGAACGCCAGCGAGGGGCTCGATTTTGCACTCGGCGGAAAAACCGCTTTTTCATCGATCACGCTGCGGCTGGTCGATTGGAGCGGCGATGGCCGTCCCGACATCCTGGCCTTTGGCGAGGGGCCGGGACTGATGGGCGGGCATCTCGTCCATACCTCGCGCGGGGTCCTTGTACCGCAACCTGGGCAATGGGAAATGGGAACGTCACGCTTCGGCGGCGCCGGATCAGCTATTCGGCGAATCGATGGTGATGGGCGATTTCGATGGCGATGGGCGCACCGACCTTGCGGTCGCCTATACCAGCTTCAAGCTGCACACCTGGCGAAGCGGTGTCGACGTCCTTCTTTCGCGCCCGGGTGGATACCTGGGAGCCATCCGCTCTTCGCGGCAGCAACTCGCAAGGGCCCCGTCGCGCTCGCAACCGGCGATCTTGAAGGCAAACGGACACAAGGACCTTGTCGCGGTCACCGCGGCCGGCGAGACCCTGGTCTTCCTGGGCAATGGCAAGGGATCTTTCACGCGGGAAAAGAACCCTCCGCCGGCATTCCCCGGAGCCTGCCGCGGCGCCCATGTCGAACTCGCCGACCTCGACGGCGACGGCAGGGACGAGATGGTGGAGTCGTTCTCGGACGAGCCTGATCTATACGGACATTGCCCGTCCAACGGTGGTCTGACCGCGTGGAAGGCCTCGCGTCGGAAGAGCGCGCGTCGACCATAACATCCTTCCGTTCTGTTCCCGTTCTGCAAGGACCGCTGGCGATAACAGAAGCGCCAAAACGTTGAGCCAGGGTCGGCGACGCGTGGAACTCTCGCCAGAAAATCCGGCATGATGCCCGTATGGCGAGAGGAGTACCGGCGTGAAGATACTCGTCACCGGCGCCGCGGGCCAGCTCGGGAGATGCCTTGCGCGCGCGCTCGCCGCGCATGAGATGGTGGCGCTCGGCCATGCGGCGCTCGATATCACCCGGTTCGACGCCGTGCGCGACGCCGTGGCGCTTCACCGTCCCGCGCTCGTGATCAACGCCAGCGCGTTCAACGACGTGGACGGTGCGGAGTCACGCAGCGCAGAGGCACACGCGGTCAACGCGCTCGGCCCGCGCAATCTGGCGGTCGCCTCCGCCGCGAGCGGAATTCCGCTCGTGCACGTATCGACCGATTACGTTTTCGACGGCGCCGCCGAGCGCCCGTACCATGAATTCGACCGGCCCAATCCGCTGTCGGTGTATGGCGCGAGCAAGCTTGCGGGAGAGGACGCCGTGCGCACGCTCAACCGGCGTCATTACGTCGCGCGCACCGCCTGGCTTTTTTGGGAAGGCGGCAATAGCTTTCTGCTCTCGATGTATGCGCGGGCCGCGTCGCCGGGGCTGCGCGTGGTGAATGATCAGTATGGCTCTCCGACCTACGCGCCGCATATGGCCGAGGGAATCGCCCACCTGATCGAGACCGGGGCTTTCGGCACGTACCACATGGCGGGCGCCGGTGGGACCACCCGCTACGAGCTAACATGCGAATTGTTTCGACTTCTTCGATTGAGCCCGATGCCGCAAGCCGCGAGCCGGTTCGACTTCCCGGCGGCTGCGGCGCGTCCGAGGTATTCGGTGCTGACGACGATTCAGGATCCGCGAATCGAGCTGCCCGCCTGGCAGGAGGGCGTGGCGCAGTGCGCGCACGCAATCGCTAGCGCGAGGAAGTAACGCGCTGGCGCGCCGCCGACTTATGGAGGCTTCCTCCTTCGCTTAGCCGAAGGCGAGATGGTTACTCCTATGTCGGAGGGATTCGTCTAGAATTTCGTTCTAACAAGCCGAATCGGGCGCGTTACGCGTGACGTCATTCTTGTGTCCGACCCGTTTCCAGATGTGTTCGAACGCTGCGCAGCAGCCGTCGGCGGAACACCGGCTTGATCAGACACTCTTTGGCGCCTAGACGCTTCGCCTCGGCCAAGGCGCTCGCGTCATCCCAGGCGGTCAAGATAACAACAGGGGTTTCTGCGACAGCAGGATCCGCCCTGATTTCGCGAAGAGCCCCAAGACCATCGATTTCGGGCATCAGCAAATCGAGCAACACGAGATCGACCGGTTTTCGCTTCAAGGTCTGGAGGCACTGATATGCGGATTGGACTGTCAAAACCTGAAATTCGCCTCGCAGGAAGCCGGACAAGATTGCGCACGTGTCCTCGTCGTCGTCCACGATTAAAGCGATCGGTCGCCTAGGGCGCTTGTCAGCGTTAACCACGCGTCCTACCCTATGCCATCCTAAATTGGGTGTAAAATGGCTTTAAGACGCTTGACTATCAGCGAATTTGTGCTAACTTTATGTCAACTTAGCCGAATCGTTGGAAGATCGATGTGGAATTGGGCCGCCAGACGCGGCGATTGAGCTTCGGGCGCCATCGGACGGTAGGGGCCGAGTGAAGGACGATTCTGAAAGGGCGGATAGGCCGAGAAATCGAAAACGGCGTTTGACGAGAGTGCGCGGTTAAAATCGGCATTCCTTAGAAATGTAAATCACGCGATCCGGACGCCGCTTAACACGATTGTTGGACATGCGGAACTCCTGATAGAAGCGACCGAACCCAGCGATCGAGGTCGGGAGATCCGCAGCTCTGCACAGGCGATCGCCGAGGCGAGCAGCCAGCTTGAACGGAATTTTCGGGCAATCTTTGACCTATCGAAATTGCACGCCGATAGTTTCACCCTGGCACCTGCCAGGATCAAGCTTACCGAGTTAATCGAGCTTCAATTGTTTGAAATTCAACCAGCGGCCGAGCGGAAGGCAACAGCAATAACCTGCGAGATCCAGGACCCGGAAATCACAATCACGGTCGACGAATATTGCCTCAGGCATGCTCTGGCAAATCTGCTCGATAACGCGGTTAAATTTACTGAGCGCGGGCGGGTCATGGTCAGGGTCTACCGCGAGCCTGACGGCAGTATCTGTGTGAACGTTGAGGACACTGGGGTCGGTATTGACCCGTCGTATGTTCCAAGCCTGTTCGAGCCGTTCTCGCAAGAGGACAGCAGTCAGGCGCGGCGATACCAGGGGATGGGCCTCGGGTTGGCACTGTCAAAACGCTATCTCGCATTGAACGGAGCCGAATTGTCGATGACGAGCACGAAGCACGCGGGTAGCGTCTTTACCATCCGCTTTGCCGAAAGCACGACGCCGCGTCAGGTCAGGCCACAGGGCGATTGCCGACGCCCGCCTCGCCACAACCGCCGCTGCAGTCAAGGCTCGAAGTAGTGGTTGCTGTCGGCGCGACCACGCTGGAAGCGTGGTCGCGCGCCGGCAGCCGTCACCGTTCTCCCGTCATAGAAAAGGCTCTCCGCGCCACTGGCTCATTGCGGCCATGATTCCGAAGGTCCTGAACTCCAGAGACTCGAATCGTTCGCCAACTGACGCCCCTCAAGGAGCGACCGGTATTCTCTGACGACCTCCGCCGGCAGATTGCCAAAAGATCGCGCCACGAAGTCGAGCTGACACATCTGCGGAGTGCCCGGCGCATATACCTGCCCGAGGTCCCTCGCTCCCAACGTGATCATCTTGACCATTTCCGGCAGTCTGGGCGCTTCGTCATCCTCGAAACTCAACTCGCCTCGTGCGCGTTCCTCCTCGGCGTCCTGATAATAAAGCGCGGGTGCGTAGACGAGGTTCCAGAGCTCCGCGGTATTGAAATCGAGTTCCCGTTCCGCCGCGTTCGATATCTCCAGGACGCTCTTGTTGGTCGTCCAGTATGCCTCCAGTTGCACCGTGCGAATTTTCTCGATCATGCGAGGATCCACAAAGCGCGTCGCGACATCCTGGTATTCCCATACCAGCCGCTGTCTTTCAGCACGGTCGTGGGATCGCTGCACGAGTCCTCCATACAGCATCCGATGCAGGGTTTTGTAGATTGCCTCCGGATGTGGAACGCGGTCGGCCATCGCGAACCCAACAGCGCCGGCCGGACCCATATTTGCGAGTGCCTGGCGTATATCACGGCGATCGCGCAGAAGTTGCTCCGGGTCGGCAACCCTGTCGGGGCTGTCAAAGAAGTCGTCTATCCAATGGGAGGCGTAAGTCAGGAACGACTTGGTCTGAATTTCGTCCCATCGATCTTCGGATACGATTCCCAGAACAAACGCGTGAAGCTCGATGTCGTGATCGGGATGGACCGAGCTCGTCGAAGTGCCGAAGTCAAGCAAGCCCGCCTTGGCAAGAAAATCCTGAAACTCGATTTCACCAGCCCTGACCGCTGCGATGATGCCTCGCGAGCGCGGAATCGTCTGGTAGAGCCTTTCGAGTGGCGACCGAACGTCTTCTAGTTCGCGTGTGGTATTTCTCTCGATATTCATCTTTGTTCTCCGTCCTAAACCGATGCATTTCCGTTGTGTTGATTCCCGGTTTCGGGCGCGGCGGCCGGCCGGGACTGTGAACTTGCTTTGATGACGTTCTCGGTTCGTAGCGCCGTGCCTTCCGGTCGCGCCGGAAAGTCGACATTGAGCTTGAGCACTCTCCGTTCATCGGACACGCGGAAGAGGTATTCGAATCCCGCGCGGATATACGCTTCGAGCCGTGCGCCTTCCAGGATAAGCGGCTGTATCCAGACCTCGCCGCCGTCGAGCGTCTCGACGTAGGGCCATATGACGGGCTCGCAGGCGTTTACGAATCCAAGCTGGGCGTAAGAGGCCGTGAGATCGATCGGCTTTAACAACGAGTAGAGCAGGATCGCTTTCGCCTGAAGTAGACCGGCAACCGCCGCCCCGACGTAGCGGGCAACACGACCCGCACCGGGCGAGAGCGACCACAGTTCGCCCCCTTCGAGCACCGAGTGCGGCGGTAGATGACTTACGTCCGGTTTCGGATAACTTTGCGGGAGCGTTGCGAGATCGTGCAGAATGAAGCCCGCGAGCATCCGTTCCGGCGGATCCGTTTCGCATTCGTAGAGCGCATAGAGGTTGCCGAGTGCTAGATGGACTCTTCCGAGTTGCGATCGAGCGCACTCCCTGAACCCCGACTTGCGCGTCGCCCGAGCCTCCTCCAGGCACTTCGCGAAAATTCGACGTTCGTTCTCTGCCGTTAGTTGACGCAATTCCATTGATGCTTCTCCTGCGTTTCCCTTGTGGGGACATCCCCCATTGTTTGGCCGTCGAGAATTCCTGACTTCGTGTGGGCGCGAGGTGGAGCGCGGGCTCCAAGCGGAGCGGCCGTCGCCTGTCTTCTTGCCTGTCTTGCCGCAAGCGTAGGGAACGCTGCGAGTTGGCGGTCGAGCAGGGGGTCTTCGAGTACCGTATTTCGGTTCGCGCTCACCAACGTTGTTCACTAGGAGTGTTCGGCTATACCGGATTGGTCAAGGTAGTCTATTCCTCGCTTATCTGACTGACGCCGTCATGTCACGGGGAACGGTCTCTCCGAGGTTCGGCCGGTCGTGGCTGGGTTCAATCCCCGATGCAGAGGCCGTTCGAACGCGCTCGAGCGCAGAGCGGGGCTGAAAAAGGGCAGGCCGTTCCATTGCCAACTATTGGTGGACAGTGCTAACCTGCGCGCTGCCACGAAGGAAGGAAACCAATGGCGGCGACAACGCATACGGGCGCGCTCGACCCTCTCATTCGGGAGATTCTGAGCTCTGCTGCCAGCGATTCGAGAAAGCTCGCGCCCGGCCGCGTGCAAAACCAGTTTCGATCCGCCGCGAGCCAGGATTATGCGCGCCAACTGCGGGAGCTCTTTGATCGACGGGAGATGCGGGAACTGTTCGCCGACTTCCGAAGCGCGCTTCCCGCTTTGAACGCCGATATATTCCGGATACAGGAACCTCGCCGGTTAGCCGGAGTGGCTGCTGAGCTGGGTGCTCGCTTCCGGGCAAGCCGCTTCGAAGGCGAGGATGGCAAGAGCCTGCGGGGCTTCTATGTCGATGATCCGGACGTTTCGAAGGGTCCGCTCATCTGTGTGAATACCGCCTACCACCCGATGGCGGTAGCCGCTGCGTTCTGGCACGAGCTAGGGCATCATTTGACCAGCCGCACCTTCGATCTCTCTCGTCCTATACAGCTACAGCGATCGTTCGCTTCAATCTATCAAGACCACCTCGCCGATCCGCTGGAGATAGCGGCTGATATGGTGTCCGCTCTGGCGGCGTATCCGAGACCAGCCGCGCAGCGCCTGTTCGGAAGGTTCGTGAAGAGTGGCGAGGCTCCGGATATCGAGAGTCTCGTCCTGAAAGCCAGGGCGCACCTGCGCTCTGTCGCACGGTTCGATTTTCGACCGGGAGTGCCGGCAAGGGAAAATCTGCAATACCTCGCCGGCATGATGCATTTCATACGTCTACGCTGGGTACTATTCTCGGAGTACGAAATATGAAACCGAAGCCCACTCTCGGTGCGGTGATCAAAGAAGCGCGCGGGTCGCTCGCGCTCACCCAGCGGGGGCTCGCCGCCGCCGTGGGCGTGAAGGCGAGCCACATCGCGTACATCGAAAGCAACCAGCGCAAGCCCGGCTTGCCGCTGCTTCGAAAGCTTGCCCAGGTTCTCGCGCTCGACCGGCGGGAGCTGCTCTTTCTGTTGTACCCTGATGCGCAATTCATGATCGACGGTGGAGCGAGATCGGGAGCCGCGACTCGGGGAAAAAACGCCTGGAAGGAGTTCACGTCGAATCGCGTCCTGCTAAGGCGTCATGGCGTGACGCCCGGTGAACTCAAAGTGCTCAAACAGGTGAGCCTTCTGGAGGATGTCTCTTCACCGAAGCACTTCATCTTCGTACTGAACGCTATTCGGCAAGCCGGCGCATGAGAGTCGCGACAGTCCGGATCTCCGGTATTGATTTGTTTGAGCGCCGGACTTCGGTTTGGTGCTCGATCGCCAACGTACTGATGAATTGAGGCGAGCGGCTCCCACGGGACGGCGTTATCAGCCAGCCTGTCCTGAATAGGGCCGTTTACGCCCTACAAAATCTTTCTTTCCGATATCGGGCAGTTCGTGAACGGCGCTTGTCCTCTTCATAGCGACAGGCGAAGTCACTGCGTGTGCGAGCTTCGCGCGATTTTAAGGGCCCCGGAGAATCGGCGTCCCTGGCCACCTAGGCATTCCTTGGTGTCCGTCCGCGAGCGAGAGGATGCAATCTCGCCTTGCGCGCTCTCGCCGGGCAACTTCGCGCCAGTGAATCCGAACGTCTTTGACTTACAGGCCGAAATAGTTTGATAAGAATCATGCGTGGTAAGTGGTTCAAATGCACAGGAGGCCAGGATTATGCACGTCGGAATGGCAGTAATTTTTCAGGGTTCGGGCGAGGGGCGCACCGATCGCAATGTTTATCGCAACGAACTGCGTTTCGGCGATATGGCCGAGCCGCTCGGTTTCGAGTCCTTGTGGGGCGTCGAGCACCATTTCACCGACTACACGATGTGCCCTGACGTGCTTCAGATGCTCACCTACTTTGCCGGCCGCACCAGGCACATTCAGCTCGGCTCGATGGTGGTCGTGCTGCCCTGGCACGATCCGATTCGGGTGGCGGAGCAGGTTATCATGCTCGACCACATGTCCGACGGCCGGATGATTTTGGGATTGGGCCGCGGGCTTGGCCGGGTCGAGTTCGAGGGCTTCGGCGTCAAGCAGGAAGATGCGCGTGAACTCTTCGTCGAGTCAGCGCAGATGATTCTGGAAGGTCTCGAGCGAGGCTACTGCGAGTTCGACGGCAAGTTCGTGCAACAGACCCGGCGCAACCTCCGTCCGCGCCCCTTCAAGTCCTTCCGCGGCCGGACGTACGCCGCCGCAGTCTCGCCCGAGTCTTCCGAGATCATGGCGCGGCTCGGTATTGGAATTCTGATCATCCCGCAAAAGCCTTGGGAGACAGTCATCACCGAGCTCGGCAACTATCGCTCGGTATTTCGCGAAGTTAACGGCACCGATGCGCCTCCGCCGATCGTGGGTGGATGGACTTACTGCGACGAGAACGCGGATCGCGCGGAGGAGATGGCGCGGAAGTATATCGGTGGATACTGGCATACGGTCGCGAAGCACTATGAGATTGTCGGCGATCATCTGACCAAGTTACGCGGATACGAATCGTACAAGGCGATGCAGGAACTGGCCAGCTCGCCAGGCGGCATGGAAAAGATGATCGAATTCTTCATGGGCCTGCAAGTCTGGGGCACGCCCGAGCAGTGCTACAAAAAGGTCGTCGATATCCAGGAGCGCACCGGTGCCGAAGCCTTCAACGGAGTCTTCAGCTATGCGGGCATGCCGTATGACCTGGCCGAAGCGAACCTGCGGCTGTTCGCGGCTGAGGTGATGCCCGAGCTCAAGAAACTGGTGCCGCACGAAGACCAACTCATCGCACGTGCGGGCATCGGCCAGCATGCCGACAGCAGCGCCTTCCGCCTGCCGGCCTGAGCGGTTTCAAGGCGCACGAGGGCGATGAGCAGCTTCGCGTGCTGATCGCCCGAGCCTGCTGATGCGGCGCGCGCGACGAGACGGCTAACTCGTCATCGCGCGTTACTACTAGTTGGCGCGATACTACTAGTTGCCCTTTGCACGTTCAGCCTGGAGAGCGTCACCTAGCGCTTTCGATAGCTCGTAGGTCTGAGACTGTAATTCGCTCCCCGCATCCAGGGCCTGGACAAGCTCCGACAGTTGCAGCCGCAACGCCTTGGCTGCCTCGAGCGACTTCGCCATTTCAGTAAGTTGCGTTTGGATGGCGTTTAAAAAATCGATGACTTGGTCGTGCAGCGCGCCGAGCGGCTGGACCGATTGCGCGAGTGCGCCGAGCTCCACGTGGAGCGTACGGATCGACTCAAACGAGGTCGAAAGACGCTCTCGATAGCGACGCGCCGGTTCAAAGAGAGTCGCAACTATTTGAGCACGTTGATCCATAGACTTTGCTCTATCCGCTGACGCTTGGCCGTCCTCGTTGTCGAGTGTCTGGTGTGCTACCGTCTCAGCGGGTGGTGGAACCTGCGCGTCGGGCTTCCACTCGGCGGCTTCGGCGGCGCCGACAGGCGGCTGTTTGGAACGGTCGGCGGGCGCCGATTGGGAGTTACGCGTGAAGATAGCATCAGAACCCCCAGTGGCCTCGGACGGCATAAGGCGCTTTCTTAGCTCTTCGAGTCTTGGATTCATTGTCGTTCTCCGCTTCCCCTTTTGCATGGTAAATTCGTCTCACAGCTGCGATAACACAAACCTTTTCAAACACTTTGAGTAGGCTGTTGATAGTTGCCAAGGATGTGGTCTGGCGGCCTACCCCAATTCCGAGATTAGTTTGCCCATAAGGCGCGGTCGGGCTTCCCATTCGATCTCGCGCCAGATGATATTGTGAAGTGCGGAAAGAATACAGGCTTGCTCACCAACTTCGATCGGCATGGCGGAAAGTATCCCTTCAAACGTGCCTCCGGACTTCGTTCGAAAACAAAGTGCACGCTCGCATACTGCTTGCGCATTTCTGACCTGTTCCAGAGTATCCGTCAACTCGCCAGGACTATCGCAGAAATTCAATTCCTCGATTGTTCGGCCAAGAATCTCTTCACGTGAATAGCCACATAGTGCAAGGAAGCCTTCATTCACTCCTATGCAAAGCGAATCTTCCATAGTGGTGATGAAAGCCGCCTCGAGTCCGTGATGAAACATACTGATTAAAGTTGCATCGTTCGCTTTAGCCCGGCGCTCCATACGTTTAGGCGCCGTCATATCTCGCAAAAGCAGCACGCCTCCCTGCAGCGTTCCAGCTTCGTCTCGAAGCACTCTTACGCTAGCGGCTATCGAGATATGGGCCGGCTTATCCGGGTTGCTGATGCTTAGCTGTGTCGTTTCGGAATCTCTGATCGCGGGCAGCGCGGTTTGGAGATGCTCGAGAGCGAGCGTCAATCCATCTCCAGCGGAAGATGGTTCAAGTGTGGCGTTCAGCTCTTCGACTACCTGTGTCCTGCTCGCTTGCAGGAGTTGATCCGCGACGGGATTGGAATGGACAACCTTCATGTCGCGATCCAGGACAACTACCCCCTCGTCCACGCTGCCGAGGACGGCATCCATGAACCGGGATTGGGTCTGCAGTGCCATATCGCTCTGCGACAGATTCGATAGGCTGGTGCGCAAGGTTCCAAGCCCGCGGAATACGTAGAAGGCCGTCAGAAACAAGAGCACGGAACCGGCAACGCATCCGCCAATAACTATTTTAATAGCGGGTTTAGCGGTATGAGTTTCGCTCTGCTTGCGATGAGTCAAGGACAGGCGCTCTTCATCAATCATGTCATCGATGCGCCGGCCGATATCATCCATCAAAGAGCGCCTGCTGCTTGAGCGAATCATTTCCAGCGCAGATTCAGGACCCATTTGCTCCCGCACTTCAATTGAGTCCTCTAAAACCGCTAACCTGGCGTCGATCAGTGGCACGACGGCTTTCAGGCGCTGCTGCTGATTTCCCTGATCGCTAGTTAGCGTCCTCAATGAATGGACTTCCCCGTCGATTTCGGCAATTGCCGCCTGGTAGAGCTCCAGATTGTACCGATCGCCAGTGATGAGGTAATCGCGTTCTCGGGTTTCGGCGTCATTAAGCAGGAAATGCAGAGCCTCAAGATGATCGATCACCTGGTGGTTACGCGCGGCTTGATCGCCGCTCCTGACGAGGTCCTTGACACCCCAGTACGCCGCGACGCCGATGAGAGCCATAGCAGCGAGAGCCGACACAAATCCCGCCAGGATCGTCGCACCAAATCTGACCCCAGAGGTGATCTGAGCTGAGCTCCCGCTCCCTTTCATTCGGCCTCCACCACTTAGAAGCTGCCTGGATTCCGAGACTCCATGACGCTTCATTGCCACCCCATACGCATCTCGCCTGGGGGCAGCCCGTCATCACCCTCGGCAGCCTATCATCACCTCGCGCCGCAAGCTATGTGGTGGGACTGTACCCTTCGGCGCAAGATTGCACGAGAAAGCGCGGATTCTGTTGTTAACAGGGGCGCGTCCAGAGACCGAAAAGGCGCGGATCCGCACAGGTGCGTCAGGTCGCCGGCCGCATCAATTCGCCCGCGATGATCAGCTTGCGGATCTCGGTCGTGCCCGCGCCGATTTCCAGCAGCTTGGTCGCGCGGTAGAGCCGATTGATCTCGGTTTCGCGCATGTAGCCTGCGCCGCCGTGGATCTGTACCGCGTCGTTCACCACCCGCGAGCAGGCTTCCGCCGCGTACAGGATGCAGGCGGCCGTGAGTTTGTGGATGTCACCGCGGCCGCCGGCGCCGAGTTCGAGGCCGTTCGCCTCGGCCATCGTGCGATAGCAGAAAGTGCGGATGGTCTCGACGGCGGTATACATGTCGGCGAGCTTGGCCTGGATCATCTGAAACTCGCCGATCGCGCGCCCGAACTGCTTGCGCGTCCTGGCGTACTCCAGCGCGAGGTCGAAGGCGCGCTCGGCCATCCCGAGATTGATCATCGCGATGATCGCGCGCTCGAGGTCAAGGCCGCTCATCACCACGGCGACGCCGTTGTTCTCCTCGCCGACCAGGTTGGCGGCCGGCACGACGCAGTCCTCGAAAACCAGCTCTGCGGTGGTGCTTCCGCGAAAGCCCATCTTGTCCAGCTTCTGCGCGACCTGGAAACCGGGAAAGCTCTTTTCGACCACGAACGCTGAAATCCCCTTGGGCCCCTTGGACTTGTCGGTCTTGGCATAGATCAACAGCACCTCGGCGATGGGACCGTTGGTGATGTACAGCTTGCGGCCGTTGAGCACATAAGTGTCGCCCGAGCGGCGCGCCGTCGTGCCCATCGAGCCGAGCGCGTCGGAGCCCGCCTCGGGCTCGGTCAGGCCGAGCGCGCCGATCGCGCTGCCGTCGCACATGCGCGGCATGTAGCGGCGGCGGATGTCATCGTTGCCGTTGCGGTAGATGTTGTTGAGGCACAGATTCTCGTGCACTGCGTAGGAGAGCGAGATCGCCGGATTCCAGCGGGCGAAGGCCTGCGTGATAAGGCCGGTGGTGAAAAAATCGCCGCCGCTGCCGCCGAATTCGGGCGCGACGGTTACGCCTAGGTAGCCCATACGTCCCAGGGCGGGCATCACGTGAGGCGGCCACCATTCCTCATTGTCCATGCGCTGTTGCAGGGGGAACAGTTCGTTGCGGGCGTAAATGTCGGCCTGCTCGAGAATTTCCCGCTGTTCGTCGCTCAGCGAGAAGGCGGCGGCGCCGAGGCGTTGCGGACGGGTGAGATCCTGATCGGCCATCGCTGTCCCCCTTGCCGGCAGATTTTAAGTTGGAGCGATCCGCAAACTGTTCTCGATTTCAAATTTGCTTGCTTCAAAATTCGCTTGCTTCAGAATTGCTTGACTTTAAAAAATGAATCATACCGGATACAAGAGCGCCTGCGGTAATCGGGTGCTCCATGTGAGTGTGAAACCGATAACAGCCCGGATCGTGATGAATGGGATTGAGGCGCGGCGGAAGAGCGCCCAGGGCGCGAGGCTTTAGCGATGCCCCGGCCTTTTCGCACCGTGCTGGTCGCCAATCGCGGGGAGATCGCAATGCGCGTGCTGCGCACCGTTAAGGCGATGGGCCTTAGAGGCGCGATGGTTTACCACGCGGCCGACCGCGACGCGCCCGCGGTGACGGCAGCCGACCTCGCGATTCCGATTAGCGGCTCGACGCCCGTGGGCGCCTATCTCGACGCGAATGAAATTCTGCGCGCGGCAACGCAAGCCGACGCCGACGCGATCCATCCGGGGTATGGCTTTCTTGCGGAGAACGCCGCTTTCGTGCGCCGCGTGGCGGATGCGGGCCTGGTCTTTATCGGTCCCGCACCAGAAGCCATAGACCTGATGGGTGACAAGGTGCGAGCGCGCGGCTTCGTTGAGCGCCGCGGCTTTCCGGTCGCTCCCTCGGCGATCGAAGATGACGACCCTGCGAGTTTTGCGGCGCGTGCCGCCAAGGTCGGATTTCCGTTGCTGATCAAGCCGTCGGCAGGTGGCGGCGGCAAGGGGATGCGGATCGTGCGTGAGGCGGGGGCGCTGGACGACCAAATAACGCGCGCGCGTTCCGAAGGGCAGCGCTACTTCGGTGACGGGCGGCTTTACGTCGAACGCTACGTGGAGCGGCCGCGTCATATCGAGGTACAGGTGCTCGGCGACGCGCATGGCAACGTGGTCCATCTGTGGGAGCGCGAATGTTCCGTGCAGCGCCGCTTTCAGAAAATTGTCGAAGAGACGCCGTCGCCGGCGTTGGAGCCCGCCAAGCGCAACGAAATCTGCGCGACCGCGGCCGCGATCGCTCGCGCCGCTGCCTATCGCAACGCCGGCACCGTCGAGTTCATTTACAGCGAGGACGGCACTTTCTATTTCCTGGAGATGAATACGCGCCTCCAGGTCGAGCATCCGGTGACCGAGGCGGTGACCGGTATCGATCTCGTGGCGGAGCAGATTCGGGTGGCGATGGGTGAGCGGTTGAGGTTCTGCCAGGATGACGTCCGCCAGCGCGGCCATGCAATCGAACTCCGTATCTACGCCGAGGAACCGGCGCGCAATTACGCGCCGGCCACCGGCCGCATCCTGCGGCTCGGGTTGCCCGAGGGCCCGGGCATCCGGGTCGACAGCGGCGTGCGCGAAGGACAACAGGTGACCGCGGCGTTCGACCCGATGCTTGCGAAGCTCATCACGCACGGCGACAGCCGCGGCGAAGCGATCGCGCGTGCACGCTTCGCGCTCGAGCACTTCGTGTTGCTCGGCTGCGCGATCAATGCGGCATTCCTCGATCGCCTGCTGGCGCATCCGGCGTTTGCGCGCGGCGAGATCCATACCGGCTTCCTCGATGCCCATCCGGAGCTCGCCGCCAATCCGCCGATCGATTCCGACACGATGCTGGCGTTGCTCGCGGCCGCCGCGCTAAGTCAGCCGCAGGTGCTTGACGCGGCGCGCGCGGTGCCGGAACCGCACGCGTCGATCGGCGCCTGGCGGAACTGAGATGCACCATCTGTTCGCGATCGGCGATGACAAAATCGAGGCCTCGTTGGTGCGGCGGGGCCGTGGTTACGCGCTGCTCCACGGCGGGTGCGAGTATCCCGTGGCGCTCCGCGCCCTTGAGGACGGCGAGGTTGAGATCGAGGTCGCCGGCCGCATCTCGCGAGCGCGGATCGCGCGCGAACGTGATGACACCTTCGTTCGTTTCATTCTCAATGGCGAGTGCCATGCGGTGCGCTGGATCGATCCGCTGGTTCGGCTCGCGCAAGCGGGAGGCGGCTCGCTGGACGACATCGCGCAGGCGCCGATGCCCGGCACGGTGATCGCGGTGCAGGTAAAGGCGGGCGAGAGCGTGACACGCGGCCAGACCATGATCGTGATCGAAAGTATGAAGCTCGAGACCGCGATCGTCGCATGGCGCGACGGCGTGATCAAAGCCCTGCACGTCTCGCCCGGACAGACTTTCGACCGGGCAGCGCCGCTCGTGACATTGGAAGCCAAGGGCGAGGAGTAAGCCGATGCGCCGGATCGAGAGCCAGCTCGACGTGAACTCGGAGGCCTTCCGGCTCAACCGGGAGCACAACCAGCGGCTGGCCGCGGAGTTGCGCGAACGTGAGCGCTGCGCGCGCCACGAGCGTCCTCAGCGCGATCTCGATCGGCTCGCGCGGCAAAAGAAGATGTTCGTCCGCGACCGCATCGAGATGCTGCTCGATCCCGGCACTCCGTTTCTGGAGTTGTCAACGCTGGCGGCGAACCAGGCGTACGACGGCGAAGTGCCGAGCGCCGGCCAGGTCAGCGGCATCGGCGTGGTCAGCGGCCGCGAAGTGATCCTTCACGCCGACGACGCGAGCGTTAAGGGCGGCGCGTGGTATCCGCTGTCGGTCAAAAAGATCGTGCGCACGCTGGATGTCGCGATCGAAAACCGCCTGCCGGTGATCCATCTGTGCGACAGCGCCGGCGGATTTCTCCCGCTGCAGGCGCATTTCTTCGCCGACCGCTATTACGCCGGACGTATCTTTCGCAACCAATGCACGCTTTCACGAATGGGCGTGCCGCAAGTCTCTATTGTGCTCGGCCACTGCACGGCGGGCGGCGCATATATTCCCGCGCTCAGCGACTACTCAGTCATCGTGCGCGGCACCGGAGCGATTTTCCTGGGCGGGCCGCCGCTGGTGAAGGCGGCGACCGGAGAGGAAGTGAGCGCCGACGACCTGGGCGGATGCGACCTGCATACGCGGATCAGCGGCACCGCGGACTATCCCGCGCACAGCGAGGAAGAGGCGATCGCGATCGCGCGCGACATCGTGGCCCGCCTCAAGCGTCCGCAAAAGGCCGCCGAACGCGAGGAGTCCGAGCCGCCATACTATGACCCGGCCGAGCTCTATGGGGTAATCCCGCGCGACAACCGGGTGCAATTCGACATGCGCGAGGTGATCGCGCGAATCGTCGACGGCAGCCGCTTTCACGAATATCAGCCGGCGTACGGCACGACGCTGGTCTGCGGTTATGCGAATCTTTGGGGTTACCAGGTCGGCATCCTGGCCAACAACGGAGTGCTGTTCAACGATAGCTCGCTCAAGGCCGCTCATTTCATGCAGCTCTGCAATCAGAACGGCACCCCGATGGTGTTCCTGCAGAACATCACTGGCTATATGGTCGGCCGCGAATACGAGATGCGCGGTATTACCAAGGACGGGGCCAAGATGATCATGGCGCTGGTCGGATCGGAAGTGCCCAAGCTGACGGTCATCTGCAACGGATCGTATGGCGCGGGAAATTACGGGATGTCCGGGCGCGCGTACGATCCGCGCCTCCTGTTCATGTGGCCGCAGTCACAGATCTCGGTGATGGGCGCCGAGCAGGCCGCGAACGTTCTGAGCGAGGTAAAGTTGCGCCAGCTCGAACGGCATGGCGAGACGCTGAGCGCCGAGCAGGTAGCGAAAATTCGCGAGCCGGTGCTGGAGAGTTATCGCGAACAGTCCAGTGCCTACTACTCGACCTCCGAACTATGGGACGACGGCATCCTCGACCCCGTCGATACCCGCAATGCACTTGGTATTGCGCTGTCGGCGAGCTTGAACACGCCGATCGACCCCTCGCGCTATGGCGTCTTCCGCATGTGACGGGGACCAGCCGCGCTAATGTAGCTATTGGACCGGGAGAAAATATTTATGACAGGCAAATTGGAAGGCAAAGTCGCGGTCGTCACTGCCGGCGGCTCGGGCATCGGCGCCGCGACCGCGCGCCGCTTCGCACGCGAGAAAGCCTCGGTGGTGATCGCGGATTTGAGCGGGACGCGCGCCGCCGCGGTCGCAGGCGCGATCACGGAGGAGGGCGGCAAAGCGCGATGGCTCAAGATGGACGCGTCCGACCCGGAGGGTGTCCAGGCGGCGATCCGTCTCGCCATGGATAGCTGGGGGCGGCTCGACGTGATGTTCAACAATGCGGGGCTTGGCACGGTCGAGGCGCTCGAAGCGATGACGCTCGAGACCTGGAACCGGATACTCGCCGTCACGCTCACCAGCGCGTTTCTGGGTATCAAGTATAGTCTGCCGATCATGCGCAAGCAGGGCGGCGGATCGATCGTCAACACCGCCTCGATTTCGGGCACGGCCGGCGACTATGGCATGTCCGCCTACAATGCGGCCAAGGCCGGCGTCATCAACCTCGCGCGAGCGGCCGCGCTGGAAAACGCGCAGTACGGAATTCGCGTCAACTGCGTATGTCCCGGCGCAATCAATACTCGCGTAGCGCAAGTGCTGGGCGGCAACGACATCGAGGGATTCAAGCGCAAGCTCGGTCAAAATCCTATCGGCCGGATTGGCGAGCCCGAGGAGATCGCCAACGCGGTATGTTTCCTGGCCTCGGACGAAGCCTCGTTTGTCACCGGCACGACGATCGTGGTCGATGGGGGCCTGACCGCACATACCGGCCTGCCGCCTTTCATCTAAGGATCACGCGCCCGCTTTTTGGGCCACGCTGGAGGCGTCGGGCGCCCGAAAGCTACACCCTGGCGGATGCGCCGCGTACACGGTCGATCAGGGTGGCCGGGTCGTCCGGCGGCTCATCGCCCCGCCATGCCACATGCTGATCGGGACGCGACAGGAGTAACTTGTGCGGATAGAGCCCCGCTGCTTCGTTCCCGTCCACATCGAGCACCGTCATCGGTAAGCCATGTTTCGCCGCCGCGGCCAGCAAGCCGCCGACCTCGACCGCAGGATCAAAACGCAGCAGCGTAAAGTCCGGTCCAAGCGCGTCGTAGAGTGATCTTCCGTCGCGCAACCACAAATGTGGCGTGCGGCATCCCGGGACAGTGGATTGGCTGAAGTCGTACATGGTGTAGGCGGGAGCTTCCTCGCCGTCATAGGCGATGATCGGGGAGTCTTTGTAGAAATAACCGAAGTTGAGGCCGCCGCAGCAGAACTGGCCGACGTTGAGTTCGTATGCGTCTTTGCCGACGCGCGCTCGTACCGCGTCGCCCTCCGGTCCGGGCTCCTCAAGGTTGTCGGGGATCGTGTTGCGCAGCGATTCCCGCGCGGGGAACGTGTTCATCGCGTAACGCGAAACCTGCTCGGTGACCGGCTGGCGTTCGATCTCGTACGCGTCGAGGATCGCGGAATCCGCCCAGCCCTTGATTACGCCAGCGAGCATCCACGACAGGTTCATGGCGTCGGCGATCCCGGCATTCATGCCGTAGCCGCCAAAGGGCACCCAGATATGCGCGGCGTCGCCACACAAAAAAACGCGCCGGTCGCGAAAGCGGTCGGCGATCATGCGGCGCCCGGTCCAGTCCTCCTGTCCGAGAATCTCGAACGTGAAAGAGGACTCCACGCCCAGGATCTGCTGGATGCAGTGATTGCGATCGAGCGCCGCCAAGTCCTCGGCTGGAGGCCGCCAGTTGTGGATGAGCCATCTCTCCCGGCCGTCGATCGCGAATAAGTAGCCACTGCAACGCAGATTGAGGGAGACGCTTAGCCACGCCGGTCTTGCTATCATGCCGAGCAGCTGCGGCGCGCGGATGTAGGTTGATTGCGTTTGCATCACCACCGCGTCGCCACTGAATTTGGCGCCCATCTTGCGACGCACTTCGGAATGGGCACCGTCACAACCGATCAGGTAAGCGGCAGAGATCTCGCTCACGCCTCCGGTATCGAGATTCTCCGCGGTTGCCACCACCGCGGTTTCGTTTTGCACGAAATCGACGACCCGCGTGCGGCTCAGGATGCGAAGTCGAGGCGTCGCTGCAGCGTGCGCGAACAGTATGGGTTCCAGGTAAATTTGGTTGATTCGATGCGGCGGCTCGGGTGTTGGCCACCAGGTGTCGGGCCCGTCCTTCGCCGTATAGCGCTCGGCGCGACACGGAATCGGGATGCGCGAAAGCTCCATCCCGGTCGCGGTGGTGCGGAAACTAACGTCGTTGGGATAGTTAGCGGGGAGGCCAGCTTCGCGCAGCGCTTGGACCAAGCCGAGCCGGCGAAAGATCTCCATCGTGCGTGCGGCAACGTGGTTGCATCTCACGCTGGGTGGTTCACCGGCCGCGCGTGTTTCGGCGACGACTACTTCAACGCCCCGCCCAGCGAGGTCCATCGCCAACGTCAGGCCGACGGGTCCGCCGCCGACAATCAGTACCTGCGCATTGACTACCGTCGACATTATCCAGCCCGGATAATACCTAAGCGGCTTTCTCCTTGAGGTCAATCTTCCCGTGGTTGCCGATTGACAAGGAATCTTGACGCTCTGCGTCTCGTTACGCTATACGGTACGAAGTTCCGTCTGTTGGAACGCGGCTCGATGAACGCGAACAAGATGAGCGCGAATCAAGTCAAGGAATCTTCCTACCGCGTGCAGGTTATCGACCGCGCGCTCGGCGTGCTGGAGGCGCTGGCCGGCGAGGGGCAGCCGATGTCGCTGGTCAAGCTCTCCAAAAGGCTGGGCCTGCCTAAAAGCACGACGATGCGATTGCTGATGGTCCTGGAGGGCCATCGCTTCGTCGAAAAGAGCGCGGAGAGCGGCCTGTATCGGCTGGGGCTCAAGCTATTCGAGCTCGGAAGCAAGGCGGTCGCGCAGTTCGATTTGACCGAACGCGCCCGGCCGCACCTGGAGCGGCTGGTTTCGTGCACCGGCGAGACCGCATATCTGAGCGTGCTGGACGGCGCCGAGGCGCTGGTGCTGGAGCGAGTCGAATCCTCGCGCGCGGTGAGAGTTCCCGCCAGCGTTGGCTGGCGCAATCCGGCGCATTGCACGGCGGTGGGCAAGGTTCTGCTGGCACACACGCCGGAGAGCAGACTGACGGCCGTGCTCGGCAAAGCCCGGTTGAGGGCCTACACGCAAAACACGATCACCTCGCTTGCGCAACTGCGTGAAGAATTGCGGCTCGTGCGCGAGCGTGGGTTTGCGCTCGACGATGAGGAGACCGAGGACGGCCTAAGATGTATCGCGGCGGCCGTGCAGGAACACTCAGGCCGGGTGGCGGCGGCGCTCGGCATCCTTGGGCCGGCTTACAGGATCCCTGATGACAGCGTTGCGACGCTCGCCGCGACAGTTATCGGCGCGGCGCACAAGTTGTCGGCAGAGCTTGGCTATCGCGCCGCCGAACCGCGCGCGGCCAGGCAGTATGTCAGCCTCGACGGCTAGCAAGGGAGGAACGAACATGGCGGCCTTCAATGCACAATCGCGCAGCGAGGTTGCTTGGCCCGCGGAAGGTGTGGCGCGGGTTCCCTATCCGGTCTTTTTCGATTCCGCGATTTACGCACTGGAGCAGGAACGGTTGTTTCGCGGACCGGTGTGGAATTACGTCGCCCTGGAAGCGGAGGTGCCCAAGCCGGGCGATTTCAAGGCCACCTTTGTTGGCGAGACCCCAATCGTCATTAACCGGGGCAAGGACGGCGCGCTGCACGCGTTCGTCAACCGCTGCGCCCATCGGGGTGCGCTGGTCTGCCGGGAATTGCGCGGCAACCGCCTAAGCCATCTCTGCATCTATCATCAATGGAGTTACGACCTGGAGGGCAACCTGATTGGCGTGCCCTTCCGCAAGGGCATCGACGGCAACGGCGGCTACGCGCCCGACTTTGACGCGTCGCAGCACTCGCTGCACAAGCTCAGGATCGCCGCCTCCCACGGGCTGGTCTTCGTCTCATTTGCCGAGGAGGTGGAACCGCTGGAGGACTATATTGGCCCGGTCATGCGGCCGTGGCTCGACCGGGTATTCAACCGGCCAGTTAAGGTTCTGGGATATGCGCGGCAATGGATCGGCGGAAACTGGAAGCTCTATAACGAGAACGTCAGGGATCCTTACCATGCCAGTTTGTTGCATCTGTTTAACGCGACGTTCAGGCTAGCACGCTCCTCGCAAATCGGCGGGTCGCTTGCCGATGCGCGCGGGCGGCACAGCCTGCTGCATGGCTATCAGCGGGAAGCAGAAGGCGAGACGGCGGCTTACACCGCTGAAGGCATCAAGACCTACCAGGCGAAGTATGCACTGGCGGATCCTTCGCTGATGGAAACGCGGCAGGAGTATGAGATCGCGCTGACGTTTTCGATCCACGCGATTTTTCCCTGCCTCGTCGTGCAGCAGATCTCCAACACGCTCGCGGCCCGGCAGATCGTGCCCAAAGGTCCCGATGCGTTCGAGCTCATCTTTACCTTCTTTGGCTACGAGGATGACGACGAGGAGATGCGCGCGATGCGTATCAAACAGGCCAACCTGGTCGGGCCGGCCGGATTCATCTCGCTGGAAGACGGGCACGCGATCGAGTTGGTGCAGCAGGCGATCGTGCGCGACCGTGAGGCCAGCTCCTTCATCGAACTGGGCGGACGCGACATCGGCAGCCAGGCACATCTGGTAACCGAATCGTCGATTCGCGGCTTCTGGCAGCACTACCGCGAACTGATGGGATTCAACTGAGCACTACGCGGATAGCATCTATGGACGACAGGGAAATTCGCTCGGCGATCGAAGAGCTGATTAACGCGTACGGCGAGTGCCTTGACGACGATCGGCTGGAGGAATGGCCTGATTTTTTCACCGACGATTGCCTGTACCAGATATTACCGCGCGAGAACGCCGATCAGGGCCTGCGCATCGCCATAATCTACTGCGACAGCCGCGGGATGCTGCAAGATCGCGTAACGGCCCATCGCACGGCCAATTTGTTCGCGCCGCATCTTTACCGCCATCTGATGAGCGGCGTGCGAATAGGCAGCCGCCAGGACGGAGTGATCTCGGCGCGAACCAACTATTCCGTTTTTCGCACCGCCATCGATCCGATCCATTACGGCGCGACTGAGATCTACAGCGTGGGCGAGTACATCGACAAGATCGTCTTCGTCGGCGACGTGCCGAAGTTCAAGGAGCGGGTCGTGATGGCGGATACGAGCCGGATTCAGTCGCTGCTGGTGACGCCTATCTGAAGGGGCGAAGAAAAATTCCGTTCGGGGTGAAATCGATGTCAGCCGAGGACAATATCAATCTGTGGGAAGAGCATCTGCGAGGGGAATTCCTCACCAAGAACCATCATGAGTCGCTGGCCACGATGGTCGACGGTGCGTCGGTCTATACTCTGCCCACCGGATGGGGCGCCACGGGCAAGGCCAGCCTGGGGCCGCTCTACCGCGATGAATTCATCCCGTCGATCCCACCCGACTGGCGGCACACGCTACTCAATCGCGTCGCGACCGAAATTTGCATTGCCGAAGAAGCCCGCATCCAGTTCCATCATACGCAGCGGATGGATTGGTTCCTGCCGGGTGTGCCTCCGACAGGCAAAGAGATCGACGTGACGTTCATAATCTTCGTCGAGTTTCGTGATGGCAAAATGGCGGCCGAGCGGATTTATTGGGATCATGCTGCAGTGCTGCGGCAGGCGGGATTGCTGAAGTAAGGCGACGCGTCGCAGTTCGCTCTCGCTTTCGAGAAAATTCCCGGCGAGCGCGGAGGTTTCAACCGCTGGACAATAAACGGAAAGTCCTTTCCGGACACCGATCCACTCTCGGTGCAGGCAGGGCGACGTTATCGCCTGGTTTTACAGAATAAGAGTGGAGACGCGCGCCCCGTTCATCTGCACTTAACCCGCGAATTGTGGTCGAGCAGACGTAAAAAAACAGGAGGTCCCAACATGCAATTTCGCCTGAGGTCAAAAGCGATCCTGAGTTTGTTTGCAGCAAGCTTTCTTTTGGTTGGTACGCGCACCGCCGGCGCGGCGACCGCTACGGCCACGGTCAACTCCATCAGTGCCACTGGCGTCGGCGGGTCTTTGGGGACGGTGACCTTCACGGATAGTGCCGGGGGCGTCGTGATCACGCCCAAGCTCTCCGGGTTGCCGCCCGGAGAACACGGGTTTCATATTCATGAAAAGGGCGACTGCGGGCCCGGGATGAATCAAGGCAAACCGGCAGCAGGCTTCGCCGCAGGCGGCCATTACGATCCTGCCCACACCAAAAAGCATCTGGGACCGCTCAGCACCGCCGGCCATCGCGGCGACCTGCCGGTGCTGGTGGTTGATAGCCGGGGCGATGCGACCAAACCTGTCATCGCTCCCCATCTTACTGTGGCGGAGATTCGCGGGCACTCGATCATGGTCCATGCCGGCGGCGATAATTACTCCGACACTCCGGCGCCGCTGGGTGGCGGCGGCGCGCGCATCGCATGCGGCGTGATCAAGTGATAGCCATGACGCAATACACATAGGCGCCAAAGGCCGGGGCCGAAGTAGCGGCGGAGGCGAACTTCGCTCCGTCCAGAGCGGTTGTCGGACCATCTGATGGTTAGAACAGGGTCCCTCTCTTCAATGCTCGCTCCTTCATGATCGCGAAGATCACCGGCACGAGTATGAGAACGTGTATCGTCGAGGTGATCATGCCGCCGACGATTGGGGCCGCGATTGGCTTCATCACGTCGGAGCCAATTCCGCTCTCCCATAGAATGGGCGCGAGACTGAGCATCACGACCGCGACCGTCATCAGCTTGGGTCGAAGCCGCTGCACCGCACCCTCGATCACCGCCATCTCGATGTCCTTATGAGTGAGCTCTCCGGCTACGAGGTGGCGATTCAAAGCTTCGTGAAGATAGATCACCATGACGACACCGGTCTCAACCGCAATTCCAAACAAGGCAATATACCCGACCCACACGGCGACGCTGAAGTTAAAGCCCATCATGTACTGGAGCAGCAGCCCGCCCGTCATCGCGTATATGGTCGGAAGGATCAGTACGATCGCTTCAGTCATCGACTGGAAGAGCATGTAGAGCAAGACAAAGATCAGAAGGAAAACTATTGGCAGGATGACCGTCAGACGCTTTCGCGCGCGCAGTTGGAGCTCATACTCTCCGGACCATTTCAGAGTGTATCCGGCGGGCAGATGCAACTTCCGATCAAGCACGCGCTGCGCGCTGTCAACGTAGCTGCCGTAGTCCGAAGTCGCGAGGTCAACATAAACGTAGCCGGTCAGCAGCCCGTCTTCGTCCCGTATCATCGATGGACCCGGGCTCAAGTCGATACGCGCGACCTCGCTAAGCGGAATCTGCGCTCCGGTGGGTGTCATGATCAGCATTCGACGAAGCGCGTTCAGGTCGCCGCGATAGTCGGCGAGATAGCGAACGTTGATCGAGTAGCGCTCGCGACCTTCGACGGTGGTCGCGATGTTCTCGCCACCCATCCCCGAGCTGACGGCTCGCTGAACGTCTCCGACCGTCAACCCATACCTCGCGGCGACCGCGCGGTCGACATCCACATTGATGTAGAATCCCTGAGAAACTCGTTCGGCGAAGATTCCTCGCGTACCTGGAACCGTGCCGAGTATCTCTTCGATCCGGGAACCAATCTGCTGAATCCGGTCGACGTCAGGACCCTGAATTTTGAGTCCGACGGGAGTTTTGATCCCGGTAAGGTCCATGTCGAGCCGGTTCTCGACCGGCATCGTCCACGAGTTGGACAGGCCGGGGAAATGCAGCCGGCTGTCCATTTCCGCGATCAGGCCGTCGTAAGTCATGCCCTTTCGCCATTGGCCGCGCGGTTTGAGCATAATAGTCGTGTCGTACATGTCCAGCGGTGCGTTGTCGGTCGCGCTATCTGAACGTCCGACCGATCCGAAAACACTCTCGACCTCGGGAAACGTGCGGATGATCTGGTCCTGCTTCTGCATCAGATTTACTGCGGAGTTGATCGAAATCCCGGGCAGTGCAGTCGGCATGTAAAGACTTGATCCTTCATACAGAGGTGGCATGAACTGACTGCCGATCTTGAACAGCAGCGGAATCGTAAGGAGCAGAAAAATCACGTTGGCAGCGATCGTCAGCGCGCGATGACGCAGGCACCATCGGATCACCGGCAGATAGATCGTCTGGAAAAAACGCGAGATAGGGTTTTCTTCCTCGGGACGCAGACGTTTGCCGCGAATCAAGAGAACCATCAGCACCGGGACCACGGTAATCGCGAGGACTGAGGAGAAGGCAATCGCAAACGACTTGGTGTAAGCCAGCGGCCGAAACATTCGTCCCTCTTGCGATTCGAGCAGGAACACCGGTAGAAACGAGACGACAATAATAATCAGGGAGAAGAAAATCGGGCGGCCAATCTGCTTCGCAGCCGACAGCAGGATTCGCTGTCGTTCAGATTCGGAAACCGACTCACCCTTCAACGACGCTTGATGCTGCGCCTCCGACAGATGCCGGTACCCATTCTCGACCATCACGATCGAAGCGTCGACCAGCACTCCTATCGCCAGCGCCAACCCGCCCAACGACATGATGTTGGAGCTGATCTGCAGATAGTACATCGGAATAAACGTCGCGATGACCGCAATCGGGAGCGCGAGAATCGGGATGAGTGCCGAGCGCAGGTGAAAAAGGAACACGATGATCACGAGGCTGACAATGATCGCCTCTTCGAGCAGATCACGCTTCAGGGTATTGATGGATTCCTGGATGAGTCCCGACCGGTCGTAGCCGGCGACGATCCCGACCCCGCGCGGCAGAGTCTTTCGAATCTGAGCGAGCTTTTGCTTGACTCCGTCGATGACCGTGAGCGCGTTCTGCCCGTATCGCATCACGACGATGCCACCGACCGTTTCTCCGTCGCCGTTCCATTCAGCCGCGCCCTCGCGGAGATCGGGTCCTAGACTGACCACGCCGAGGTCCCTTATCAGCACCGGCGTGCCGTTGTTGGTTGCCACCGAAATTTGTTCAAGGTCAGCTACGGAATGCACGTATCCAAGACCGCGGATCATGTAGTCCGCTCCCGACATCTCGAGCACGCGTCCACCAACTTCGCCGTTGCTGTCGCGAATTTTGTCGATCACCGTCTCCAGCGGGACCTTGAGCGCGAGCAAGCGATTAGGATCGAGCTTGACCTGGTACTGCTTCACGAAGCCGCCGATAGTGGCGACCTCCGAAACTCCCGGCACGGTTTCGATCGCATAACGCACGTTCCAATCCTGCAGGCTGCGGAGATCGGCGAGACTGTGCGTACGGCTCTTATCGACTAGAGCATACTCGTAGACCCAGCCGGCGCCCGTCGCGTCCGGGCCGATCGCGGGATTCGCGCCAGCGGGAAGCTTGCCCGTAATCTGCTGAAGGTATTCCAGCACGCGGCTCCGCGCCCAATAGATGTCCGTTCCGTCCTCGAACACGACGAACACATACGAATCGTTGGGCATCGTCTGCGCGCGAACCGCTTTCACATGCGGCGCAGCAAGCATCGCGGTGACGATCGGGTAGGTCACCTGATCCTCGATGAGATTGGGCGGCTGCCCCATCCATTCGGTGTGGATGATCACCTGAACATCAGAAATGTCCGGGAGCGCGTCGAGCGGGATTCGATCGAGCGACCACACGCCCGCGAGTACCAGCGCCAGCGCCCCGAAGAACAGGAGGAAACGGTTCCCGTTACACCAGTCTATAGTTCTTTCGATCATCGCCCTTTCCTCACATCGCCATGGAGCCGCCGGCTGACACGTCCAGCTGTTTGGTCGCGATCAGATGGCCTTCCTTCGACGCGGTGATCGTCAAGCTCCAGGTGCCGCCGCTGGGCAGTTCGAGATTCGCGGCGTAGGTGCCGTTCCGTTGGTCATCCGCGGTACCATGCGCGCGCATCGCCGCCATTCCCATCGCCGGCATCGCGGCCATATAAAAGGACAACGTCACTTGCGCACCAGAGATCGCTGCGCCTTTGGAATCGCGCAACGTCACGATCACCTTGTTATGACCGCGTACGAGAGGATTGGGATCGCTCGTGAATTCGATGCTTGCCTGGGGAATAGTTTGGACGCTTTGTCCGCCCGCATTCGCACCTACGCCCGGCGGAGGGGGCACGAACGCGCCAGCGGCGGCCTGAAGTTGGCTTTCCGAGTCGATCAGGAAATTGGCGGAGCTGACGATCTGCTGACCCGGCGAAAGTCCCTTGAGTACGATGAATTCATCACCGACATGCGGTCCGAGTTCGATCTCGGCAGGAGCGAGATAACCGTCACCGCGATCGATAAACGCAACGTTGTGCGTGCCCGTGCGCAAAATCGCGGTGTCTGGAATGACGATTTGCTCGCCCATCGGCAGGTCCAGCGCAACGTGCGCGAACATCCCCGGAAGAAGTTGACCTTTCGAGTTGCTGAACTCGCAGCGAACTCTGGCGGTGCGAGTCATCGGATCGATTTGCGGCTGAATGAAATCAACGCGCCCATCGAAGCTCCTGCCCGGATAAGCGTCGACCGTAACGGTCGCAAGATCGCCCGGACGGACCTTCCCGATCTCGTCCTGGAACACCGCCGCATAGATCCACACTTTCGAAAGATCGGTGATCGCGAACAGGCGCGTGTCCGGTTGCACATACATGTTGGGCAAGGCGTTGCGCTCCACGATGTATCCGCTCATCGGGGAATCGATCTCGACGGCACGGCGCACGCTGCGCTCGCGTTGCAATCGTGCAATCTCGCGCGGCGACACTCCCCAGAGCTTTAGGCGTTCCGCGGCCGAATCGACCAGCGATGACGCGTCAGTGGTCACATCGGCGACCGAACTGTTGCCAACGCGTATACGGGCGTCGATTGCGAGCAGGTATTCGTTTTCTGTGCTCACGAGGTCCGGGCTGTAAATCGTAAACAGCGGCTGGCCTCGGTGGACGTACTGATACGTGGAATTCGCGAACACCTGTTCGATCCATCCGGCGAAACGCGTTTGCACATAACCTTGCAGCCGTTCGTCGGTCTCGATATTCCCGGTGGCCTCGAGGCGGTCGCTTACGTCCTTTCGCCCCACGGTCGCGAATTTGAGTCCGATCATCTGCCGCCGCGCCGGCGTGAGGTGGACTGGAGCCAACGCAGAATCCGCTCCGTGCGCTATGGGCGCCGCGAGGACCACAAGAAATCCCAGGATTGAGGAGACGGCGCCCGCTCGGTGTCGCAATAAGTTGAAATTCATTTTCGGTCACCGATTACTTGCTGGATTTTGGCGATCGCGATCTCGTGGTCGGCGAGGCTGCGGTAGTACTCCTGCCGGAGGTTCTGTAAATCAAGAACCGACGAGAGCAGCGTCTGGAAATCGACTTTGCCGACCCGATACGCCGCCATCGCCGAGGCCTGCGACGTTTCAGCCTGCGGTATCAGACCGTCGCGATAGATCGACATGATCCGTTCCGCCGTGCGCAGCGCGACCAGGCTGCTTTCTGCCGCGGTGGAAACCTGCAGTCGAGTAGCGCGGGTTTGCTCACGCGCCGCCTCGGCTTCAAGCGCGGCTTGTTCGATCGCAGGTGTTTGCTTGCGCCAGAAATAGAGCGGAATCTTCGCGCCCAGGTTCAGCATGTAGTAATCGCGAAATCCCGGGCCGGTTTTTTCGTACGTATAACCCACCGTGAAGTCTGGCCAGTATCCCTGATGCGCCAGCTTCAATGCTTCCGAGCTGCGTGCTTCCATCGCTCGATCCGCTGCGAATTCGGGTGAGCCGCTAGCGGCTAGCTGAGCGAGTTGCGATGAATCGAGCTGCAGATGCGTCGGCTGGACTTCGCCGATGTCGATGTTCCGCGAGTCGGGATCGCGCCCTAGGATCTGCTTGAGTGCGAGCTGTTCCTGATCCTCCTCCTGATGGTGCATCGAGTGCTCCTTCAGGATTTCGGTGGTTTGTAGTTGCGCCTTGATCAGGTCTTGCTGCAGACCCTCCCCCACGCGATATCTGGTTTCGGCGATCTGCTGGATCAGGCGGAGCTCGTCCTGATTGCGATCGAGAATTACCAGCGTCTTTGCGTGGTAAAACAGTTCGAAGTAAATTTCCCTGACCCTTTCCTCGACGTCACGCTCCACGGCTTCGTAGCGATGCTTGGCATACTCGGCGTCTTTTTCGGCTTCTGATTTTTGCAATCGGAGCTTGCCGGGACCGGGGATATCCTGCGAGACACCGAAACCGGTGTAGTAAAAATCGCTGCTCTCATAACCCGAGAATGGTTGCGGACTTCCGACCGTGAAGTGCTGGAGCGACACCTGTGGATCCGGCAGCGTGGCCGCCTGGATCGGTACCTTATCTTGAGCCTGCCAGTGCAGTCGTGCAGCAATTACACCTGGATTGTTCGCAACCGCCTCCTGCACTAGAGCATCGAGGTTCGACGTCGCGTCGCGGGTTACAGGCAAAGTCGTTTGAGCGCTTGCCGGCGATATCCGAGCAGCCGCGATCGCAATCAGAACCAGGGCCATGGCCTGCCGTTTCGCGACAAGCCGACCAAGTCTATTCATAGAACCACCTGGATCACCGGATCACGTTGGACAGTCAGACCCTAGGCGCTTCGAGCCGAGGCGACGGTCCTGGTGGAAAACTTTAAGGCAGGCGCCGGGACGTTCGCTGGTGACCAGCGAGTAGCGCTACGCGAGCCTCAGGGACAGTCCGTGATCGCGATGGTGGTCAGATTTGTCGGGAACAGAGCAGCGAAAGAGGATCGAGATTCAGAGAGAAATCCGAAAGCCGATCCAATTGAAGCGGCGAGCAGCTCGATAGCGCGGGCCGAAGCCGAAACATCACAACGGCTGGCGGTTCCATTGCAGGCGTTGGCGTCGATGACAACAGCCGCGCGCTCGAGGTGTCATTCGAAATATTGCAGCAAGTCACTGTGCGAGTTTCGGTGTTCGACGGACATGCCGTCGAACAACAATTCCCAGATATTGCTTGGACAGGAGAGCAGGCGGCCCCAACGGTGATCGCCGGAAGGGATGTGGCAAAGACCAAGATCAGGAGCACGAGTGAAAATATGCGCCGCACGCGATCAAGCTATTCGAGTTGAAGCCAGGTCACAAGACTCGGGGAATCGAGGAGTAGCTTCATTCGAATACGCTTGCAAATCACAGCCAGCCCCGCGTATGGCTTCAGGACAGACGAAACTGGCAGGAGGGTCTTATGCCGCAGGTATGGGGCAAGGTCAAAATTCCCGCGGGCAAGAAGATAGCGGTTAACCTTGGATGCGACTTCGACGCGCAGTCGCTGTGGATATGCCTCAACCGTACTTCACCCGCCTACATGTCGCGTGGCGAGTTCGGCGCCGAGGTTGGGATGCCGCGCCTGATGCGCCTTTTCGACAAGTACAAAGTCAGGAGCACGTTCTGCATCCCCGGCCATACCATCGACACCTGGCCCGAGCTGTGCCGCGAAGTCGCGGCCGCGGGACACGAGATTGGCCATCACGGCTACGCCCATGAAAATCCTCAGTCACTGAAGCTGCAAGAGGAAATCAAGGTGATGGAGCTGGGGCTGGAGGCGCTGGCCCGAATTGGCGTGAAACCCCGGACGTATCGCGCGCCGTACTGGGATTTCAGTGAGAATACGCTCGAGCTGCTGGAGCGCTACGGTTTCGAAATCGATAGCAGCCTGCTCGCCAATGATTTTCATCCCTACTGGATTCGGCCGGTCGAGGTGCACGCCGAGCGCGGCAACGTGTTCGGCCCGCCCGGCCGTATCCTGGAGATTCCCGGACAGTGGTACCTGACCGATTTTTCGCAGGTCGAGTTCATCCCCGGCTTCCAGGAGGGGATGCGTCCGGCGCATGATCTGCTAGACCGATGGAAAGCAATTTTCGACTACGCGGTCGGCAACGAGGAAGGCGCGTGCTACGCCTTCGTCGTCCATCCGCAGTCGATCGGGCGAGCGCACATGATCACGCGGCTCGAGGAGCTAATCGTGCATATGAAGGAGCGCGGCGCCTGGTTCGCAACGCTGAGCGAGATCGCAGACGCCACCGAGCGGGCGGTGTAGCGCGCGCTCGCGTTGACCTGTATGTGCTCGATACACTTCAATACCGCTCCGGAGGAATTCAACTCGAACTAGAGGGCTGTACGAGCGATGCCAGCAAAGGACAAGAATTCGAAAAAGCACGGCGGGATGACTCGCGAGACCGCGCGGGATTTTTTCGAGACGAACCAGATCAAGTTCGTACTCGCCCAGTTTGTCGATATTCATGGGGTGGCCAAGACCAAGTCGGTTCCGGTCGAGCATTTCGAAGACGTGATCCTGGAGGACGGGGCGGGCTTTGCGGGCTTCGCGCTGTGGGGCATGGGACAGGCGCCGCACGATCCTGACTATCTGGCGATCGGCGATCTGGCGACCCTGACGCTGGTGCCGTGGCAACCCGGCTACGCCAGGATCGTGTGCGACGGTCGAATCAAAGGGAAGCCGTGGCCGTTCGATAGCCGCTTCATATTGAAAGAACAGGTTCGACGGCTGAGCGAGCGGGGCTGGACATTGAATTCCGGGATGGAACCCGAATTCATGCTGCTCGCTCGGCGCTCCGACGGCTCTATCGGTCCGGCCGACGAGACCGACCGGCTCGACAAGCCCTGCTACGATTATAAAGGGTTGTCGCGCAGCAGAGCCTTCATCGAGCGCTTGGTTGATTCGTTGCAGAAGGCGGGTTTCGACGTTTACCAAGTCGACCATGAGGACGCGAACGGCCAGTTCGAGATCAACTTTACCTACTCCGATAGCCTGACTACCGCCGACCGGATGGTGTTTTTCCGGATGGCGGCCGGAGAAATCGGCCGCGAGATGGGGCTCATCAGCTCGTTCATGCCCAAGCCGCTGTCGGATCGGACGGGCAGCGGCATGCATATGCATCTGTCGCTCGCCGATGCGAAGAACCCAAACCTCTTCCTCGATCGATCCGACGGACGCAAGCTGGGTCTTTCGGCGGCGGGATACCAGTTCCTCGGCGGACTCCTGGCCCACGCTCCGGCCCTGACAGCGCTGGTCGCGCCGACCGTTAATTCCTACAAGCGGCTGGTTGTGGGAAGGTCCTTTTCCGGCGCGACCTGGGCGCCCGCCTATATATCGTATGGCGACAACAATCGAAGCTGCATGGTACGTGTACCCTACGGCAGATTGGAGTTGAGACTGATCGATTCAAGCGCCAATCCGTACCTCGCCACGGCCGCAGTCATCGCGGCGGGACTCGATGGTATACAGAAGAAGCTTGATCCTGGCGAGCCGCACAACTTCAATCACTACGACCTCAGCGAGGCGGAACTCGTAGATCGTGGGATTAAGACTCTCCCGCAAAGTCTGCCCGAGGCGTTGGATGCGCTCGAGGCGGACGGCTTGTTCCATGAAGCCCTGGGTAAGGAGTTCGTGGACGAGTTCATCCGGCTCAAGCGCATGGAGTGGGTAGACTACCATCGGCACGTATCCGACTGGGAAGTGAAAAGGTACCTGGAATTTTATTGAGTCATTCTAGTCAGACCATACTGAGATCATGGGGAGGAAGACTGCGTGTGCGGAATTATCGGGCTGATGCTGAAAAGCGATGAGCTTCGCCCCTCGCTCGGAAAGCTGGTGCTTCCGATGTTCGACTCTATGGCAGAGCGCGGACCGGATTCTGCCGGCCTTGCGGTCTTCACCGCTCCGGTCGAGCCACCGCTCCGCCGTTTCAGCCTATTTAGCAACAGTCACGACTATGATTGGAGCGCCCTGGCGCAATCCATGAAGACCGACCTCGAATGTCAGCCGACCGTGTCCGTGCACGACAATCAGGCCGAGCTGACCGCGGCGGTGGAGGGCGGGCCCCTCAAACGGTGGCTCGCCAAGCGCGGCAATGGCGTGCGGGTGTTGGCGGCCGGACGTTCGATAGAACTGTTCAAGGATGTGGGCCGGCCTGACCAGGTGGCCAGGCGTTATCACTTTGACCAACTGCAAGGCACGCACTGCGTCGGCCACACCCGGATGGCGACCGAGTCGCAGGTCTCGCCGGCGCACGCGCATCCCTTCACGGCGGGCGAGGATTTCTGCCTGGTGCACAACGGTTCGCTGTCGAATCCCTACAGCGTGCGCCGTCTGCTGGAGGAGGAAAATCTGGAATTCGAGACCGACAACGACAGCGAAGCGGCCTGCCGTTTTCTGCAATGGCGCATGACACAGGGCGATACTATCGAACAGGCCCTTGCGTCGGCCTTTGAAAAGATCGACGGCTTTTACACTTTCCTTATCGGAACCGCACGGCAGATCGTCCTGGTGCGCGACGCGTTCGCCTGCAAGCCGGCAGTCGTTGCCGAGACCGATCAATACGTCGCGATCTCCTCGGAGTTCCGCTCACTGGCGCATCTGCCGGGAGTCGCCGAGGCCAATATTTTCGAGCCGCTGCCCGAGCAGATCTATGTCTGGCAGGTGGCCGCATGAAAACCGTGCAGCTTGACCTGTCGAAGTTGAGTGTCCGCCAGCTCAATGACTACCTGCATCATCGGCTCGCCAGCGAGAGCGTGCGCGAGATCGAAATACTCAATCCTAACGGAATGCACAATATTGCGGTCGGACTTGACTATCCAGTCGAGGTTCACATACGCGGGAATGCCGGCTATTTCGTGGCCGGCATGAACCAGCAGGCCGCTGTGACCGTATACGGCAACGTGGGATGGAGCGTCGCCGAGAACATCATGTCCGGCGTCGTTCGCGTCCGGGGCAACGCCTCGGAGTGCGCCGCAGCCTCGGGACACGATGGAATGGTGGTAATCGAAGGGGATTGCTCCTCGAGGTGTGGAATATCGATGAAGGGTTGCGACATCGTGGTCGGCGGATCGATCGGCCACATGTCAGGCTTTATGGCGCAAGCCGGCAACCTGGTAGTGTGCGGCGACGCCGGGGCCCATCTGGGTGACTCGCTATACGAGGCGCAGATTTACGTGGGCGGCAAGATCCACAGTTTGGGCGCCGACGCTCAGGAAGAACCGATGACTGAGGCGGACCACGCGAAAGTCGCGGCCCTGCTCAAGCGTGCAGAAGTGGATATCTCCTCGAAGAACTTCAAACGAGTCGCATCAGGACGAACGCTCTATCACTGGAACGCCGAAGCCCATCAGGAATACTGAGCGAACCGCGATGTCATCCAAATACCTCGAAGAAAGCTCGACGCTGAACGCCGATGCGCTCGAGTATATCCATCGCGCTGCTGAACGGGGCGTTTACGAAATCAGGGGACTCGGCGCCAAGCGCAAGCTCCCGACCTTCGACGACCTGGTATTCCTTACGGCTTCGCTGTCGCGCTACCCACTCGAAGGCTACCGGGAAAAGTGCGTCTCCAAAACGGTGCTGGGGACGCGCTACGCGAAAAAGCCGGTCGAACTAGCGATCCCTATAACTATTGCGGGCATGAGCTTCGGCGCGCTGTCGGCGCGCGCCAAAGAAGCAATCGGCTGTGCCGCGACGATGGCCGGTACCTCGACCACGACCGGCGATGGCGGTATGACCGCGGAAGAGCGCGCTGCATCAAAGACCTTGGTTTATCAGTGTTTGCCCTCGCGCTACGGATTTAATCCCGACGATTTGCGAAAGGCCGATGCGATAGAAATTGTCGTAGGGCAGGGCGCCAAACCGGGAGGCGGGGGCGTTCTGCTGGGTCAAAAGATCAGCCCGCGAGTCGCTGCGATGCGCACGTTACCCGAGGGGATCGACCAGCGTTCCGCGTGCAGACATCCTGACTGGACCGGGTGCGATGATCTCACGATCAAGATCGCGGAGTTGCGCGAGATTACCGACTGGCAGGTCCCGATCTACATTAAGATGGGAGCTTCGCGCGTCTTCAACGACGTCAAGCTGGCCATCAAGAGCGGCGCCGACGTTGTCGTGATCGACGGCATGCAAGGCGGGACCGCGGCAACTCAACAGGTGTTTATCGAACACGCCGGAATACCAACCCTGCCGGCCCTGCGCGAAGCGGTCGAAGCGCTGGAAGAGATGAAGATGGTCGGCAAGGTACAGCTAGTCATCTCGGGCGGTATTCGCACCGGTGCGGACGCGGCCAAGGCGCTGGCGATGGGCGCCGACGCTGTCTCAATAGGACAGGCTGCGTTGGTCGCGCTCGGATGCAATTCGCAATACTGCGCGGACGGCGGAGCGCATCGGGATGTGAGTACTGACTATGCGCGGCTCGGCACCGCGCCAGGCTATTGTCATCATTGTCATACCGGAATGTGCCCGGTCGGTGTTACTACTCAAGAGCCGGAACTCGAAACCCGGCTCGACCCGAAGGAAGGGGCTCGGCGACTGCGCAACTATCTCAATGTGATGAACATGGAACTGGTCACGCTGGCACGCGCCTGTGGCAAATCCGACGTCCATCATCTGGAACGCGAAGACCTGGTCGCGCTCAATGTCGAAGCGGCCGCGATGGCCAAGGTCAAGCTGGCTGGAACGAACTGGATACCGGGATTGAACAACGAATCCGGCTCTGACTGAAGAGCGGTAGACGGCGAAGCGGACATGGGCGTGGGCAAGCTATGGCGCGGCATCTCACCCGGCGACGGCAGGAACGGCGCCGGGCGTTTGCCGCGTCTCCGCGGCCGCTATTCCGCATGGAGCCTGTTTCGTCACGGACTGACCGGCGAGGACTGGCCGCGAGTATGGCGGTCGCATGAACTCAAGCCCAGCTACGACGTAGTAATCATCGGTGCGGGAGTGCACGGACTGGCCACTGCTTACTATCTCGCCAGGAACCACGGCATAAGAGACGTTGCGGTCCTGGACCGCGGCTACCTTGGCGGCGGCAATTCGGGCCGCAACACCGCGATCGTTCGCTCCAACTATATAACGCCCGAGGGAGTGCGCTTCTACAATCGCTCGGTGAAGTTGTATGAACAACTCGCCGCCGAGCTGAACTTCAATGTCATGTTCTCGCAACTCGGGCATCTGACCTTGGCACACACGGATAGTTCGTTGCGCACGATGCGCTGGCGCGCCGAAGTCAACAAGCTCGAAGGAGTCCGCTCGGAAGTCATCGATCCCCGCGAAATCAAGCGGCTGGTTCCGTACCTCGATGTCTCGCCCAACGTGCGCTATCCGATCCTCGGTGCGCTCTACCATGTGCCGGGCGGGATCATCCGCCATGATGCGGTCAACTGGGGCTATGCGCGCGGAGTCGACGCTCAAGGCGTTCAGATTCATCAGAAGACCGAGGTCACCGGGATCGATGTAGAGGACGGGCGTGTTGCCGCGGTGAGAACCAGCCGGGGCAGGATCGCTACGCGATGCGTGCTCAACTGCACTGCAGGGTGGTCCAGCGTGGTCGCGGCGATGGCCGGAGTTACGCTGCCGATCGTAACCTATCCGCTGCAGGCGGCAGTGACCGAACCAGTCAGGCATTTTCTTGGTGCCGTGGTCGTCTCCGGCACCTTGCACGTATACGTGAGCCAAACCGATCGCGGCGAGTTGGTTTTCGGCGCCAGCGTTGATCCGTTCGCCTCCTATTCCACACGCGGCTCGTTGGAGTTCACTGAGGAACTCGCCGGCCAGATACTGGAACTGATGCCGTCGATCGCCAAGGTACGGCTGGTACGCCAGTGGGCCGGGCTCTGTGACATGACCCCCGACTTTTCACCCGTCATGGGCGTGACTCCTGTCGAAGGGTTTCATGTCGACGTCGGATGGGGCACGTACGGCTTCAAGGCGGGCCCGGTATCGGGCGAGGCGATGGCTCAGCTCGTCGCAAGCGGCAGGACGCCCGAGTTGATCGCGCCGTTCGGTCTCGCGCGCTTTTCTCAAGGTCAATTAGTCGGTGAAAAGGGTGCGGCTTCGGTCGGACACTGAGACGTGCGGACGACCGGATAGGAGCGTTGAATGTTCTTGGTGCCTTGCCCACATTGTGGACCGCGCAACGCCAGCGAATTTCGCTGGTGCGGAGAGGTCAAGCCGCGACCGGACTCCAATCGCGCCACGCCGGAGCAATGGCGCGACTACCTATATCTCAAGTCGAATGGGGCAGGATGGATCACGGAGACCTGGTACCATCGCGAGGGATGCGGCCGATACTTTCGCACCGAGCGCCACACGCTCACCAACAAGATTCGCGTCACCGTTGATGGAGGCAAACCGGAGCCTGCCATAGCTGAGACTGGCGCTGGCGCGAGCGGGCGCCGATGAATGCTTCGATGACGCATCGACTCGCGCCGCAGCGCGGCGAGGTCATCGACCGTGCGAAGCCCTTCACCTTTACCTGGAACGGCGCTCCATTTCCCGCTTACGAGGGGGACACTATAATCTCGGCGCTTGCGGCTTGCGGAGTGCAGGTCTTCTCGCGCAGCTACAAATACCATCGACCTCGCGGAATACTCACCGCCAATTATCTCGATCCTTCGTGCATGATGCAGGTTGGCGACGAGCCTAACGTGCGCGCGGCTCATCGGCTCGTCGAGCCGGGGATGAAGGTCACGGCGCAAAACGGCTGGCCATCGTTGAGCTTCGACGTCAAATCGATCGTTGGGCTGATGACTCGCTTTCTCGGGCCTGGATTTTACTACAAGACATTCATGTGGCCGCGGCGATGGTGGCCGCTCTACGAGCATGTCCTCAGACGCTTCATCGCGGGCGGATCGACCTCCCCGAATTCTGAGCATGGCTATTACGACAAACGTTATGCCCATCCAGACGTTGTAATCGCCGGCGGCGGGCCGGCGGGAATGGCGGCCGCCACGGCAGCGGCACAGGTGGGCGCGCAGGTGATGTTGGTGGAAGAGGAGCACCACTTGGGAGGCCATCTGCGCTACGGCGACGAAAAAGCGCTGGGCGTGCTCGCGCAACTCCGCGACGAATTGCGGGCGCTGACGGGAATCGAGGTTTTGACCGACGCTGTGGTTACCGGCCGCTACGACGGGAACTGGATCGCAATCGTTGAGCGCGGCCGGCCAAAGGTTGCAGAACGGCTGATCAAGGCGCGAGCGAAGGTTCTGGTGGTCGCGCCAGGATTGATCGAACGGCCGTTTGTGTTCGAGGGCAACGATCTACCGGGTGTAATGCTGTCCGGCGCTGTGCGCCGCCTGATCAACCTCTACGCGGTGCGCCCCGGAACGCGCGCGGTAGTCTTCAGCTCCAACGACGATGGTGATTTGGCCGCGATCGATTTGCGCCGTGTCGGCATCGACGTCGCAGCGGTCGCCAACGCCAGGCGCGGTGAAGGGATCGTGCGCGCGCTGGGGCGCAATCGAGTCCGCGGCGTCGAGTTGACCAATGGTTCGCGCATCGACTGCGATTTGCTGGTGATCGCCGCCGGATGGACTGCGCCGACCTCGCTGCTCAACATGGCGGGCGACCAGCCGAAATATGAACCAGCCGCGGCGCGCTTCTTACCGGGTGGCAATCTGCCGGACGATGTCTTTGCCGCGGGAGATCTTGCGGGCGACGGTTCGCTCGAAGAGTTGATCGCTCACGCCCGCGCGGTCGGGACGGCGGCGGCCGCTCGGGCGGGGCATGGCACGGGACCGGCCGCCATCCCGAAACTCGGCGTCCGCGCCGCTCCGGCACTTTTCCGGAGCCGAACGCATGGAATAGTGGATTGGTGCGAAGACGTTTCCTCCAGAGATATCTTCTCCGCAGTCGCAGAGGGCTATGACTCGATTGAGTTGGTGAAGCGTCATACCACAGCCACGATGGGTCCGACCCAAGGAAAGCTCGAGACCATCAACACGATAGCGATCGTGGCCGAAGCGTCGGGAAAAACACTGGACGAGATCGGCACGACGACCTGGAGACCGCCCTACGCGCCGATCACGCTAGGAGCGCTGGCCGGGCGCCCGTCGGAACCGAAGCAGGGATCGCCGATGCAGCCGTGGCATGAAGCACACAACGCGCAGCCGCTGGTCGCGGGAAAATGGATTCGTCCTGAGCATTACGGCGATCCACAGGCGGAAGTGGCTAACACGCGCACGAATGTTGGTATCATCGACGTCACTCCGCTGGGAAAATACCTACTGTACGGGTCGGATACTCCAAACCTCCTCAACTTCCTCTACGTCAACAGTTGGTCGGAGCTGCCCGTAGGGTCGGCTCAGTACGGACTGATGTGCAGCGATGACGGTGTGGTGCTTGACGACGGAGTCACTGCCCGCTTATCAGCGCATGAATACTTCATGACGACCACGTCATCCGGAGCCACCGGCGTGGGTGAATGGATCGAATCATGGCTGCAGGGCTCAAGCATCGAGGGACGGGTGCACGTTATGCCCGCGACTGATGCGTTCGCATCGATAAACGTCGCCGGCCCCCGTTCGCGTGAATTACTCAGTCGGGTTACCGAAAATGTCGATTTGGATCCGGCGGCGTTTGCCTACCTGGGTGCGCGCAAGGGCCGCGTGGCCGGCGTCGACGGATGTCTTCTATTGCGCCTGGGCTTTACCGGAGAGCTGAGCTATGAGCTGCACGTACCGGCGGGTTACGGGCTCTACGTGTGGGAAACGCTACTTGAACGCGGACGTGATCTCGGAATCGCGCCGTTCGGCATCGAGGCACAACGCATCATGCGCCTGGAGAAGGGGCATCTCATTGTGGGACAGGATACCGACGGTTTGACGCAGGCGTTCAGCCTCGGGCTTGGGAAATTCATAAGACTCGCCAAACCTGACTTCGCTGGCAAGCCCGAACTCAAGTGGCAATCGGAGCGGAATAACTATCCGCGCCTGGTGGGTTTGTGGCCTGTCGATCCAGCCTTAGTGCCGCCCGAGGCGAGTCTGATAGTTAATGGCGAAAGAATAATGGGGCGAATTACTTCGAGCCGCATGTCGCCCACGCTGCGCCGTTCGATATGCATGGCGCTGGTATCGGAAGAATTGTCACGCGCGGGGAGTTCCGTCACTGTGCGCTTGCCCGATGGCCGGCATGTTTCGGCGGTAGTCACCGAACGGCGCGTCCACTTTGATCCAAAGGGGGCCCGGCTGCGTGGCTGAGACGTTCCCTATCGCGCGAAGCCCTATAACGCAGGCGCCTCCCGTCGTGATGCTGGCGGCATGGCGGGTATCCGCAAAACCAAGCAACGGTCCGCTACGCCTCATCGACTGTACGCCATGTCAAAAGACTTTTTTTCGTAGCGCTACGAGCAGCCCGGCGGCGCGAGCGCTGGATGCAGGCCGCGGACGCGTAAGACGCGATGAATCCGGCGCGCTCGTGGCCGGGGTTGGCCCCGAAGAATGGATAGTGATCGGCCCTCCAGGTGCGCCCCTTCCTTCAGCGTTGAGCCAACCTAGTGACGGTTCGGGGCCATCGGCCGTCATGGACCTCACCCACGCGCGCGCTCTGATACGCATCGTTGGAGCGGATAGTGCGAGAGTCATGTCCAAGCTGTGCGGTATTGACTTCAGTGATGCGACGACTCCCGACGATACCGCGTTACGCACTTCGGTAGCGAGATTGGTAGCCGAGGTGATTCGCAACGATCTCGCCGAACCCCCGGCGGCAGCAACAGACGGAGGCAGGCTCGCGCGCTCCTATCTAATCATGTGCGAGCGTTCAGCCGGGCAGTACCTGTTCGATGCACTGTTGGACGCCGGTCAGGAGTTTGGTATCGACATTGAAGGTTTTGCGATCAGTGGTTCCATATACAATGGTGGAGTGATTACTCGATAACGCCGCACGCGATGTGAGTGCCACCTCCTCCCAGGGGCTCCGGCTCGTCGGAGTAATTATTCCCATCCGCGTGAACCATCAGCGAGCGTTCGTGCACGGCCTTTACCCATAGCGCTAATGGAGCGCCGCCAACCCTGCTTCGGCGCACTGCTCGTCCTGCCCCGGATCTCCGCCGCTTACGCCGATCGCGCCAACCGCTTTACCGTCGAGCATGACCGGCAGGCCGCCTCGGACCGCGGTGATATCGCCGAGGGTGATAACGAACAGATGGTTCGCTGCTATCGCATCCTCGAAGTCTTTGCTGGGCCGCCTGAAGCGCACCGCGGTGCGAGCCTTGCCCTGCGCAACTTCGATCGAACCGATCTGCGTGCTGTCCATGCGCTCGAGGTAGATCAGATGGCCACCGTCGTCGAGCACCGCGATCGCCATGGTCCATTTGTTCTTGGCCGCCTCAGCTTCGGCGGCGGCAGCCATTTTTTTCGCCGCGTCAAGGCTTAACGTCTTGCGCTCCAGGAACTGCGCCGAGGCGCCGCGCGACGCAAGTGCGACTGTGAGAAATACGAGACAGACTGTGCTGAACCATCGTGCTGGCATGAAGCACCTCCTGGCGGAGTGGTATCGCGCGGTCTTCGCGCGTGGCGTCTGCCGTCCTTAAGCGGCGTCACATATCGGGAAGCCGTCAGGGAGAGAACGCGCGGGCGAGGAATCAGGACGCGTCATGCCGCGAGGTCAGCAGGCGATGTGCCGGAGCGGTGAGCGCGTCGATCTTAATCCCATGCGGACAGGCTCCCGCGCACGGCTTGGCGCTGCAGCTCAAACATGCCTCGGCGTTGTGCGCGATCATGGCGTACTCGTCGCGCGCCATCCGCAAATCGCCATAATCGACCGCATACATCCGCGTGCGCATCACGTCCGCAATCGCGACTCCGGCCGGACATGCTGCCTCACACGCATCGCAGGCGTGTTTGCAGTACGAACTACCATTGACGCGCGCATAGCGCTCGAGCAGCGGCAGATCCTCCGCGGCCATCGAGCCGGACCCCGACGCGCCCAGGTATTCATCGATCGCCTCGCTGCTGGTCATCGACACGATGAGCCCGCCGACGTCGCGGTTCGATAGCACCCAGCGAAACGCCGCCTGCGCGAACGTCGCGCCGTCGCGCTCGTACTGGCGCATGTCATTGAGCCGCGCACCCATCAGCGTCTTCATCACCACCACGCCGACCCCGCGCTGGCTGGCCTTTCGGATCACGCGCGGCAGGTCGGGCTGACGCGCAACCATATCGAAGCCGCCCAGGAAGCGCTGGTAAAAGCGCGGGTCCTGGCCGAAATTGTACGCGCAGAGGATGACGTCGAACTTGCCCGAGTCGAGTGCGTAATCGAGGCATTCGACCAGGTGTCCCGCATGGCCCGACATTCCGGTGAAGCGAATCTTGCCCTGCTTCTTTGCCGCCTCGGCGAACTCATACCACTCGGGGTTCTTGAGCCGCGCGACATCGTTGACCGCGTGATTGAAGTAAACGTCAACGTGATCGGTCTGCAGGCGGCGCAGGCTGCCCTCGAGCGCCTGCATCATCGCGTCTTTACGAGTGTCTGGCTCCGCCAGCGTCTTCGACGTGAGGAACACCTTGTAGCGCATGCCGCGCAGCGCATGGCCGAGCGTCTTCTCCGAATCGCCGCCCCTGTACGTTTCGGCGGTGTCAAAATAATTGATGCCGCGGTCGAAGGCGTGACGGACCAGGTCCTCCTGACCCGGGGACAGACGATCCGCGCCGAACGAGACGTCGGAAATCTTCATCCCGGTGCGACCCAACGGGGCATAGCGGCGGACTTCGGGTGCGGACGGAATCGCCGCGGACGCGGAGCCGGTCAGTGTCGCGAGTCCGACTCCAAGGCCTGCCAGCGTTCCGCTCCTGATGAACTCGCGCCGTCCAATCGCGCGCGAGGGGCGTGGATGCTTGGTCGTCATATAAAGCTCCGCCTCGAACTGCATCGAAGAATATCTCTTCGGCGATGTTCTGGCGAGCACGGAAACCTTCGAGGATCCTTCGCTAACGCCAAGCTGGCCATCGACTCTTGCCGCAAACATTCGATGCTGAAGTGATCTGAGCCGGCGGTTCGCGTCCGTTTTTTTCCGCTGCCCATAACTTGCGAACTGTGATAGTGAAGTCTCAGAACAGTGTGCGGGGGCACGCGGCGTTCATGCCGTGGCACCCGGCGCTCCGGGGAGGTTCACGATGTTCTCCTTCTACATCAAGAGGTCGTTTGTCGACACGGTACCCGGAATCGAACTGGTCAACATCCATTACACGTGGACTCTGCTCGGCGGACTCCCCAACTGGGAGGCTAATCGCGAGACGCGCGCGATGCCACGCGGCGGAGTGCTGATCCGAGGTATGGGCGGCACTACGGTCGACGAGTCGGGCAACTACGTCCAGACCCAGTCCGAAACCGTCCAGCTTCCCGATGACGGGGTGCGCCGCAAGATCATTCGTCTGCCGAACTCGATTCCAGACCCTAGAACCGGCGGCTATACCGAGAACTACCTGTTCCACCACTATTTCGAGGCCTTCCTTCATGGCAGGCGCGAGGTAAGCCCGCTTTACACCGAGGAGATTGTCAGCAAAGAGGTCGAATTCGTCGACCCTCAGGGCAACCTCGGTGGGATGTGCATCTTCTGGAGCGTTTACGATTGGGACGCGCCGCAGTATCAGCCCACCGAGGAGCCGAATTTCATCGCACGCTACGGCGAGGACAATCCATACCGCTCACACAAGTTTTACGGCACCGACGATAAGGATAACTTCTCGCGCATCCGCTCGGAAATGCTTGCCGCCTTGCCGATGCCCCGGCGTTACGTGGGAAAGATCCGTGGCCCGAAGGGCGCGCAAGTACATCAGCGATGGCACGTGGGCAACATGTGGCAACCCAACCCGGCGGACCGATGGGAGGACTATTGGGGGAACCAGGTCCATACGCTCTAGGCGGCTACAAGCACCAGGCAGCAGCGCCGCGCGGAGGCGTTGATGAATCATCGTATAGTTGACAAGGAGTACCGCGACTATGCCGACGACATTGAAGCGGTCAGTATCCACTATCTGTGCGTCCCGAGCGGTGCCGAGGCGGACTGGGACAATGGCCGGGTTACGCGCTTCATGCCGCTGGTCGAGCCGGGCGTGCGGCGGCTGAGCCTAAAATTACCCGTCCAGCTGGTAGATCCGCGCAGCGGCCGGCCGGTCAACGACTACACGGTCCTCTACTACTTCGAGGTCTGCCGCGGTGGCGACCGGCACTATTCGCAAATTTATACTGAGATCATGGACAGCGCCACCAAAGCAACGAGCGTCCAGGCCGCGGCGACGGCCGCGCTACCGAGATCCAGGAGGAGGAGCAGAGAGATCCGATGACGCGCATGAGCGAGGTGGAGGCGGTGGGTCCACTCGGATGGTGGCATGAAGCGGGTGGCGAGCGTTACGTCAGCTATCGTGGGGCGCTAAATGGCTCGAAGCTAAGGCTCCACTACGGATTCGACGGATGGCGCGAGCCGATCCGGGAAGTGCGGCTCGAATCGGCGGGTCCGGATCTGGCGGTGGCGCAGGTGCCGGAGCTCGAGGCGCATCTCGCGCTCGATTGCGCAGTGACCGACGGCGAACGATGGGACAACAACGGCGGCGTCAACTATCGGCTCTGGACGGGCTTCAACGCGCTCGATGCGCATATGCATTTGAGCGGCCGCGGTGCGGGCGCGCTCGGCGCACATAGCCTCGCGACGGCGATGGCCTCGGCCGGAATGGGGTGCGGAATAAGCTCGTGGCTCGACAATCGCGCGCTCGATCAGGTCGATTGCGCGGCGGCGCGGATCTTTCCGTTGGTATGGGTGCGGCCCGGCGGCACCGAACTTGACGAAGTGCGCGGGCGCCTGGAGGCAGGCGCGGTAGGGCTCAAGCTCCATCCCACCGTTGATGGCTATCCTGCCGACGATCCCGCGCTCGACCCGTACATCGCGATCGCGGAGCAGAGCGGATGCCCGGTGGCGTGCCACAGTGCGCCCGGAGAAGCCGACCCCGACCACATCCGGCGCCTTGCCGAACGCTTCCCGTCGGTTCCAATTATCATGTACCACACCTACCTCGGGCCGCAGGAGGGACGCAGGCGGGCTGCCGCGCACGTCCGCGAGCAAGCGAATCTCTATCTCGAAACGTCGTGGTGCCGCGCGGACGTCGTGATACGGCTGGTCGCCGAAGTCGGCGCCGACCACGTGCTATTCGGCTCGGACGCCTCGATCGATGGGCCGGCGCACTACTGCCGCCATCCACCCAACGTCGAGGGACGAGAGACCTACAACGACGGATTGCTCGCGCTGGTGCGGTCACTCGATCCGCAAGCGGCGCGCGCGGTGATGGGGGACAACGCCCGGCGGCTCTTCCGCCTCAACAATTCGCACGCTTAGCGGCGCCGCTCGATCAGCGCTTTGCCGGCCCGGGATTTTTGTGGTTCGCTAGATGTCGTCGGTCAAAATCGGCGTGACGAGATGGCCCGCGGCCCGCGTCAATTCGGACTCCCGCGCCTTACGAAAGTCACTGACCGGAGATTCGCATCTGAGGCATTGGCGGAACGACGATTCGTACGCCAGGCTCTCGGCGGCGCTCAGATTGTAGCGCTCCAATGCGCGGTCGCTCTGCGCCTTCTCCTGCGCAGTCATCGCGTAATGGACCCATCCGCAGACGCCGCAGGCAAGCATTTGCCGCCTCATCAGATCTTGCCTAGCGCTTACGCCCTCGCTCAAAGTGGTATGCACTCCTTCAGAGCACGACGCGGTAGTTCTGCGACTGATTATTGTCCCAGCGCGCGAAGTCGTCCTCTGGGAGCGGCGAGTTGGTGCGCAAAAGCTGGAAGACGTATTCGACCTCCGCCCCCTTCGGCCCCCACACGCGGGCGACGAAGCGCCGCGGCAGTGGCACGGTCTGCACCAGCTCGTAGATGGCCTCGTCGGTCATGCCTTCACCCTCCGCGTCGCGATCGGCCTGGTGTTCGAGCACGTCGAGTTTCAAACCCTTAAGCCGAGCCTGTGACCAGTTCGGAGCGCTCCATCCGCCGACGCTCCACAGCACGCGTACTTCGGTGATGCGGCCCTCGTGATCGACGTACTCGACCTCGCGGCTGGCGATCTCCTCGGTGAAATCGCGATTGAAGCCCTCGTGAAATTCGCCTCCGCCACCGAACCGGTAGTGCAAAAGATAGTTCGGCTGGTGATTGAAATAACGCGGAATTTCCAGCACCGCAAGGCGCATCGGCGGCTGCGTGTTAGGCACTGTCGACATCACCTCGGCCTCTTCCTCTCCGCCCCAGCGCGGCCGCTCGCCCAGTTTCGACCAGGTATAGCGGATCTCGACCGTGTGATTATTGGGAACGTGATCGATCCAGACCTTGGCTAGCTGGAACATTGCTCGGCCTCCTATGCCGGCCGGGTGGCGGCGGCGTCGCAGAGGTTGAGCTTGACCTCGTAGGTTCGAGCGGTCGGCATCCCCATGAACAGCGGTGTGATCCGGCGGAACAGTTCGCGCGCGACTTCGCCATCGGCGTACGCGGCGAGATCCGCCTGGCTTTCCCAGGTCGTCACGCCGACGATCTCGCGGCCGCTCCGCAGGACCTGGTTCAGAATGCATCCCTTGTGCTGCTTTACGCGATGCGCAAACTCGTTCAACACCTGCCAGGCTTCCTCTTCCTTTCCGGGCTGGATTTCGCCGTGAAACAGTCGTGTGTGCATGGACGTTTCCTCGTGCGCGAAGTTGCGGATGAATGACTGGACCGCCATCGGCCAGTTGCTAGAATAGTGCTACCGCGAGCTTGTGGCAACGAGTTTCTTCCGGTCGCGGCGGCATCAAAACCAATCATGGCCCGCGAAGAGGCTGCTCCCACCTTTGAGACCTGGCGCCGCCGCATCGAAGCGGCCCCGCACGGCGAAAGCGAAGAGGTGGCGCGATTCCTTGAAGTTCTGCGCACGCTCGGCTCGCCAATGATCGATGGGCCCGCGGTCACTTTCGTTTATCAAGATCCGCAGGCGCGGCGTGTCGCTGTGGCCGGTGAGTTCAACCAATGGAGCCGCACGGGTGAGCTCGGGATTATGGAGCAGATCGATGACAGCGGGATATTCCATTACACCCTGAATCTCAGCGAGCCGGCCCGGCTCGAGTACAAATTCATCGTCGATGGCGAATGGAAGGTCGACCCCTTGTGCCACAACGTTATCGACAACGGGGTCGGCGGCCAGAACTCCTACTTCGTGGTCGGCGAATTCCATGAACCGCCCGAGCTCGAAGCGGTCGAGAACATCCCGCACGGCCACGTCGAGGAGTTCGAGTTCGCAAGCGAGCGGCTGGGAAACCGCCGCGCGGTCTACGTCTATTTGCCGCCCGGTTACGACGCGCGCGCTGCGGCAGTGCCGGCGCTTTACGTTCACGACGGTGGTGAATATCTGAGCCGCGCGCGCCTCCCGGTCGTGCTGGACAATCTGATCCACGCGGGCGAGGTCGCACCATTAATCGCGGTCATGGTCGACCCGGTGAACCGGATGACCGAGTATAGATTGAACGAGGCCTACGTGGATTTCGTCGTCTCCGAGTTGATACCTCATATCGACGGCCGCTTCCGCACGCTCGCAAGCTCCGACGGCCGCGGCGTGATGGGCGCCTCGCTGGGCGGACTGATCTCGGTTTATCTCGCGCTGGCGCGCCCGGAGGTGTTTTCCCGGGCTGCTAGCCAGTCGGGCGCGTTTCTGCTGGCCCAGGATCGAATCCTCGATCTGGCCCATGACGCGCGCGCCGCGCAATCATTCTACTTCGATGTCGGCAAGTACGAGCAGCGCTTCATCCCGTCGCATGTGTTGCTGGTCGAGGCGCTCAAGGCTCGCGGCTGCCGATGGTTTTTTCAAGAGCTGGCTGGCGGCCATAACTGGACCTGTTGGCGCGCCCATCTTAAGGATTTGCTGGTGTTCCTCTGGCCCGCCGGTACGGCCGAAGCGCCCAAGCGCGCAACCCGGCGGCGGCGCAAGCAGCGGTGACAAAATGGGCCAGCAGAGTTGGGATGAAGGGCCACGAATCTATAATCTGTTTCCGCTCCTGGCCGGCCCGATGCCGCAATGGAGCGCGCATATCGCGCGCGCCCGCGCGATGGGATTCAACTGGCTATTTATCAATCCTATCCAACAATCCGGCTTCTCGGGTAGTCTCTATTCCATAAAAGACTATTACGCGATCGACGCGCGGATGCTCGATCCGGCAGGCGGAAAACCGGAGGATCAGTTGCGCGCGATGGTTGGAGCGGTGCACGGCGCGGGGATGCGCCTGATGCTGGATCTCGTGATCAACCATACCGCTGTCGACTCGCCGCTCGTGCGCGAACATCCACAATGGTATCGGCGCGGCCCCGACGGCAAGCCGCTCCATCCGGGAACTCAGGACGGTGACCGCTGGGTGACGTGGGGCGACCTCTACGAAATCGACAACGAGGCGAGCCCCGATCGCGAGGGCTTGTGGCGCTACTGGATCGACTTGGCGAAATTATGCGCCGCGTCCGGGTTCGACGGCTTTCGTTGCGATGCGGCGTACAAAGTGCCCGACGTGTTGTGGCGGCGGCTTATCGGAGAGGTCAAGCATTCCGCGCCCGGCGCGATGTTCTTCGCCGAGTCGCTCGGATGTCCGTTCGACGACACGCTCAAGCTCGGACGCGCCGGCTTCGATTTCATTTTCAACAGTTCTAAGTGGTGGGACTTCACCGCGCCCTGGTGCCTGAAGCAGTACCGCGAGAGCGGCGCCGTCGCTCCTTCTATAAGCTTCGCTGAGTCTCACGACACTGAGCGTTTGGCTGCCGAACTCCGCGGCGACCAGGAAGCGGTCAAGATGCGCTATGCGTTTTCGGCACTGTTCTCGACCGGTGTGATGATCCCGATGGGATTCGAGTATGGGTTCCGCGGCCGTCTGAATGTCGTCAAGACACGGCCGCAGGATTGGGAGCAGCCGGCGTGGGACCTCAGCGGATATATCGCCGCGGTCAACCGGCTCAAGGCGTCGCATCGCACATTCAATGAGGAAGGACCGATCGACGCGGTGGACTCCGGCAATCCGGCGCTGTTCGCGTTTCTCAAATCGACGGGCGATCGCTCTGAACGTGCGCTCGTTATCCTCAACAAAGATAGTAAAAATTCGCAGCTCTGCGATCTCGCACGGCTCGGCTATCTGTTTGCACGGGCAAGCGCAGTTGAGGATGTTTCGCCGCACGCGCGGCTTGTCCCGGCGCCCGGAACGCAGATATGCCGGCTCGAGCCTTCGGGAGTTGGAGTGTTAGTGGCGCGATTCGGCTAGCAACGCACCTCTGATTCTTGGAAAGGGGCGCGCGGTGCGCTCCTTCCCGCTTGCTACGGCTTTGTGTTAGTCGCTGTATAAGTCTGATCTATAACTGTGGCGCGCGCCCGCGGGGATATATCGATGCCGAACATCAAGTCGATTTTCCACATCAACGTTAATGTCACGAATTTCGAGCGCTCGCTGAAATTTTACGAGATGCTCGACTTCCACGTGGTGCGCGACTTCGGCGAATTTGGCGACCCGTCTTTGGCGCGCGGGCTTGGCGCGAAGGAATGCCACGGCCGCGCCGTGCTGATGATCCTTGGCGACGATTTGCATGCGACACGCCTGGACCTTATCGAATGGAAGGTTCCGCCGACCGAGGGCCGCCCCTACCCGCATCTGTTCCACGCCGGCGCCTGCCGCATCGCGCTGCGCACCAAAACACTGCGCGCCGACTACGAGGAGCTCAAGGGACGTGGCGTGCAGTTTCTCTCGGAACCGCAAATGTTCAACGCGCAAGGCACCGAAGCCGGCTTCGTTTGCATGACCGACCCGGACGGAACGGTGATCGAACTGATCCAGGTTTAAATGGCCTTCGCGCCCTAAATATTTCGCGAGCGGATCCTTGCAGCCAAGTCTCCAAGCGGAGTGAGCATGACGCCGCGGAATCCGGGGCGGGCGCTCTCAGAGCGCTCGCCCCGGCCGTGCTTAGTACGGAGGAGGATTTGCAGGATCCGAGAGCAGGTTCAGATTGTTGTTTGTGTCGTCGACGAAGTACACGCCCGTGGCGCTCGGCGTCACAGCCAGGCCGAAAAGCGATCCAGGGGGGTTGGTGGTGATGGTCTGGGTTGCGATCTGGACGCCCTCGGGGGTCGTTTCGACCAGGTTGCCGTCGCCGGCGTTGACGGTGAGGACGTCACCATTGGGCGCGATTGCCAATCCCAACGGGCCGTTAAGTTTGCCGTTCGCGCTCACGTCCTTGCCCGCATACGCAGTCGTTAAGCGATGTAGAGCGTTGGGAATCGCCGCGATGCGATTGCTCTCCGAATCCGCAACGTAGAGAGTGCCGTCCTTGCCCAGTCCCACGCCCGTGGGTCCGATGATCAACGCGTTTGGGTCGGCTATCTCGGCGAAGCCGGAGCCGATGATCTGGGTCGAGTGAATCATCGGCATCCCTTCGCCGGCTTTTGGGACACTGATTTCGATCCGCACGACCGTACCCTTATTAACCACGTGAGGCGGATTGGCCGTGGCGACTCCGCCGTTGAGCACGTTGGTGACGAACAGGCTCGCCCGTGTGCCTTGGTCGAGCGCGGTCATGTCCCAGGGTCCATTGATCGGAGAGCCGGAAAAAGTCTCAACCGGCTTGCCCATACTGTCGAGCACGATAAGACATCCGGCCTGCGCCGTCGCCGACATTCCGTTGGAGGTCGGCAGGCTGCCCACGATCACCCATCCCCGCTCGAGCACTGCAAGCGCTGTCGTCAAGCCCACGCCGCCCGGACAATTCTGCCTTATTCCGAGGCTAATCTGGGCAAACAGACTGACCCCTCCACTAGGGGTGATTTGCACGATGGTGCTGCCAGTGCCCTGCACATTAGAGGACTTGTTGAAATTGCTGACGAGGATGTCGCCCTGCGTGAGATTGCCGATCGTCTGTGGAACGACGGCCACCCCGTATGGGTTGATGTCGCCGTTATCGGGTACGGTGGAAGCAACCGCTCTCAACTTGTTGAGCGGGCCGATAAAGGACTGACCATTCGCCATCGCAGGCACGATTGTCAGTATACTGACTATAACGGCGGAGAGAACCGTCGGTTGACTAGTTGCCTTAAGCGCCTTCATTGTGTTTTCCTTCCAAGGCTAACGGACCACCACTTCGCCGGACATCCCGGACGTTTCGTGCGCCGCGCATACGTATTTGTATGTTCCAGGAACTGTGAAGGTATGAGTAAAGCTCTCGCCCGGCTGCATGAAGTGGGAATCAAACGGCTTAGCACCCGGAGGATTCGTTACGTCGGCCGGATTGATGGCATCAGAAGGGTCACTCGTCGCGTGATGAACCGAATTGCCGACGTTTTCCCATTTGACCGTGTCGCCCGCCTTGATAGTCACTTGCGTGGGTGCGAAACTGAGCGGCATATCGAGCATCTTGATCACTACTGTCGCCGGCGCGGAGGCGTCCGCGGTCCTACCAGTGAAGCCGGTGAGGGCGAGGCTCGCCAGACTCGACACCGCCGCGAAAAAGAGCACCATCCGCACGGTTCGAAGGCGGGTTCTCGAAGGGAACGACCCCTGGCCGTGACATTTGAATACCGAACTTGTCATGTTTGAACCTCCTGCTTGAATCTCCTCGTTCATTAGTTCTCGACACTCAGCGTGCTTGTTGCAGAAATTCCTTGATCGCACGCATGTTCTTGGCTGGCATGATCGACTGCGTGCGCATGTGCATCGTGATGGCCTCCCATTGCGCGGGAGAAAATTGCGAACCGGGACGGGCGTTGTGGCATTGCGCACAATAAACCGGCCACAGGCGTGCGCCCTCAACGAAGAGTCGCCGTTGGTCGGCGGATTGCTGCTCCGCCGCGAGCGCGAGAGGCGCGCAAATCGCAGCCAACGCGAGCACGGCAGCCAGAGCGAGAACCGTTCGATTAAACATCGCGATAACAGCGCCGGCTCAGAATCCAATCGCAAACTGGGTCAGCAGTGCGCGATCATTGGCGGTTGCTCCGGCAGGAGTCGCGGTCGGAGTATTCGCCCCGTTGAACGCGAGGATCGTTCCGCCCGCGCGCGGCAATTCGAAATCGAACTCCGTCTGCCAGACGATCGACGGCTCGATCCAGTAATCGACACCCAGAGCGACTTCGCGCGCATGCGGAGAAAAGATCGCCGGTGAACCGTTGAAGCCTATTGCCGGTATGGTTGACACTTCCTCGGCGACGATCGCGCGCTGGTTCACGCCGGAGTATCGGGTCAGCAGCTCGAGGCGGTGGATCGTGTTGTCCAACCCCTCGCCCAGGTGGAGCGACGGCACATGCTGCAGGAAATAACCTGCCTGCAAGGACCAACCCTGCCGGTTGTCGGGAGCGGCGCCGCCCGGCATCTGCCGATAGGTTTGAACGAACTCGCCGCGCGTCTGGAGGTCTTTGTTGAGATAGGCGAAGTCCACGCCCCAGGCGTTGAACCAATTTGAGTTGAGCCATTTGCCGTCGTAGGTCGAGGCTCCCAGCTCAAGACGGCCGAGACCGGCGTCAAGCGGAAAGGGATAGAGACGGAAGCGGCCGCCGAAGGCTCTGCCATTGGAATTGAGCGCGATATTGTTCTGCGGATTGAGCGTTTGACCGACGACCGGTGTGGGCAGCGCGGAATCGAAGCTCGGACCGTTGGCGATCCATACCGTGTAATCCACGTCCTGTCCGAGCGCGCCCCATTGCATCGAGCCGCGCGCCTGCACGCCGATGTCAGTCGGTGGCACTACCGCCTCGGCGCCATAGAGCAGCGGCGCGGTAATGAAGCGGTTGACCCAGAGCGGACTTTGGTCCTCCAGCCAGTCGCCAAATGGCTGGTCGAAGATACCGGCATTAATCTCCAGATAGTCGTTCAGAAATATCTGCGCAGTGGCGACGGGCAGTTCAAAATCCGATTTGGAACCAACCGGAAGAAGCGCGTTGATTGTTCCCTCGAACAGGATCCAGTCGTTGAGCCGATAAAGGGCGATCGGCTCAAATTGCAATGAGAATGTGTTTTGACTGGTGTTCCGGTCGTAGATGAAGTCGCCTGCCGCCGCTCCCGCAAATGTGAATTGATGTGTGCCGAGATAGCGGCTCATCGCTTCGCTAAATCCTCCGGGCGATGCGTCAGTACCGAGCTGAGCCTGAAACTGTTCCAATCGCTCGTTCGTTTCGCTCTTCAACTTCGCATCACTGGATACCAGTTGCTGTGCCGCGTTGTTCAGTTTCTGGTTCTGCGACTCGACCTGGCGCAGCTGAGTTTCCAATTCCTTAATCAACTGTTCATTCTGGTCCATGCGGCGGCGTTGTGCAGTCTCGTCGCTTTGCAACTGTTTGATCTCCCTGCGCAGGTGCTGCAGGTCGGCGGGGCTTCCGCTTTCATCAGCGAAGACGATGCGCGCCGCTGCAAGCGCGATCACCGTCAGTGACAACAAAAGTCCGCTCGTACGCAAAGCCATTGAAACCAGAATCCCCTTTGTTCGAAGCACAATCAGAAGAAAAACGATGGTGAAGTCGAAAGGTTCCTGCATCAGGCACTATCGCAAGCGTCGCCGACGCAGTCAGTTTACCGACGATTTGGAACTCCTCCGGCTGGAACACAGCCCAAGTGCCGCGCGTTCCATCCGCATTGGAAATTAATCAGGACATCACAATGGCTGACCTTCGCGGTGCGAGCGTTTCCGACTAGCTACCTGCAACCTCGCCTTTCCCTCTGTTAATTGCGCGCCCTAAGGTCGAAAGTTACGAGGAGCCGGAAGTAACTTCGAAATTCTTGAAATGCAGGAATGCGCTTTTTGGAACAAACGACAGGCGCTCAGGCACCACCCCTCGTGGCGAGGGAATCGTCGATATCGGCAGGGAGATCGAAAAATCGAGCCGCGAGTTTCCGGCGTACGCCGTTCGCAGGCCGCGGCTCTCTAGGTCGTAGCCGCAAGCACTAAAGGCATGAATCGATCCATCGGCATCTGAGCGACGATCACACTGAGGAAGCTTCCGTACCCGCCAACGTTGATCAGGCAGACGCTGAAGCCTCGGTACCGGTAAAAGAGCAGGTGCTGAAGCTCCTGATGTGTCCCCGGCGGCGCCTTGAAGCCGTCAGTTTGCCTGAACATGCACATCACCCCGCTTTGAGCGCCATGGAACCAGGTATAGGTCACTGCGGCGCCATCAGGTAGGTGTTCAAAGCGCCCGCCAACGAACTTGAAGCCCTGGCGGCTAAAATCCCACATGTAAGTCGGCATCCCGTTTTCCACGTAGGCCGTTAGCATCGTTTCAATGTCGCGTGAGGGCACGTTCGGAGTGAAATCCGTGACGGCTCGTTGGTATTTGGCAATTGTGAGATCGAAATCGGGTATAGGAGCAGAGATTTGTCCAGCATTGCTCAGAACGAGAAACAGCGCAACGAGTGAACCGCCAATAGCCAGAGGAGCCAGAGCGAGGCGACTGAAAAATCCTCCGGTTGTTGATTGTGCTTCGATTAGCCCGCTAGTCGGTTGCCAGCTCCGTACCGGGTTCAAGAAGTGCGCACCTGCGAAGGCCGAACCGGCCGCGACAATGATTCCGAACACCGCTTCCCAGAGCGATGGACTTGCAGAGCCGTTCGGTTCCGAGATCAGACAGTCGGCCGCGATCCCGAAACAGAAAGATGCGATGCCAATTAGTCCGCCAGTCTCGAAAGGCCGCAGAGGAACCCCGCGCGCCACAGCCCAGAAGAGACCCGTCCACGGAACAATCGTCAAGGTGAGCATCTGTAGCAGCCAACGCAAATCGGCATCATGGATCTGCGATGGCGCGGCGAGCGGTTGGAAAGCCGCGATAGCAAATGCGGCGCACACGCTCCCGACCACGAGCAATAGCTCGGAGCGAACAGCTTCGCGTGCCGGGATTGCGCTCCTGAGGGCCAGGAAAGCAGCGGCAACGCTTGCCAGAGTAAAAGCTCCACTTTCGATCAAAATCCCGTGGTTCTGGATTAGAGATGCAATGCCCTGCAAGCCGTTAGCGCTTGCGCACAGCGTCAAGAGACTCAGTTCAAGGAATATCCAGATAACCAGTTTCACGCCGACCGGCCACAATTTTGCGGCTGGTTGGAAATCCTTGATCGAATGGTCGATCAAGACCTTGTAGTCCATCTCGCCGTTCAACATTGCTCTCAACGTATCAAAGTCCTCTTCAAGGATTCGTACGCTCTATGAACCCGGACTTTCATTGAACCCACCGTCGTTCCGGCACGGCGCGATGCTTCTTCGACGGAGAGGCCGAGCAATTTCGTCAGGTTAAGGGCTTCCATTTGGGCGGGCGGGAGTTGCTCGAGCGCCCGACGTAGGTCGAGGGCCAAACTTTGAGCACCGTCGGCGCGAACTTCGGGCACGTCATCGGTGTACACCTGCGATGCAGTTTGCCGGCGACTCCGTCGAAGATGCTCGCCGCTCACCTTCCGCACTATGGCAAAAAGCCACGGTTCAAACGGCCGTTGTGCATCGTAGGTGTGTCGGGACCTGTACACGGCGATGAGCACTTCCTGGCAGACATCCTCGAGTTCGGCGCGATCTATCAGATGCCGGCGCAAAAAACGGGTGATCAAAGGGCCGATTTCCTCAAACAAGACATGGAAAGCCTCACGATCTCCACTTCGAGCACGCTCCATAAGCTGCGCTCGGCTCATGTTCCTTTCGGTCGCTCGCACCACAGTTAGTTGCACAAAAAGCCGGCAAAAGTTACATCTTCCTCAAGCCAATGGTTGCGAAAGAGCGAGCTGAAATTCAGACCCCAAATCGCGTTGAGCGGATGCTGTTGCAAGGGTGGCTTATCCCACGGCGTCTTAGACGTCAATTCGGCAACATTTCTACCCATGAAAAAAAGAATCCGTTCCGCGTTACTCGTCCTGACCCTGGAGCTCTTCATCGCATTTGTCTGTCCGCAGGCGCTCCTCGCCGGTTCAAGTGGATCGACGACGGCGGAAATCGGGCCCGGCACCGTTATCAACCAGCAGAATTGGCAGCAATATCGGAATTTCATGTCCGAGGGACTGGCGGCGCTTTTTCAGGGCGATCACTTCTGGCATCTTCCTGCAGACTCGAGCATCCGGGTTGGACCGACGATATCCATTCCGTTGCCGAAGAAGTATCTTGAAGACACATCCCGATACTCAAACCAGGTTAGGCTTCTGAAAACCGCCTTCGGCGGCTGGGTTCCGATGGGGTACGTTGCCGGGCTGCCTTTCCCGCATCCGCTGGAGGGGAATCCTTCTCTTCGAGGCCAGCGGATCTTCTGGGACTCGTATTACCGGTATCAGCCACGCGTTCAAGCGACTTCCACTTTTACGTACAGCTTGGACAGGTTCGGTAACATGACGCAGAATTCTGAAGTGAAAACTGTGCTGTCGCAGTTGGCCTATCTAAGCGACGTTGACTTTCCGCGAACCATCGCTGATGCCGGCGGCTACTATTTCGTCAAGTACGATCAACAAACTGCGCCTGAACAGGGAAAGTATTCCACGATTCTCGACCTGATACCGGCGGATCCGACCAGGCTGGACGAACTGTATGAATTTGTACCCACATTGCGCAGATCATTGCGGCTCTCACAGGCTGCTCGCTGTGCTCCGGTGTTCGGCAGCGACTATCTCATCGATGACGAAGGTGATGGCCCGCCGGGGTTGCCGCAACTGTTCGACATCGACTATCTGGGTGAGAAGCAAATCCTGACACTCGAACATGCAAATCCCGCGAGTTTCGGCAACCCCGGAGCCTCAAGCCAACTGGACGAAGGGTATTATTACTCTGGGTCTGTCGGCTTTGCACCTTTTCCAAAGCCATCGATGGGACGGTGGGAGCTGCGGAGCACTTACGTTATCTCATTGCGGCGATTACCTGCCTTTGCAAAAGGCTATTGCTATTCGCGGCGCGTAATATACGTTGACCAGGAGAACTACTTCGGGAGTGGAGAGCTCGACTTGTACGGTCCCCGCGGCGATCTTTTCAAAGCCCAATTAGTAGTTCTCTATCCGGTATCGATCCCGAAAACTAACGATATTGCCGAGCCGCTCGCTGGACCGAGTACGGGGTTTCTGTTCGATTTTATTAACAAACACGTGACTGTCAGTCCGAGCTTGCGCCCGTGCATAAACTCCGATTGCGCCAAGTTTGGTTACTTGGACATTCATCACTACGCCAGCCCCGAAGGCCTTTCGAAGATCGTTCAATAGCAACAATATGGCCGCCAGCCAGCCGGCGGCGCCGGCTCGCTTTCCCAAGGAGAGAACATGAAACCATCCGCGGAAGAGATCGCCCAGCGTGTCGACGCGATTGCGCCCACCCTCGCCGCCAACGCTGAGGCCTGCGTCCAGGCCCGGAGCGTCGTCCCCGAGAGCATGAAGGCGATGGTCGAGGCGGGGCTGTTCAAGATTTGCCAACCGGCCCGGGTTGGCGGCTACGAGCTCAGCCTCCGCATCCAGTACGATACGATAACCGCGGTGTCGCAGGTGTGCCCCTCCAGCGGATGGATTCTGATGGTGATGGGAGCGCATCACTTCTGCCTCGGCTCCTGGCCCGAGCGCGGCCAGGAGGAGGTCTTCGGCGAGGGGCGCAACGGGCTGGTCTCGGGCACCTTGGCCTGGCAGGGCAAGGCGCGCGCGGCGGAGGGCGGTTATCGGGTCGACGGGCGCTGGCAGTTTTGCAGTGGTGTCGATCGCGCGGAGTGGGTAATCCTCGGATGCGCTGACGCGGAGAGCGGCGGCCCCGGCGTGCACGTGGTGGTGCCCGGCGAACAGATCATCGTGGACGACACCTGGCACGTGCTCGGCATGGAGGGCACCGGCAGCAAAGACGTACTTGCGAAGGATCTCTTCGTGCCCGCGCACAGAGCGATCGATACCCGCGAGCTGATGAAAGGCTCGTCGCTCCACACCTTGAAACATGCCACGAACGTCTACCGCGTCTCGGCGGATTCGATCCTTTCAGGGTCGGTGCCGGCGGCGATTCTGGGCTCAGCGAAATTCGCGCTGGAGAAATTCGTCGAGCGCACTAGGGAGCGCCGCGCGATCGCCACCGGCGCGCGCAAGGCCGAGCATGGACCGACTCAATTGCGGCTGGCCGAATCGATGGCGGAAGTTGAATGCGCGCAGTTTTTCATCCACGACGCGGCGGAACTCATGGGCAAGGTCGCGCAGTCGGGACAGGGCGCGACCGACATGGGCTATCGCGCGCGGGTCAAATGGCAGGCGGCGTACGCGGCCGAGCTTTGCCGGCGCGCCTTGGCGCGCCTGTTCGCAGGCTCGGGGGCGCATGCGGTCTACGATTCCTCACCGCTTCAGGCCGCATTTCGCAACGTGAACGTCGGCGCTCAGCACGCCAGCATCGATTTCGACACCTCGGGTGAGCTGTACGGCCGGATGCGGCTGGGATTGCTCTCGACGCAAGGTTGATCGCACCCGCGCGATACGATGTTGTTTCTTCGGACGTGGCCATACCTCGGACCTGACCATACAGCCGTTCAATGCGGCGAGCCCGCGCGGTAAAGTGAAACAATGCGATCATGGGGTGAACCGCCGTGGCATCGGATCGAGGTTCCGTCGCGCTCGCTTGAGAACTCGACGCCCGAAGTCGCGATCATCGGCGGCGGATTAACCGGCGTCGCGGCTGCCTACTATCTTACGCGCCGCGGCATCCAGCCGGTGTTGCTCGAGGCGGAGCGCGTAGGCGACGGCGCCAGCGGACGAACCGGCGGAATCGTTCTCGAAGGGACTGCCAGGGGAATTGTCGAGGGAGCCGATCGATGCGTTCCCACGTTGGCGGAACTGGTCAAAGAGGCGGGTATCGATTGCGACCTGAGACTTCCGGGATGTTGGGAGATAGCGCATCGCGACGATACGGCGGGCGAGGCGCTGCCCTGGAAAGACGATGGCCACGGCGTGCGCATCGTGAGGACTGTTGCGGGCGGCAGAGTAGACCCGATGGCTCTGCTCACGCAACTCGCGCGGGCTGCGGTCGGCGCCGGCGCCATCCTGCACGAGCACGCGGAGGTTCGACGTCTCATCATAGAACCGCATCCCGTGGAACCGCATCCCGTGCTCGAACTGGAAGGCGCGGTCATCCGGCCACGTTTCGTAATCGTTGCGGTCAACGCCTGGACCAGCCATCTGCTTCCGAGCATTCGCCAGGTGGAAAGCTCGCTCACCTTCGCTTGCGCGACCGAGCCGCTCAGCGACACTATTCTTCACGACATCGGGCTTGGGAGCGACATTCCGTTCTACACGGTTGATACTCCGTACCTCTGGGGACGGCAGACCCACGACCGGCGGATGATTTTTGGCGCTGGCCTGATTTACCGCGCGCCGGAAGAGCTAGAGCGACTCGATCTCGACGCCGCCGAGCCGGCGGCGGTGCTCGCGCGACTCGAGGCCCGGGTGCTCCGGTTACATCCTGCGCTACGCGACGTACAAATCACGCATCGTTGGGGAGGGCCTATCGGAATCCCGCAGGGCGGCATGCCGCTTATCGGCCGTCTGCCGCAAGCGCCTGCAATCCTCGTCGCAGGTGGCTATTCGGGGCACGGTGTGGCGCTCAGCGTCTGGATGGGACGTTCGTTGGCGCCTGGAATCGTGGAGGGCGAGCCCTTCCCGGCCTGGGGCACACTAGTGCGATGACTGAGTAATCCGCTGATTGAGTAATCCAATACCGCGACGCCCCGCGGTGCTCGAGCAAGCCGGGCCAAGTTCAGAACGGAATCAGACCAGGACGGCAGACGTCACAGAGATTGGTTGTCCAGGGGCAGACCCAGTTTCACCCGCCCGTGAGCCGCCGCGTTGCCGTCCCAGTTGTGAGTGACGTGGCGAGTCGCGGTGCACAAGTTCCGATACTCCCGCGCAATGTGATTCTTCAGGTAGACGCCGCGCGCTCCCTCCGCGTCCCAGATCGCATTCGCGCCCGCAAACACCAGCTTTCCCGCATACGCAGCGACGCTTCGATAGCGCGTGCGTTGCTCGTCGCTCGGCAAGACGCCTGCCTCGAGCAGCGCCATGATTTCGCCGCACATGCTGTAGAGGACTGCCCGCGCAGCTTCCAGCGAAGCGACGGCTTCCGCGACTTTGATCTGCTGACTCATCGAACTGCGCGTCTCCTGGCCCGACATGAGCGCGACGCGTTTTTTCGCTTCCTGCAAGTAGTCAGTCAGCATCCCCTCGGCCATGCCCAGCGATGCGCTGGTCAACAGAATGCCGAACCACATGTAACTCGGAGAGCGATAGAGCGGCGCTGGATGGAGACGGTTGCCGGGAGTCTCGCCGCCCTTGAGATAGCCAATTGGCAGGGTCATGTGCTCGGGCACTATCAGATCCGCGACCTTCACGTCGTCGCTCCCCGAGCCATGTAGTCCCATCGCATCCCAGGTCTGCACGATCGTGATTTGCCGCCGCGGTACTAGAAAGTAGCGTTCCTCGGGCACGCCACCGTCGGCATTGCCCACCATCCCCGAGAGAAAGCACCAGTCAGCATTGTTGACCCCGCTCACGAACGGCCACTGTCCGGTCAAGCGATAGCCCTCGGCGACTTTCGTGGCGCGGCCGAGCAGAGGAATGAGGATGCCGCTAACGAGGTTGTCGGGCGCGTCACGCCAGACCGCCTCCTGCGCCGGCGGCGCCCACTGGGCGACCATGAAGTTGTGACCGATGTATTGCGCAAGGCACCACGCCGTTGAGCCGCATCCCTGGCCGATCGTTCTGAGTATATCGACCATGCCGGCAAACGAGGCTTCGCAACCGCCGTACCGCGCGGGTTGCAGGATGCGAGCGATGCCCGAGGCTTTCAGATCGCGCGCGGTTTGCGCCGGGAGCTGGCGCAGCGCGTCGGCCTCCGCGGCTCGCGCCCGGAGTATCGGGATCAACGCTTGTGCCCGATGGACCAGTTCCTCGGGAGTGCCAACGCTCCGATGGCCATCGGCCGCCGTTTCGGCCGCGAACTGTGGAGACTTTGCCGATGCGGCGTCAGTCATATCGATGATCTCCTGTCGATGATCCCCTGAAACCCGCATAGCACAGAGTGCGTTTGCGCGCACTCCCGACGAGGCGTCTCTCCCGAGCGTTGGATTCTTGACATAAATGCGTGCTAGCGGTGCTCTCAAAACTGCTGGCGACAAAGAACAAGGAGGAGTGTGAAATGAGCGTCGACAATGTGGAAAAGCGGGTTCAGTTAATCGAGGACGTCGAAGCGATCAAAAAGCTGAAGCATCAATACTGCCACTACTGCGATGCCAACTATGACGCGGACGGAATCGCGGCCCTCTACACGGAAGATGCGATATGGGAGGGCGGAGGTATTGGCAAATTCGAAGGACGCGAAGCCATCCGGACGTTTTTCAAAGGCGCCTCGAAGTCCTTCAAGTTTGCGGTTCATAACGTCATGAACCCCATCATCGACGTGCAGGGAGACAAAGCCACCGGCGAGTGGAAATTGCTTCAACCCTGTACGGTCGACGGAAAGGCGGTGTGGCTGGCGGGAGTCTATAACGATGACTACGTCAGGGCGGGTGGGAAGTGGCTGTTCAAACATCTCAGAGTGAAAATTCTGTTTCTCACACCCTACGAGGACGGCTGGGTCCGCAAACAGTTCGTCGACGGCTTCAAGGCTTGAGCGCTGGAGGATCGGCGCAAGGGGAACATCGTAAAGGGGAAATCGCAAAGGGAATATCGCAAAGGGAATATCGCAAAGGGAATATCGCAAAGGGAATATCGATGGACATCGGGATCTACGCCACCACGCACGGTATCGGCTACCGCGACGAGAACGACTTCTTTCTTAAGAGCGCGTCGCCGCACGAGATGCGGCCGGTAAGGATCGCGCAGTTTGCCGAGGCGGCGGGGTTCCATTCGATGTGGTTCCCCGACCACGTGTGCATGCCGACCGGATCGAGCAGCGCGCATGTCGCGAATGCCTCCGGGAAGCGCGCCTACGAGGCGCGTCACAATATGTTGGATGCGGCGGTCACGATGGGTGCGGTGGCAGCCGGCACGTCCACGCTAAAGTTGGGCACGAGCGTGCTGATCGTCCCGTACAGGAATCCGCTCAGCGACGCGCGGCAGTTCGCGACCATCGATCTGCTCTCCAACGGCCGTCTGATGCTTGGAGTTGGCGCCGGCTGGATGAAGGAGGAGTTCGATGTCCTTGGCCTGCCGTACGCTGAGCGCGGCGCGATGGCTAACGAGTGTATCGAAATTTTCAAGCGCTCGTGGACCGCTGAGGTGGTGGATTTTCACGGCCGGTTCTACAATTTTGACCGCGTCTCGATGGATCCAAAGCCCGCTCAGAAGCCGCGCCCACCGATCATCTTCGGCGGCGTGGTTCCCGCGGGTGCGCGCCGCGCCATCCGTTACTGCGACGGCTTTTATCCCATTTTTCTCGATCCGATGGCCGATCCGAATCGCTACGCGCCGCTGCAGGACGAAATTCGGCGTGAGGCCGACCGCCTTGGCCGCGATCTCTCGAAATTTTTCATGATGGCGGTCGCTTCAGGGCGCCTTACGGCTCCAACCGACCGGCAGCAGGGACGCATGCCGCGCCGTATCTGCACCGGCTCTCCGGGGGATGTGCTATCCGACCTCCAGCGCTTTGCGGACGCCGGCTATTCGCTGGTGGTGCTCATCCCCGACTGCTTCGGCCAGGTCGAGGAACTCGAGGCGCAGATACAGCGCTTCGGTGACGAGATAATCAAGCCTGCCAGGAGCATCCGGGCTAAAGGCGGTTGGGCGACGTCACCCGTACCAACCTGATCCATTGGGCCAACAAGCCAACGCCGGCACTTCGACTTCGTCTCACCAGTGGCGATCGCGTAGCCGGTTTCTGCGGCGCGCTTATTTCCGTGCCGATCCGGCCGCAGGCGTCAGCGCTACTGCGGCTTCCGCTGTCAGCAGGAGAAAGGTCAGCGTCTCTTGCAGGTACAGGGCGACGGTCGCATCGGAGTGGCTCGAATAGCCAATCGAAACGTCCTGGCCGATGTGCAAGTCGAAGTCGCCGCCACGGGTAGTAAGGACAAAGGCTCCTGCGATCGCCGGGGCCCAGATAATTTCCTCGCTGACCAGGCGCTGGATGTGCTGAATTACAGGATATCCGTGATCGCTGGCCTCGCTTACTGCTGTGTAGGCTTCCGCTCCCAGGACTACCGAATAGGGACCGTTGACCCCGACCAGGCGCAGCTGGCTAAGGGCCTCGGCGATCGCGTTGGGATACTCAACCACGTTAGCGGGCAGGGTCGCGACGGGGTTGCTGGTCCCCTGGCGAATACCCTCGATTGCGCCGGCGGCGTAGCCTTCGAAGATCGCGCGGTCTTCGGCAAAGGCTATCCGCTTTGCCGCATCCTTAAGCGGCTGCCAGTCCGAGTCGTATGCGCCTCGCTCCACGTCGTCGATCGCGTGGCGGTCGAGTTCGAACGGCACGCGCAACTCCACCACGCTCTTAACCTCGCGCTGGCGAGCGACGATTCCTTCTCCCGGCGCCTCGATATTGTGCAGATGGCCAGTGCCGACGGCGGCCAGCATGACGCCGCCAGGCTCCTTGACGTCCACTACACGGCGCCCCGCGAGGTAGCGCTTTAGAGTGCGCGCAGCCTCTTGCTCGATTTGACCCCACGCGCCGTCGGAGATTGGAGCGAGCTCGCGGTGCAGGTTATTCATCGTTTTCCATCCTGGGATTCTCCTTTGAGGGAGCCTATGCCAAGCGAACCGTCGCTCGGCGGCGGAGGGGGAGGTGAGGATTCGGTCTCCGAGGCGCCGGCCGCCGTGGCCGCGACCGCGGGCGCGTCGGGTGTCACGGTCTCGAGGAACGCGAGCGAAGGTACGAAAAACAGGCCCCCCGTGACCGCACGGCTAAAATCCAGCAGCCGATCGTAATTGCCCGGCGGCCGCCCGATGAACATGTTTTGCAGCATTTGCTCGGTTGTGCGAGGTGAACGGGCGTAGCCGATGAAGTAGGTGCCAAACTCGCCCTGACCGGCCCGACCGAAGGCCATGTTTTCACGGAGGATCTTGATCTCTTTGCCGTCCTCGACAATCGTCGTCAGCGCATTATGCGCGGAGGTCGGTTTGACCGCATCGTCCAGCTCGATATCGGAGAGTTTCGTGCGGCCGATGATCCGTTCCTGGACCTCGGTGGGCAGGGAGTTCCATCCCGCGAGATCGTGCAGATACTTCTGTACGATGACGTAGCTCCCTCCCGCGAACGCGGGGTCTTCCTCACCTATCAGGGCAGCGTCGATCGCCGCCTCGTCCGTGGGGTTTTCCGTGCCATCGACAAAACCGAGCAGATCGCGCTCATCGAAATAGCGAAAGCCGTAAACTTCGTCCGCCGTGGCGACCGCGCCCCCCAACGTCGTCATGATCTGGGCCGCCAACTCGAAGGCAAGGTCGTGGCGCTCGGCGCGAATGTGAAAAAGCAGATCGCCTGGCGTGGCGACGGCATGCCGCGTGCCGACGTGGATCTCGCGGAACGGATGGAGTTCCGCCGGTCGCGGCTCTGCGAAGAGCCGGTCCCAGGCGTCCGATCCGAAGCCGAGAACACAGGACAGCTTTCCGTCCAGGTCGCGGAAGCCCACGGCGCGAAGCAGCTTGGGAAGCTCTCCGCATAACGATCGGACGCTGGTCAGGCTTTCCGCGCCGGGGTTCACCGTTACGACCAGAAATATTGCGGCGCGGGTGAGCGGCGTAACCACCGGCTGTGGCGTGACGCGCGAAGGGCTTGCCGTTGCTGCGGTGGTCATCGAGCCTGCGTCAGGCATCGCGATATTCGCCAAACATCGATCGAATCATCAGCGCGAAATTGCGCGTTTTAAGGGGAATCCGGGTTTTTGTTCGCGTCCATCATGGCACGAGCGACATTCGGATTCCAAATCCGCGTAGAGAAGACGGCGACGCCAGCCTGAAGACGCGGTCATCCGATACGAGCGCTTCGCGATCACAGCCGCGACGCCGCTTGTGGTATGAAACAGGACAAAGTTCGACTTCATGGGAGGATCTAAATATGGATGTTGAAGGAATCGAGCGGCGGCTGACCCGCATGGAAGACATCGAGGCGATCAAACAGCTCAAGGCCAGGTACTGCGAAATATGTGACGACGATCACAATCCGGAAAGAATCGCTTCTGTGTTCGCCGAAGATGGCATCTGGGAGAGCGCCGAGTTTGGGACCGCCAAAGGGCACGCGGACATTCGCAAACTGTTCCAGGGATTCCAGAAATTGATCGAATTCTCGCAGCACAACGTCATGAACCCCATCATCGACGTGCAGGGAGACAGGGCGACCGGCGAATGGTATTTCATGGGGCCTTTCAAGTTTCGCGCGGGCCAGCAAGCGCGATGGCTGGCGCTTCAATACAAGGACGATTACGTAAAGGTCAACGGGCAGTGGAAATACAAACACTTGCGGGTCAACCTGAGGCTGTCGGTCCCTTATGAAGAAGGATGGGCCAAACAACTGATCGTCGCGCTCAAGTAGAAATCGCACAAAGCAACAGTGGAGGTCGCCATGTCAACACGTCCTCTCGAATTCGACGGAATCGATCACGCCGTCCTGCGCGTGACGGACATAAAGCGCAGCCTGGCCTTCTATGTGGACGTACTGGGTCTCAGCCTGGAAAGGATCATCGAAGACATCGGAATCTATCAGCTTCGATGCGGCCGCAACCTGATCGACCTCTGCGTGCTGCCCGCGGGCGCGACTTTAGGCCATGGAACGCAACGGGGCATCGACCATCTCTGCCTGATGATCCGCGGCGACATGAACGAAATCGTCGAATATCTGGCGGAGAACAAGGTTGAAACCGCTTCGCCGGTCCGTGAACTTTATGGCGCGACCGGCTTCGGCACCTCGATATATATTCTCGATCCGGACCAATACATGATCGAGCTCAAGGCCAACTATTCTCAATACCCGGTCAAAGTCACCGCGGCGCAAGCGATGGGAAGCATGACTCGGCCGCCGATGAAGAAATAGGAAGTTGCGCAGGTATGCGAGCATCGGCGACGCTGGCGTGTTGCGCGGCGCTCCATTAGATTGACATCCACACGGACAGTCGCGAATCGTTGAGAGATAAGAGGATTGCGCGATGCAAAAGAATCTCATTCCGATGGAATGGTTCGTCGCCACGCTTGCAGCTCTGACCATCCCGCTCTTTGTCCTCGCCAACGTGCCGGTATGGGCGACCTATGTCACATGGGCCGGCGCCTTCTTGGTCGGTCCGAACGAAGCCATCAGAAAGCTCTACCCGACCTTGATCGTCGGTACCATCTCCGGCGTTGTCTTCTTCACGCTGGCGCTTACGATCGACCCGATCATCGGCCTTGTCGCACTTCCCAACAGCCTGATCGCTTTCGGGATGACGCTCGGCCTGCTCTACCTTGCGCGGATTCCGATCTTTGCACTCGTCCCGGGGATCTTTTTCGGCTTCGCCTGTTTCGTCGGGGTCGCACTCGCGGCGCGGGTGAGCAACATCCCTGCTCTGTTCGTCCCCTGGCTATATGCGACGGGTGCACTCCTCCTCGGTCCGCCGCTCGCATGGGTCAGCGTGGTGATGTACTTGCCGAGCGAAGCTGAGCCTCAAGTCCCGGGCGAAGTCCAGGCACCGACCTCCAGCGTCGTCGTAACGGCCGAAAAATCTCTCGCTGCCGACTAGGGAGCAGGCGCTACGACGGCGGGCGCTACATAGGATTGGTGAAACGAGAATCGACACGCACCGCCACTTCGCCGTTCTGCTTTCTTAGCATCGAGCTTATGACGATGAAGACCATCGGGCCGCTGCGGCCGGTCTTCTCGTAAATCTCCTTGATCTGAGAAATCGTTGTTATCGAGTCCCCGGCCCGGATCGGCGTCAGGAATTCCATGTCGATTCCAGCCAGAAGCCGGCGCGTATCGAGTTCGGGAAAATGCTGAAAGATATTTTCGCCGTCGCCAAAGATCGCGGCGAGCGATGGCGGCGCTACGAGGCCGCGATGCGACCCCATGCTGGCGGCCTCGGGATCGGTATATAGCGGATTGGTTTCGCCGATGGCGGCGCAGAAGTCCGCGATCAGCTCGCTCGTGACCTGAACCGGATTGGCGGATTCAAAGATTCGACCGTCGCAAAGTGAATCGTATTTGCCCATCCTGTTACTCGTTTGTGGCACTATGTTACTTGGTTTGGTTAGAATGATCATTGCGGGAGCGCAAGAAAATGGCTGAAGCACCGGTCGAATACATCAAGAGCATCACCAGGCAATACGCCGAGCTCGGTTACAAGCCCTACGGATGGGTTTACAATACCGACGCGCCGCCCTGGCAGCCGCTTCGCAAGCCGCTTAAGCAGTCCCGCGTGGCGCTGATCGCCTCAGGCGGAATTTATCGCCACGGTCAGACCGCCTTTCATTCCAAGGACGACACCAGCTTGCGCCTGATTCCCACCGACGTGCGCACGGAGGATTTGCGCACCTCGCACTTCGCTTACGACCAGACCGACGCGCGCAAGGACCCCAACGTCGTATTCCCGATCGACACTCTCCGCGGCCTGGTCCGGGAAGGATTCATCGGTGGACTGACCGAACACGCCTTTACCTTCATGGGCGGAATCTATTCGTCGCGGCGCGTGCGCGAGGAAGTCGCTCCCGCGATTACCGAACGGCTGGTGGCCGAACGCGCCGACCTCGCGCTGTTGGTGCCTGTTTGACCCGTGTGTCATCAGTCCGTTGGACTGATCGCGCGTCATGCCGAGGCGTCAGGGTTTCCTACGATGACGATGAGCAGTGCGCTGGACATCACGCGCGCGGTCAATCCGCCGCGGGCGATCTTCAATGATTTTCCGCTGGGACATACGGCGGGCAAGCCGCTCGACTACGCTCTTCAGCGCGAGATCATGATCGAAACGCTGAGCGCGTTCGAGACGATGCGGGCGCCGGGTTCGATCAAGATGATGCCGTTCGAATGGAGCGCCGATCACTCCTGGAAGCATGCCGGGGCCGGCGAGGGCGACAACCGCACGGAGCGCACCGAAGAGCCGACGTACCAGACCGAGGACGACAAAGCGGCGGCCGCGGAAGGCAAACTGGCCGAGGAGTGCATCGCGTGCTCCAACTGGCCGGCCGAGCCTCGCGAGCGCCGTTCGGCAGGCTAGGAATCGTCTGCCGCGATCACGAGAGAAATGAGCAAAAGCGAGGAGTTATGAAAATTGGCGTTCTAGCCTTCACGAACGAGGACACTCCCGACCCGGCGACCGTGGCGCGCAAATGCGAAGCGTTGGGCTTCGAGTCGATGTTCATTCCTGAGCATCCGATCATCCCGGTCGAACACCGGACTCCCTACCCGCTGGGCGACGGCAAGATACCGGAGCCATACGCGCACATGCCGGATCCGTTTATTTCGCTGGCGCTGGCCGCCTCCGCTACCAAGCGTCTGCGGCTGGGCACGGGCATCTGCCTGGTGCCCGAGCGCGATCCGATAATGCTGGCCAAGGAGGTCGCCACCCTCGATTTCTACTCGGGCGGCCGCTTCATTTTCGGGATCGGCGCCGGATGGCTGGCGGACGAGACCGAAATCATGGGAGTGGAGTTCAAGAAGCGCTGGGAAGTCACGCAGGAGTACGTGATGGCAATGAAGGCGCTATGGACCCAGACCGAGTCGAGCTTTTCCGGCCAGTACGTGCGCTTTCCCAAGGTCAAGTCCTATCCCAAGCCCTTGCAAAAGCCCCATCCGCCGATCCACCTGGGCGCGGGCGGTTTCGGCCCCAACCTGCGCGCGCTTAAGATGACGGTGGCCTATGGCGATGGGTGGGCGCCGCTCGGCCTCAGCCCGGAGCAACTCGCGGCCGAACTAGCCCGCCTGCGTCAATTGTGCGCCGAGGCCGGACGCGACTACGCGAAAATGGAAATCTCCATTTACACCGACGCCGGAGCAGGCGTCTCGGCCCATCAGGTCAGCGATGAGGCGGCGCGGAAAATGGTGCGCGAGTACGAAGAAGCGGGCGCCCATCGGATGATTTTCCTGGCGCGTCAGTCGGGCAACGAGTTTCTGACCGATCTCGAACAGATGGCGCGCAGGTTCATCGCGCCAGCCTGAACGAAGCATCGAGTCCGGCGGCGTTACACCAGATAGGAGAACGCGCGCGTCTCAGCGCTTCAGGCCGAGGCGAAAATCTCCTCGAAGAAATACGTCATCGCCTTCCACGAGCGCTCGTCCGCGGATTTGTTGTAAGAGATTCCCGGCGCGCCTATCTTGTCCGCTTCGGGATTGGTGAAACTGTGCACGGTGCCGGCGTAGCTGATGATTTGCCAGTCCGTCTTGGCTTTGGTCATCTCCTCGGCGAGCGCGGCGACCTGCGCAACCGGCACGAACGGATCGTCGGCGCCGGTGCAGACGAGGATCTTCGCCTTGATCTCGCCGGCTGCCGGACGCTGCGTCTGCAAGCCGCCGTGAAACGACACGATGCCTTTGAGCGGCGCGCCGTCTCGCGCGAGTTCCAGCGATAAAGTGCCGCCCATGCAATAGCCGATCGAGGCGAGACGGCTCGAATCGACCTGCGGTAGCGAGGCCAGCTTGTCCAGTGCCGCGCGCGCCCGCGCGCGAGATTTCGCCGGATCCGCGAACAGGGCGGTCGCGCGTTTGATCGCCTCCTGCAGATCGCTCAATTGGAGGCCGTCGCCGTAGGGATCGCCGGCCAGCGCGACATATCCCAGCTCCGCGAGCCGCTCCGCGCGGCGCTTGGCCTGCGCGCCGAGTCCAAACGCCTCAGGCATCACGAGCACTCCCGGCCGCCGGCCCGTTTTCCGATCGTCGTATGCGAGAAACCCACGTAGGGTGACGTCGCCGTCGCGGTACTCGAGGCTTTCCGTTTTCATATCAATCGACTCCTGCAAATCGTGTTGTGGTCTCTTTTTCTAGCTTCATGCTGAGCACTTTGCCAAGAGCAGCGGCACGCGATTACGGCAGAATTGCGAACGCGCGCGCTGGAAAGCCCAGGCCGTGCTCCGGCTTCGGCCAGGTCACGACGATCAAGGCGCCGGTCGCCGGGACCTTGTCCAGATTGGCCATCACTTCGATCTGCCAATGACCGTGCTTGAGCACCCAGGCCTCGGACTTGAGATCGTCGGTGGCATCTGTGTCCATCGATTCGTGGCCGTTCGCCACGATCCCGCGTTGCTCGTAGAGGAAACGGATCGCGTCGAGGGACCACGCCGGGAATGGAGCGCGCTTGAAGCGCTCCTGATTCGTGTCCCAATCCTTGTACATGTCGGTGCGCACGGCCGCAAAGGAGCCGGCCGTGACGCGGCCGTGGCTACGCTCCCACGCCTTGACGTCCTCGACGCTGAGCGCGTGATTGGGATCAGTCTTGAGCATCGGCGTCATATCGAAGACCACCAGCGGCAGGATCATCTGCTTGAGGGGGATCTGGTCCATCGTCTTGCCGCCGGGGTCGAAGTGCGCGGGCGGGTCTACGTGCGTGCCGTACTGCCCGACCATCGAGTAGAAGAAGACCCGAAACCCGTCCTTCTCGATGGTGTAAGGCCGTCCCGTCGCGGGATCCGATGCCGCCGAGAAAGTTGCCGGGCCGAACCCTTTCCATACCGGCGTCAACGGGCCGAAGGAGTGGGTGAGATCGACGAATTGCTTCGAGGCGATGATCCGATAGGCCTCGGCGAGCGAATTGCCTTGCGATCCCGCCTGGGCCAGCGCAGCGGATGGCAAGGTCTGCGCCAGAGCGAAGATGAACAGCGCCGCCCGCACTATACGCGGAGCCGACCTGGCTAGTTTTACTGTCACTTAAACCTCCCGCGCTGGCCGCGTCGGCCGAAGACGTCCTGTTTCAGCGGGCGGAGCCAATGCCGCGTGAAATTGCGCCCGATCTTTGCCTTTTTTCTCGACTTACAGGATAACGACTCTTCTATAGCACCACGTTCCAGCAGTCAGACAGGAGGAAATATGGCGGCCAAAAAGAAACAGGTCACTCGCGGACGCGGCAAAACGAGTGCGCCCAAGGCGCGCCGAGTGTCTGCTCCGCCCGCTCGAAGGCGAAGTGTCGATCCGGGATGGGCGTGGGACGATCGTCTGCCGCTCGCGCAGGGCAAGCAGATCGGCAACACGATTTATATTTCGGGGCAGGTCGCCTACGATCCAGACGGCAAGCTGGTGGGCGAGGGCGATATGAAAGCGCAGACTCGCCAGGTTTTCGAGAATATCACCAACGTTCTCAAGAGCGCCGGCAGCAGCCTGAAGGATGTCGTCAAGATCAATACATACATCACCGACGGCTCGAAGTTCATGGACATGCTCGCCGTGCGAAGCGAGATTTTCGGCGATGATCCGCCCGCGAGCACCGCAGTGGTGGTCGCGGCGCTGGCCTTTCCGGGGCTGTTGATCGAGGTCGAGGCGATCGCGATAACGCGCGCCTGAGCGCGCTCATCCCCCTCTGCAGGAGATATTCATGTTTGTGGAGCTTACGCCGGGGCAGCAGCGCATCATCGCTCTTGCCAAGGATCTCGCTAAGGAATTCGCGCCGCGCGCCGAGCAGCACGACCGCGAAGGCAGCTTCCCGTTCGAAAATATCGCGCGGCTTAAAGAAACCGGCTACACCGCGATGACCACGCCGAAAGAGTACGGCGGCTGGGGCGTCGATCCATTCACGTTCATCCTGGCCCAGGAGCAGCTCGTGCAGGGATGCTGCGCGACCGCTTTCGCCATCAACATGCATCTCAACTCGGTGGGCTTCTATGCACCGTTCATGACCGCGGCGCAAAAAGGGTTGTACCTGGGGAACGTGGGCCGCAAGCAGATGCTGCTCAACGGCTTTTACACCGAGGGCGGCGGCGCGCGCTCGATTCTCTCGCCCAACACCAAGGCGTGCAAAGTGCCGGGCGGCTATCGGATCAACGGCCAGAAGGTGTTTTGCACGCTCTCGCCGATAGTGGACTACTTCGGTATCAGCACCTCGCTTGAAGACTACAAGGGATCGGCCTCCGGCGGATGCGTGTTCCTGCTGCCGCGTGACGCGCCGGGCCTGGAAGTAATCGAGAACTGGGACGCGATGGGGATGCGGGCGACGGGCAGCCACACGATCATGATTCGCGATGTTTTCGCGGCGCAGGATCAGCTCATCGGAGAGGAAGGCCATTTCTTCGAGGAATTCGTCAAGGTGGCGCACTGGTACTGCCTGTCATTCTCCGCGATCTACGTCGGGATCGGCCAGGCGGCGTACAACTACGTGCTTGAATATGCGCGGACGCGCAAGCTGCAGAAGACCGGGCAGTTGGTGGGCAGTTTGCCGGCGACCCGCTTCGCGCTCGGCGAGATGTACAATCGGTTGGAGGCCTGCCGCACGCTCATCTACAGCCTCGCGCGCGAGATGTCCGAAGGTCAGACCTATGGCGAGCGTCAGGTGATGACGATCGAGACGCTGCGCACTTTTGTGGCTGAGAACATGCTGGAAGTCGCGAACCTGGCAACGCGCATCGCCGGCGGCCAGGGCTATCTCAAGGGCAATCCGCTGGAGCGCTACTTCCGCGACCTGCGCTCGGCGCCGCTGCACACGCTCAAGCGCGACGAAGTGCTGGAGATGATCGCCGCGACGGAACTGGGCTTCGCCTGAATAGCGTTCTGATTTATAATCTTAGGCAGATTGCTATGAGCGAAGAGTATTTCGTTAAGCCCGAAGACATCACCCGCCCACCGGTTCATCCTGGGGTCTTTTTCGCCGAAGAGATTCTGCCCGCCTTGGGCCGTCGCACTATAGGCGAGATTGCGACGCTTCTGGGTGTGAGCCGCCAGACCCTGCATCGGGTGATGGCCGGCGAAACGGCCGTTAGCCCTGACATGGCCGTGCGGCTTGGAAAGTTGTGCGGCAACGGCCCGGGTTTGTGGCTTAGGATGCAGGCCGCCTATGACGGCTGGCAGGCTTCGAAGCGGTTGAAGCGCGAGATCGCAAAGATTCCGGTCTTGCGATAGACCCCGGACGCCAGCGACGAAACCTGGTGGTTCGCGACGTCTGGGCTCACGCTGGGATCGCTGCCGGGACCGCGTCCGGCACTCTCTCCGTCGCGCGTGCCGGGATGACCCGAACCGGCAGGATGACCAGGCTGAGCCCATGCATCTGGAGCGACTGCAGCAGGTCGATCGCGGTGTGATTGTGCAAAAACCGGCTCATGAAGCCGTTCAGGTCGCCGCCGAAAACCAATTGTCCCGCAAAGAACACCGAGTGCCTGAACTCGCGGGCGACCTCGAAGCACAGCCGGCGAAGCTCCAGCACGACGTCAGTCCCGATTGCGGCGCGCAGTTCGGCATGGAAGCCGAGGTCCGCCGCGAACTGGCAATATTCCAACAGGTCGTCGGCGATCCGGGCCTCGAGCTGCTGTAGTTCCTCGGGTCCCTTGAAGAGAGCCGAGTCGACCTCGCCCACGCTAATGAAGACCACGTTGCGAAACTGATCAGGAAAGAGGGTCGCGATGCTGGTTAGCGTCGCGAGTCCAAGTCCATTGAAGCCGTTGACCATCAGGACCGCGGTGGGCAGGGCGGGATCGCGCGACGCGGCCTGTTTTGCGGGGGCGCTGAAGAGTTGCGGCAGCACATCCACTTCGAGCCGTTCGATCGCGCGCTTGACGCGCTCGTAGTGACGGCGAACCAGGTAGCAGGCGGCGGCCACGCTACCGGTCATCGCAACGGTTATCCATCCGCCCTGGTTAAATTTCAGCGTGACTGTCAGCAGGAGAATCATCGCCGTGAAAAGGCATCCGATTCCATTGACCAATAGCTTGCGAATCCAATTCGGCTCCGTAGCGCGCGCGTTCCACCACAGACGGCTCATGCCGAGTTGTGAAAGCGTGAAAGTCACAAATACGTTGATCGCGTAGAGCACGACCAGGAAGCTCACCTCGGCGCGGGTCTGGAAAAGAATCACCACCGCGGCGATACCCATCGCGAGCACGCCGTCCTGCGTGACCAGGCGTTCGCTCAGGCTGGCGAAGCGCCGCGGCACCCAGCGATCGACCGCCATCGTCGCCAGCACCTGCGGTCCGCCGACGAAACCGGTCTGCGCCGCGACAAACAGCAGCGCGCCCTCGGTCAGCAGCGTGAAGGTGACGACCCACGGACCGACGTTCAGTCCGCCGATACGCCATCGGGCGGTCAGCTGCTCGAACAGCACCGCATTGAGCGTCTTGCCGCTATGCGGCTCGACACCCTCGAGCAGGTATGCGATCAGGATCCCGCCGGCGATGAATGCCAGCGACACGGCCATGTAGATCATGGTGCGCTTGCCGGTTACGGACTTGGGCTCGCGCAGGATCGGCAGGCCGTTGCTGACTGCCTCGATTCCCGTGTAGGTTCCCGCGCCCATGCTGTAAGCGCGAAAGAAAATCACCGCGAGTCCAAGCACGCCGAGCGAGCCGAAGCCGTCATTCGCTTGGCGGATGGCGTTGCCGGCGATCGCGGGCAGGTCGCCCTCGCGCGCGACCAGTGCGTAAACCACGAGCAGCGTGTGCATCAGGACGAATGAGATAAAAATCGGCAACAACGTGAGCACCGATTCCTTCACCCCGCGCAGGTTCATCCCGACCATCGCCAGCACCACGGCGATGCAAACGTACATTCTGAACGGCGCCCACTGGATCGGCAGGAAGCTGAAGATCGCGTCGGCTCCGCTGGCGATTGAAATCGAGATCGTCAGTACGTAATCCACAATCAAGGCGCATCCGGAGATCAGGCCCGCCTCGCGCCCTAGCAGCTTGGTCGCGACCAGATATCCGCCGCCTCCGGTGGGAAACTGATCGATCGTCTGGCAGTACGACGCGGAGATTATGAAGACCGTCAGCGCCATCAGGAGCGCCAGGAAAACCGCCAGGTAGTGATGCGGGCCGAGTGCGATGAAGGCTTCCTCCGGGCCGTAGCAGGACGAGCTCAAGCCGTCCGATCCAAGGCCCACCCATGCGAGAAAGGCCACCAGCGACATCGAGTGAAAGATCGCGGGGTCTTTTACGTCGCGCGGCGGCCCGATGAAGATGCCGGTCAGCGTGCGCCGTTCGCTGTTGGCGAGGGTGTCTGTCCTGTTCGACACGATTTCCCTGGACGCTACGGACCGGCGCGGGCGCAGCCGGTGTTAGTCAGCGCGTTGGATTTGATCGAGAGCCCAAAATGAGAGTTGGCCGGCTCCGTTTGGAGCCGGCCAACCTACCGTTTATTTAGCTGGCCTTTTTCATTCCGATCCGCGGCAGTTTCGTCCCTGTTCGGCGGCCGACCGGTACGTCGTCGATCGTCTTGGGACATCCGTCCTCGCCCGTGACCACATATTCGGGGTAGGCCGGGAACCCGTGCTCGTGCAAATCGAGTCCCTCGATCTCGCCCTCGGTCGGGATACGCAATCTGAAGCCAAAGTGGATGGCGTACATCAGCGCCATCGATACGATAAAAGTCGCGATCGTGATCGAGAAGCTTCCGATCATTTGCGCCTTCAGGACCCCGAGTCCGCCACCGTAGAAGAGTCCGGTGACCACCGTGCTTGTGTCGGCCCCCAACGGGGTAGGCGCGCCGTATTTGCCGGCCGCAAACAGCCCCAGGGAAAGCGTGCCCCAGATACCTGCGACCATGTGTACGGGAACCGCTCCGATCGGATCGTCGATGCGCAGGTATTCGAGCAGATCGATGCCCCAGACTACGACGATGCCCGCGCCGATCCCGAGGAGAAACGCGCCCTCGGGGTCGACCCAGTAGCAGGGACACGTGATCGCGACCAGCCCGGCCAGGAAGCCGTTGACCGTCAGAGCCAGATCCCATTTCCCGCTCTTGAAGTAAGAGTAAAAGAGTGAAGTCAGACCGGCTGAGCAGGCCGCCAGGGTAGTGTTGAAGGACACGCGACCGATGCCCTGAGAGTCGAGCGCGGACAGCGTGCTTCCGGGGTTAAACCCGTACCATCCGAACCACAGGATGAGTCCGCCGGTCGCGCCGATGATCAAATCGTGCGGCTTCATCGGCTGACCGCCGTCGCGCTTGAAGACCCGGCCGAGCCGTGGACCGAGCACGATTGCTCCAGCCAGCGAAATGGTGCCGCCAATCGTGTGCACGACCGTGGAACCAGCAAAGTCGTGGAACGGGATGGGAGTCATGTTGGCGAGCCAACCATCCGGACCCCACGCCCAGTGACCGATAATCGGATAGATGAAACCCGTGACGCCGACGCTGTAGAGCAGGTCGCCAATGAAGTCGCAGCGGCCGATCATCGCTCCCGAGGTCACCGTCGAGCACGTATCTGCGAACGCGTATTGGAAGACCCAGTACGCGAGCAGCGGCACGCCCGTAGTGCCATAGGTCGCCGGGAGACCGTGGAGCATGAAGCCGGTAGTGCCGATCCATGGCGTGCCGGGACAGAACATGAACGCGAAGCCCCACAGCCAGAAGGTGATGCCGCAGATGCAGGTGTCGGCGATTCCCTCGACCAGGATGTTGACGGTCTCACGGGAACGCGCGAAACCTGACTCCAGCATAACGAAACCGACCTGCATGCAGAAAACCAGGTAGGCCGCGACCAGCGTCCACACCGTGTTGATCGCGTTGATATGCGGCGGTGGCAGCGCCGGAGCGTTATCCGCGTAAGCTTGCGTGGGCAGATACCATTTCGATGCCAGGAAGAGGACGATCGCGAGGCCGATCATCTTTCCGAGCAACAGCGAGCCCGCTTTCTTTCGAACGTCCGCGTCTCGCAACCTCTCCAGAAACAGACCGTAGGTCCCTGTTATTCTTTCGCCGAACACTTGATTGTTTCCTCCTGCCGGGTTCAGGTTCGCTGCGCACACGGTCGACGGCGTCAGCCTTGCGGGTACTGCGATTTGATCACGGCGCTACAGAGCAATGGATGTGCCGATACCTGCGCGAAAGCTGACTGAATCCTGAAGCTGACGTGCGGCTACGACCGGCGACGGATGCGCGGTCATCCGAAGGTCGTAGGTTTTGGCGCTGGCGTGCGATGATTCGCGCGATTGGAGAGAAACGCGCCCAGGAGAGCTTGCTTGCGAGGCGAGCAGATGCCGCCCGCTTGGCAGGCGCTGCACGCGCGTGTGAGTCAATTATTGATCTTGGACAGTCACCAGGCCGGTCTTGATCGCATAGCGCGTGAGTTCAATTCGATCGCGAATTCCGAGCTTCTGGAAAATGTTGGTCAGATGAGTTTTGACCGTGCTCTCGCTGAGCGAGAGCCGCGCGGCCACTTCGGCGTTGCGCATTCCAATGGCCACGTAGCGCACGATTTCCGATTCGCGCGCAGTCAGTTTCTTCGCCGCAGGGCTGTCCTGTGCGACCAATGCCGCCTGCATCGCGGGCGGCATCCAGACCAGTCCGTCGGCGACGGCCCGGATCGCCGTCATCAGCGATTCGATCGCGAAGCGCTTATGCACGATCGCGCGCGCTCCCAGGCGCAGCGCCGTCAGTCCGGTTTCGACGCTCTCATTCGCAGTCAGGACGATTATCGCCGTCTTGCGCGAGACCTCCGCAATCTGGTCCATCGACCACTGTTCCATCTGCAAATCGAGCAGCAGGATGTCGCATGGATTAGCAGCGAGCGCAGTTTCCAGGCCGCTCGCCTGTTCGACTTCCGCGGTTACTTCGAGGCCCTCGAGCGCCAGCAGCGAACGCAATCCCTGGCGGAAAAGCGCATGGTCATCGGCGATTATCAAACGCAATTGGCTCAGCGGAAGCACTCCCTTCAGATTTTGTCAGACCTTGCCAGACTCTGTCAGACCTTGGGTATCTCGATTTGCAGGCAGGCCGGACCGCTCTCGCTGAAGCTCAACCGGCCGCCCGTCTCGGCGACGTGGGAAGCGATCGTCCATGGAGGATCGGCCGCAGGCGGAAAGCCAACGCCGTCGTCGGCGATCGTGATCAGAACTCGCCCGGCAATTTCGCAAGCATCGATCCGCACCAAAGTCGCTCGCGCATGTTTGCGCGCGTTGCGCAGCCCTTCGAGCATTATCTGCAGGATGCGTTCGCCGAGCCGGCTGCTACCGTCGAACACGCCGTTTATTCTGATTTCCGGATCGGCCGAGATATCCGCAATCTCGTGCGTCGAGTTCGAATCGACTCCAGCCAGCGAGCGCACGTATTCGCGCACCTCGTCGAATTGCCGTTTCACTCCAAGCTGCAGCTCTTTCAACTCCTGCGAGGCGTCGTCCGGGCGCCCCCGGCGCAACAACTGGCGGCAGCTTTCCAGGCGCAGGTTGACGCCGGCAAGCGACTGCACGTAGCTGTCGTGCAGGAGGCGCGCGATCGACTGCCGTTCAGCTTGCGCTTCGAGCTCGCGCACCCGCGCTTCGTAGTTCGCCCGCTGCTGCGCAAAAAATCCGACCAGGTAGCCCGCGATCGCCAGGTACACGGCGCGCATCACGTAGGCGCCGGACATCCGGTTGTGGGCGGAAATCACTACCAGGTAAAGCGCAACTCCCAACAGCGTGATATGGACTATTGCACGCAGCGTTGCGCGCACGCCGACCGCGATAATCGCGAACACGAAAAAAACATAAGAAGGACCGGTCTGGCCTTCGGTCAGGTACGCGATCGCCATCGCGAAGAACAGATCGAGCAGCGTCGTGGCCGTCGGCAGCCAGCGCTTGCCGATCTGCGATTCAAGAAGAAAATAAGTTCCGACACTATAGGTCAGATGGCAGAGCAGAGTCGCCAGCACGTAGAAGGTCAAGTGAAACAGGCCGCCCGCCGTGGTCGGATCGATATACAGCGAGAGCATCGCGAGCAACGACAGCACGATTCGGGTGCGTGCGATGTCGAGGTCGAGATCGCTGAACGGATGAACTTTCATAATGAACGATCCTGACACGTCGTACGCAAAATCCAAGCCAACGCCCGCGTTTCCGACCGGCGCAGTCTGTGGCTAAACTCCATCGAGTCGATCGAATCGCTCGAGCAGGCTGAACATCAACAAGCTGAGCATCAACGAACGAGCATCAAGATGACCATCGAGCGCCAGTTCCAGGTCTCCTGCAGGTGCGAGCTCCTGCCATACCTGACCGGACTGCCGCTCGGATTGTCGCGCAAGCAGGCGAAGGACCTGCTCCGGTTCCGGGCGGTGACCGTGAAGGGCAAGGCGACGGTCCGTCACGACACGGAATTGGCGCCCGGCGATGTCGTGACTATCGCGGCGCGCAAGCAGGCCAGCGATGCTGCGCTTGAACGCTATGGACTCACGATCGTGCATCTCGACGATGCGGTCGTCGTGGTCGAGAAACCGGCGGGCCTGCTTTCGATGGGCTCGGAGCGCGAAAAGGAGAAGACCGCGTATCGAATCCTCAACACGCATCTGAAGGCGCTGATGAAAACCCCGGCGCAACAGGTTTTCATCGTCCATCGGCTCGACCGCGAAACCTCCGGCCTGATGATGTTCGCAAGGACTGAGTCGGCGCAGGCCGCGCTCCAGCGGGACTGGAAGGGCGTGATCAAAAGATACCTCGCGGTCGTCGAAGGTCTGCCGGCCGATGCGCAGGGGACGCTCAAGGACAGGCTGCTGGAAGGGAAGTCGTTGATGGTTCATCGCGTCGAGGAGGGCGGCGAACTGGCGATCACGCACTACCGCGTTCTGCGCGCGAAAGGAGCCAGGTCGCTGCTCGAGCTTACGCTCGAAACCGGGCGCCGCAACCAGATCCGCGTACAACTGGCCGCGCTGGGTCACCCGGTTACCGGCGATCGCAAATACGGCGCCAAAATCGGCCCAAAGACCGATCCCGCGCGACGGCTCGCGCTGCACGCGTGCGAGCTGAAGTTTCGCCATCCGATTTCGGGCGTCCCGATGGAATTCCACAGCGCACTGCCGGCGCGGCTCAAGGCACTGATCGATGCGCGCGCACTGCGCTAGCCGGGACGGCGGCCGATAGGCTTGACGCTCAAGCCGCGCCGGTGATAATAAGCAAATTACTTAGATTGCTAAGTGTTTTCCGGATGCTTCGTTTGTGCGCAAAACGCGAGGTAATGCCGGGGACGAACCAGCTCATCGCTCAAAGGAGGTGTGACCCATGCCTCTAAATGGATTGGCAGGCAAAACCGTGATCGTGACCGGCGCCGCTCAAGGTATCGGCCGCGCATACGCCCGCCGGTTCCGCGACGAAGGATGCAACGTCGTGCTGGCCGACGTCAACGCGGACAAGGGCCGCAGCGTGCTGGCCGAAGTGACTGACTCCGGCGCCAATGCGATCTTCTGCACCACTGACGTCTCCAGCGAGGCCTCGTGCAAGCAGATGGTCGACGAGGCGCTGAAGGCATTCGGCCACGTCGACGTGCTGATCAACAACGCGGCGATTTTCTCGACCATCCAGATGAAGCCGTTTTGGGAAATGAGTGTCGCCGAATGGGACGGCCTGATGGCGGTCAATCTCAAGGGCGTGTGGCTCGCCGGTAAGGCGTGCAGCGCGCCGATGCGCGAGCAGAAGAGCGGGGCGATCGTGAACATCTCGTCGGCGGCGTACATGCTGGCGCGTCCGGGTTACGCGCACTACATGGCGTCCAAGGCGGGAGTGCTCGGCCTCACGCGCGCGATGGCGCGCGAGCTGGGCGAGTTCAACGTGCGCGTCAACGCGATCACGCCTGGGCCGGTTTACACAGAGATCGCGCGCGCCACCGTCACTCCGGAACAGAAAGAGGCGATGCTCAAGATGCAATGCCTCAAGCATCACGAAACGCCGGCGGACCTGGTTGGCGTGGCCGCGTTCCTCGCCTCGGACGACGCCGCGTTCATCACCGGCCAGACGATCAACTGCGACGGCGGCCTCGCATTCATCTAGATGAAAGGGCTCGACGGCATCCGCACCGACGTCGTCGGCAGCCTGCTGCGGCCCGGCGCGCTGGCCGACGCCCGTTCTCGTTACGAGCGCGGCGAGATCGGCGAGGGCCAGTTTCGCGCGGCCGAAAACGACGCAGTCGATCGCGCGATCCGCCTGCAAGAGCAAATCGGCCTCGACGTCGTCACCGACGGTGAGTTTCGCCGGCTCAACTTCCAGGACAGCTTTGGCGAAGCGGTCTCGGGTTACGACAGCGGCCGCCCGACGCTGGATTTCTACGACCAGCGGACCGCGGGCGCACAGCCGCTCCAGCGCTTCGATCTGCCGTTGAGCGACGAACGCGCCAAGGGAACGCCCGTGGTCCAGCGCCAGCGCGTGGCCGAGCGGCTGCGCCTTAGGCGCAACCTCGTGCTCGAGGAGTACAGCTACGCGGCCGCGGTCGCGCGCAAGCCGGTCAAGGTTACGCTGATCGGACCGGATCGGATTTCGCAGCGCATCGACCTTGCCAACTCCACGCACGTTTACCCGGCGATGGAGGATTTCCTTGCCGACGTGGTCGAAGTCGAGCGCGCGATGATCGCGGGCCTTGCCGGCGCGGGTTGCCGCTACGTTCATATCGACGCGCCCGGCTACACCGCTTACGTCGACGGCCCATCGCTCGACGCGATGCGGGCGCGCGGTGAAGATCCGATCGCCAATTTCAGGCGCTCGCTCAAGGCCGACAACGATCTGATTCGCGGCTTCGGCGGCGTGACCTTCGGAATTCACTTATGCCGCGGAAATCAGCGCAGCATGTGGCATCGCGAAGGCGCCTACGACGCGATCGCGGAGATGCTGTTCAACGAACTGCACCACGATCGTTTCCTGCTCGAGTACGACTCGCCGCGCGCCGGCGGTTTCGAACCGCTGCGCTTCGTGCCCAAGGGCAAGACCGTGGTGCTCGGACTGGTCAGCACCAAGGTGGCGCAACTCGAAACGATTGACGACCTGAAGCGCCGAATCGACGAGGCCGGCCGCTATGTCGCGCTCGAACAACTGGCGCTCAGCCCGCAGTGCGGTTTCGCTTCGGAGTTTGTCGGCAACTTGCTGAGCGAAGACGATCAGAAGCGCAAGTTGGAACTGGTCGTGGAAACGGCGCGTCAAGTCTGGGGCTGAAGGCGCCGCTCCGCCCGCATTTTCCACAACTCCCAGGACCGGTCGATCTGCGCGGCGTTGCAGGCCGCGGCGGCCTCCGCCTCTTCGCGGGTAAGATAAATCACCGCGCCGAGCCGTATCGCTTCGGCCTGCAGCGCGGCGCTGATCTCGGTGTAAATCGCGTTGAAAACCGCGTGGCGCACCGTCGATCCCACGACCGTGCAGCCGTGCCCGCGCATCAACACGACCGTTCCTGGCCCGAGCGATTTCGCCAGGGCCGCTCCCAGAGCGCGGTTGCGAATCAACAGATCGGTGCCCGGCCCCGCGACCTCACGAATTTCGAAGACCGGACAGCCTTCACCTAGAATTCCGCCGAGATGCCAGACGGCGCGGAGCGGCACGTCCTTGGCCACGCTGAAGGGCACGACCGACGGCGAGTGGCTATGCACGACCGCGCCGGCGTCCGGCCGCGCGCGGTAGATCTCGCCATGGATGAACCGTTCGAGGTAGAGCGCGTGGCCGCCGGCGTCGAGAGGATTCCCATCGAGCTCGAACTCCATGATATCGCCGGCCGTGACCAGTGCCGGCGCGATACTGCGGGCCAGCAGGAACCGGTCACCGTTCGTCGGATGGCGGACGCTGACGTGCCCGAACCCATCGACCACGCCCTGGTCGAACAGGATATGATTTGCCGCTACAAGTTCGTCGATCACGCGCGCAGCGTCAGGCATCGAACTCGACGTGCACATTTTTGATTTGCGTCGCGTCCATCAGTTCTTCGATCGACTCCTCCCGGCCGACGCCCGACTGTTTGTAACCGCCGAAGGGTGCGCCGAGGTAATGCGCGCTCGAGGAGTTGATCCAAACGTAGCCGGCTTCGACGCGCGCGGCGGTACGATGCGCGGTGGCGAGGTCGCGGGTCCAGATCGAAGCGGTCAGGCCATACTCGACGTCGTTAACGGCCTGCAGCATCTCGGCCTCGTCCGTCCATCGAAACACGCTCAGCACCGGGCCGAAGATTTCTTCGCGCGCGATCCGCATCTTGGGCGTGACGTCGGCGAAAATCGTCGGCTCGATGAAGAAGCCTTTGCTGAGATGCGCATCCTGCGGCGATTTGCCGCCTGCGACCAGCCGCGCGCCATCCTCGACCCCGTAGCCGATGTAGCGCATCACCTTGTCGAACTGCTCCTTGCTGATCAGGCTGCCCATCATCGTGCTTTGCTCGGTGGGGATGCCGGGCTTTATCGCGCGCGCCGCTGCGACCACGCGCTCCAGCACCGCGTCGTGGATCGCCTCGTGCACGAAGGCACGGCTGGTCGAGCCGCAGGATTGGCCGCACCAGGTGAAGTTCATCCCGCGGATGATCCCGGCGGCAACTTTGTCGGGGTTGGCGTCAGGATAGGCGATCAGCGCGTTCTTGCCGCCGAGTTCGAGCGCCACCTTCTTGAGCGAATCGGCCGACGCCCGCATGATCGCTTTCCCCGTCGGCACCGAGCCGATAAGCCCGACTTTCGCGACCAGCGGATGAGTCGTCAGTGCCGCGCCGCACTCGCGTCCGCCCGGAAGCACGGAGAACACCCCGGGCGGAAAAAGCGGTCCGACAAGCTCCGCGAATCGCAACGAGGAAAGCGGCGCCTGCTCGGGCGGCTTGACGATGAGAGTGTTGCCGGTGGCGAGCGGCGCCCCGGTGCGCATCGCGGCGAACAACAATGGATGGTTGAACGCGTTGATGCGCGCGATCACGCCCAGCGGCTCGCGCAGCGTGTAGTTCAGCACGCCGGGGCCCATCGGGATCGTGCTGCCTCTGACTTCGCTGACCAGGCCGGCGAAGTATTCCACGCTGGCGGCGCCAATCGCCGAGTCGTTTATCATCTCGGCGATCGGATTGCCGCAGTCGGCGGCGTCGATGAGCGCGAGTTCGCGTCCGTGCCGGCGGAGCAGCGCCGCGACCTCGCGCAGGATCTTCGCGCGCTCGAGCGGCTTCACGTCCCGCCATTGGAAAAATGCTGCATGGGCTGCGCGCACCGCGCGATCGACGTCCTCCGCTCCGGCCCACGCGACTTTGCCCAACGATTGCCCCGTCGAGGGGCTCCAAACGTCGGTCCGAGCGCCCTCGGCAGCGGCGTGCCAGCCGCCCGAGTAGTAAAGCTCGCGCGGAATTGAGGCGACGAGTTCTCTTTGGTCGATTGTTTGTTGGCTCGCGTCAGACATCTCGAACTCTCCTCGTCGAAATTTCTCCCTGCGCCGAAATTTACTTGGCGCGCGTTCTCACCGAAGCCCGGCTTGCTTGGCGAGCGGCATGATCTCCTGTTTGAATTGCCGCATGCCGTCGATGTAGCGCGGCCACGAGAGCACCGCGCCATCGAGGCCCATCTCCGAGAGCCGTCCCAGGCCTTCGACGATCTGTTCGTTGGTGCCGACGAGCGGATAGCCACCCCATCCGGCGATGAAGTGCGCTTTCATCGAGCGCAGCGTCTCGGGCGGCAGAGTTTTCGCGGCGATACCCATCGTTTCGACCAGGTTGGTCACCGCGACCCAATCGCCTTTTTGATGGACGTAGTAATCGAAAAAGTCCCGGGCTTCTTTTTCCGTGTTTCCCTGCACGACGTAGGCGGCCGTCCACAATTGGAGGTCGCGGCCGTATTCGCGCTGCGCGAGTTCGCGATAGCTCCTGACCCGAGCCTTGGCGCCGGCAAAATCATCGGGATCGAAAATGACGAACGCCACGTCGCAATACTTGGCCGCGTAATGGCGTCCCTTTTCGGAACCGCCTGCGTTCATGACAACCGGATAGGGCGCCTGGATTGGCTTGGGGCGCAGAATCCCTTTCTTGATCTGGTAGTACCTGCCGCTGTAGTCGAATTCCTCGTCCTCGGTCCAAAGGCGCTTGATGATGTCGAGCCATTCGATCGCGCAATCGTAGCGCAAATCGTGATCCATCTGCGGCGCGCCGAACATCTCGATCTCGGGCAGGAACCATCCGGTGACGATGTTGAGCGCGAAGCGTCCGCCGGTGACGTGATCGATCGTCGCCGCTTGCTTGGCGGCCATGATCGGATGCACCGTCGGGACGTGCGAGGTCGCAAAGACGGCGGAGTATTTTGTTGTGGCGCCGATCGCGGCGGCCCAGGTGTATGGCTCGAAGCCGGCGCCGTTGAAATTCGTAACGCCGCCGAAGCCCTTCCAGCGGCCGACCGGCACCAGCGCCTCGAACTCCATCTCATCTGCGAGCCGCGCCAACGTGAGCGTGCTCTGCCAGTCCGCCTTCAGCACGCCATCGATGGTGGTGATCGCGCATCCGTGGCTCAGGTTGCTGGAGAACGTGCCGAGCTTGAGCTTGCGGTCGTTGTAGAGCGGATTAATCTTGCGCCGCGGTTCGTCCGCCCTTTTGTGCGTACCCATTCGATTCGACTCCAATTACGCAGTTGCCCCAATCAGACCGGCGCGGGTGAGTACTCCGTCAAGCCGCGCGGCCAGCTCAGGCGTCGCCGGCATCATCGGCAGGCGATGCTCTTCGGTTTCGAGCAGCCCCATCCGCTTCATCATGTATTTGAGCGGCGTAGGATTGGTGTCGAAGAAGATCGCCTGATTGAGCTCGAACAGCGCGTTGTGCGCGGCACGCGCGGGGGCGAGGCGCTCGGCGAATACATCCTCGCACATCTGCGCGAGCGCCTCGGGTTTCAGATTGCCCGCGGCATTCATCAGGCCGCACGCGCCGATCGCCATCATCGGAAAACTCAGTTCTTCCAATCCGACAAAAATGCGGAAGTCGTTGCCCATCCGCGCGAGCACCTGGGTAACCAGCGCGAGGTCGTTGGCCGCGTGCTTCATCCCGACCAGATTGGGCGCGCGCTCGGCGATGCGCTCGAGGGTGGCCGCCTCGACGCTAACCGCTGCGCGTCCGGGTATGTGGTAGATGAGCATCGGGAGGCGCGTGCGCCGTCCGATATCGACATAGTATTCGACCAGGCCGCGCTGCGGCGGCCGGATGAAGTACGGCGTCACGACCAGGACGGCGTCGGCGCCCGCCTTTTCCGCGGCCGCGGTGAGCTCGATCGTGTCGGCGTGCGATTGCGAGCCGGTGGCCGCGACGACCGGAACGCGGCCGCGCGCGGTCTGCACCGCGAGCCGCACCAGTTCGTTGCGTTCCTCGATGCTGAGCGTGCTCGGCTCGGCGGTGGTGCCGTTGACGACGATTCCGTGCGAGCCTTCGGTCACCTGCCGCTCGACCATCCGCGCGTACGCGTCGTAATCGACCGCGCCCTCGCGAAACGGCGTAACCAGCGGAGGATAGGAGCCGCGCAGGAAATTTCGGTTAAGCGCCAGCATAGCTACGCGACCTTGGCGCGGTTGGTGTCGAAGCCGTAGCTCGAGCCCAACAGGCGCGCCGGATGCTTCAGGTCCTCCTGCCACATCAGCGAATCCATCGCGATGTTGAGCGGGCTATCCTGGATAGTCAGTTCGTATACCGGCTCGTCGTTCGAAGCGTGGTTGTGCACCGCCCATCCCGGCGCCGACAGCATCAGGTCACCCGCCTTCCACGGCAGCACCTTGCCGTGCACCGTGCTGTAGCCACTGCCCGAGAAATAGTAATTGATCGCGGCGGCGGCGTGGCGATGCGGCTTGTCGACGATATGCGGCGGGCGCACGGTCATGGTCGCGAAAAAATTGTGCGTCGTGCCATTGGTGCGTCCGGTAGCCGGGTTATATAGCAAGTACAGCCGCCGTCCGACGTAGGACGAGGCGAGCGCCTGCAATTTGTCGAGATGCTCCTTCACCTGGCGCCACGGCCAGAACAGCACCGGCGATTCGATCACGTCGGGGCTTATCAGCTTTTCGTAGGGCAGCAGGTAGGCGCCGTCGTTGTTGAGCGCGAAGGTGCCGAACGGATTGACGTGGCGCGCATCGGGCTCGCCAGTCGGGGCCTCGCCCTTGATCTCTTCGGCTGGCGGATTTTCCTCGACGATATGCGCGTTCATCTTTTCCAGCAGCGCGGCGTTGCTGTAGGTCAGCCGCACCTGTAGATCGTCGCTGTCGTTAAAATTCTGGTAAACGTTCAGCGAGGGCGTGTTCCAAACGTCGTACTGGCTGAAGTTGATTTGCCTGCCGTTGACCACCGCCTGTCCGCGGCCGCGGATGCAGAAATTGACTTGCGAGGAGTTGTGCCGGATCGGCTTGGTGCGCTCGCCCGGCTTGAGGACGTCGAGCGCGACCTGGATTCCGGGAGCAAGCCCGGTGCCGTTTTCGTTGGGATGAACGATAAGCGAGCGCCGCCGTCCATTCGCCGGTGGCGGCAGGCTCGCAAGCCGGTTCACCTCGGCGTCGATTTGTTCCTTCGTGACGACGATTGACGGCCACAGGTCGAGCTTGGGCGTGACGTAACCGCTGCGATCGACGAATCGGGATTTTGTTTCACTCATCGGATGCCCTCTGAATTAAGTTTGCCGCTGAATTGAATTTGTCTCTGAATAAATTTGGAGGCTTGGGATCCGCTCGTCAAAATCATAAGGGATAAATCAGCGAGTTCGGCACCAGCACGGTGTCATACACGCAGGTGCGCGATTTGAATTTGAGCACGTCGCCGTCGCGCACGAGCGTGTCGATATAGCGGCCGGCGCTCAGGATACGGGTTTCATCGTCGACCAGGGTTTGCAGCACGGCGTAGTTAGCCTGCACGTCGACGCCGTCAGCGGTCGCAGGCGCGATCCTGAGCGAGCTGACCAGATGGCGCAGCGCGCGCGGCGCGAACATCTGGGTCTGGCGGATCGTCACCACGCGATCGGTCAGCATCGCCTTGCTCTCGCAGCGCATCAGCGCGAGCGGCAATCCGCGCTCACGATTCTCCCGCGAGACGATCTGGTAGAGGCAATCGTCGGTGAAAAACTGCGGCCACTGCTCCAGCTCGAAGTTGTCGAGCACGTGAGCGTACTCGGTGTAGAGCTCTTCGACTTCGAGCCGCAAGGCAAAGTTTTGCAAGTCCTGCTGTGCGCGCGCCATCGGCGTCAGAACTCCATCACCTCGCGGTAGTGCTTGTAGAAGGCGCGGATCGCCGCTTCGGTCACCATGTGGTCCTGGTCACCGGTGCCACGCCCGTCCATCTCGAGTATGCCGGCGCCGCCGGGCTCGAGCATGCCGGCGCTGCCGGGACGCTGGCGGACGCCCTGCTGCGAGTACTCCATTACCTCGCCGTCATCGATCGAAACCAGCCCGGCGGGCCCCATCAGGTTCGCTTGGCGCAGGCGGCGCTGGATCATTTCGGGCGTATCGTTCGCGAAGCCGAAGAACGTCCACATCAGGTCGAACAATTCCGGGCCGCGCGGCACCAGCTGGCGCATCGCGAGCGTGTTCGACTGCTGCTGGATGATGATGTTGGGCCACAGCGTTTGCATCACGACCGTGGCCTCGCCCGGAAACTCGCGCACCGGGTCGAGCAGGCGCGGGTCGGCGAGCTTGAAGTCGGCGCGGAAGTTTTTCATTTCCTTGGTGGTCGCGTTGAGGTTCTGTTCGCCCTTGCTGGAGATGAGCACGCAATGCATCCCGCTCGAATCCATCTTCACCGCCGAGGGCTGGTCCGCGCGAAATAGGCCGAAGGTGACAAGGAAGACGTGGAGCAGGCTCGCGTGGTAGGGATCCTTGATGTTCTCGAACATCAGCTTCCAGTTGGCAGGGATGCGCTGGCGCGAATAGCCGAGCACGCGCAACTCGCGTCCGTCGAAGACGCGATCGAAATATTGCAGCATCGCGGGGCCGAGATATTTTTCCAGCGCCGGCACGGCGGAGTCGAAGCTGGCGAAGATCACGCCGTGGCGCGTTGCAACTTCAAGCCGCGTCAGCCCGTGTTGCGATGGATCGAAATCCTCGGGCATCCCGCCGTGCCCGTTGACCCCGCGTCGAAACGGCACTCCGGTGAGACTGCCCTTCAGATCATAGGTCCACTGATGGTATGGGCAGGTGAAGGAGCGCGTATTGCCCCAGTTGACGCGACAGAACTGCACTCCGCGATGAGCGCAGCGGTTGAGTATCACGTTGACCGCGCCGAGCTTGTCGCGCACGACTACCACCGGGCGTTCGCCGACATGGCTGCGGACAAAATCCCCGGGCTTAGGAACCTCGGCCTCGAGCGCGACGTAATTCCAGTACGGGCCGGAAAAAATACGCGTCTGCTCCAGGGCGTAGACTTCGGGGTCGCTGTAGACCCAGTAGGGTACGCGGCCCAGACCCTCGGGCGGCCATTGATAGGAGTTTTTCGGGGGGTTCTGCACGACTGCTTCCAGTTAGCTCTCCGTATCAGTCAGCTCTCCGTATAATGAGGCAGCGCGCCCGGACGGCTTTCTCGCAAGGGCGCCAAATGTCAGGATATCCAAATGCAAAGATATCTAAGTATTCTTACTAGTCCGCCGCCCGGGTATCGTCAAGCCCACAAAAAACCCGCAGCGGCCGCTTCGCCGGCTCGGAAGGCAGCCGCGGATTTTCCGCCCGACCAGAGCGTCGGCTACCTGGTGCGCGAGGCTCATCGCGCGTTTCTCCGCGCCCTGGGCGCGCGCGTGTCGCGCCACGGTGTGAGTATCGGCATGTGGTACTTCCTGCGCGCGCTGTGGGAAGAAGACGGGCTCACACAGCGCGAGCTCAGCCGGCGGGTCAGGATGATGGAGCCGACCACGGCGACCGCGCTCGAAAGCATGGAGCGGCGCGGGCTCATCAGCCGCACGCGTAACTCCGTGGACCGGCGCAAGGTCAATATCCATCTCACCGACGAGGGCCAGCGGCTGCGGGAAGTGCTGCTGCCATACGCGAGAGAGGTGAACCGGGTCGCGCTTGCCGGGATCTCCGCGAAGAAAATACCGCTGCTGCGCGAACAGCTCGATCGCATCAAGCGCAATCTCGACGCCGACGCGATCCCCGACGCCGCGCTCCCCCGCGGGACGGTGGCCCAGGCGCGCCGCCGGGTCTCATTGCGCGAGGCCCGCTACAAAGGCTAGAAACGGACTACGGGGGATATCGTCATGAGCACTACACAAACCAACGGTCAGGGGCGCGGCAAATTGGACACGGTTCCGACACGGCTGCATCACGCGGCCTACGTATGCCGCGACCTCGAGCAAACGCGGAAGTTTTACGAGGACATACTGGGCTGGCCGATGGTGGCGGCTTGGCGCGAGTGCGATAAGGTGTTTGGTGAGGACGAACTGTACTACTGCCACTTGTTCTTTCAGATAGCCGACGGCGGAGCGCTTGCCTTCTTTCACTTCGCCAATCCCAAGCAGCATGAAAAATTCGCGCACTACGGCCCGCATTCGCCGTTCGTCCACCTGGCGTTGAAGGTGGCCGACGCGCCGGGCCAGCAGGAGATGCAGCGCCGGCTGGAGGCGGCCGGCCACGAAACCATGGTGATCGACCACGGCTACTGCGTGTCGCTCTATGTCACCGATCCCAATGGTTTGAATCTCGAGTTCACGGTCGATCATCCCGCCGCGGCCAAAATTGCGGCCAAGCGCTCCGCCAGCGCGCATGAAGACCTGCGCAAGTGGCTCGCGGGCGACCGCAACACCAACAATGAGTGGCGCGCCGAGCATAAAATCTAACGCGCCGTACCCTGAGTATTCGACTCACCCTACGTATCGCCAGAACTATCGCCCCGCGCCCCCGCGCGCAATATCGCGCCCAGAGTGGGCGTACTTCATTCGGCCTACCGCCACGTCGTTTTGACGTGTGGGTTTTGACGCTTCTGCCGGACACCGTTAGAGTGTCATCCGTGGCGAGCGAAACCCGCGGTTCGTAGGGACCGCGTTATCCGCCATTAGGTCAGTGCCCGGCAATCGGGCGGAGGTGAGGGCTTGGGGGGGAGCTTCGAGCAGGTGGTGCGGGACGCTGGCCGATCTTCGCCGCGTCGGCATACCATCGACATGCCGGACGCTCCGCCACCCTCGCACAGCCGCTCGCTATTGCGCTCCGCGCCCGCCGTGGTGTTGTTCGCGATCGTATTGGCCGACGCGATGCGGAGCGCCGACACCGACCTCTGGGGCCATCTCCATTTCGGCAATATCGTCCTCAAGCAGCATCAACTTTTCTTCCACGCGCCGTCGTCGTACGCCTGCCCCCCGGGTCCGCGGGACTGGATTCTGGTGGACTGGCTCGGCGAGGCGCTGATAGCGCTGGTGTACAACGTCGCCGGCGTAGTCGGGATGAAGCTTGCCAAGTTTGGATGCGTCGCGGCGGTGATGGTGCTGCTCTCGCTCGGATTGGCCGAGACCGGCGCGATGCTGGTGGTCCAGGCGGCGGTGCTCTTGGCGGCTGGGTTCGCACTCATCTTGCACATGCAGCTTCGGACCTTTCTCGCCGACGACGTCTGTCTCGCCGCGCTGATAGCGATGCTCGCGCGCGAGAGTTATGGCCGGCGCGCGCCGCTATGGCTCGCCGTGCCGATGCTCGCGCTCTGGGCCAATCTGCATGGAGGATTCTTCGTTGGTCTGGCCGCGATGGGTCTCTATACGGCGGTCCGCGGCGCACAGGATCTGGCGCAAGGCGACGGGATGCGCGGTGCGGTAAGGCTCGCGGCGCTGACATCGGCGGCGGCGTTGGCGACGTTGCTCAATCCTTACGGACTGAACGACTGGATCGTGATCGCCGGCGTGCTGCGCAATCCGTTCACGCTGAGCCACATCTCCGAGTTTCGCCCGCTACTCGCGGTGCTGGCTGACTTTTATCACGATCATCGGCCGGTTTTCACCTTTGTTTCCGCAATCGCAATCATGGCCGGGCTATTGGTGACTTTCGCGCTCACGCCGCGCGCCGATGATTTAGCTCTATTTGCGATCGCTATGCTGATGACGGTCGGCGCGTTGTACGCCGTTCGCAACACAGCGCTGGCCGTTATCGCTTGCTGCATTCCGCTCTGCCGCCACGCCGATCTGCTGATTGATCGCTTGCGATCACTGCGCAACGCCGGCACGGCGCGTCCTGTGTTGATGTGGCGAGCCCTGCACGCCGCGCTCGCCGTGCTCGCCGTCGCTCTCGCCATCCGCACTGGGCTGCTTTCAAAGAGGCTGCCTGCGGTCGAAGCCAAGCCTGTCGGCGCGCTGGCTTTCATGCAGCGGCACGATGTCCACGGCAACGTCCTGTGCGAGTTCGGATGGGCCGACTATCTGATCTTCCACGACGCGGCCCACACGAAAATCTTTATGGAAAGCATCTTCGAAGCCTACTACCCGCATCAGCTGCAAAGTGACTTCGCCGCAGTCTACTATGCCGAGCTCGGCGGCGCGCGCGTGCTCGATGCTTACCCCAACGATTTCGTGCTGATGCCGACCGGGTCGGCCGCTTACAGCCTGATGATGGCGCAAGCCGGTTGGCGTCTCCTCTACCGCGACCCGATATCCGCGCTGTTCGCACGCGCTGGATCGCCTGCTGCGCGGCTTGCCGGGATTCCGGACCTGGCCAGAACCGCGCCGCCGAGCGTCTTTCCTTAGCCGGCTCGCGCGCGGCGGATGCAGTGTCGCGTATGAACGAAGACTCAAGCGAAGCCTCAAAACCAGATACAAGCGTAATAGCCGCGCCAATCGATCGTGAGGGCCGCGACGCGTTGCCCGGCGCGCGCTCGCTCCTGAACTACGCTCCGGCCCTCATACTGTTCCTCGCCGTCGTCGCGGACTCGATGCAATTCGCCGATGCCGACCTCTGGGGCCACGTCCATTGCGGCCAGATAATGCTCAGGACCGGCCATCTAATCCACGCGGACATCTTTTCCTACACGGCGGCGGGGCGGCGATGGATCGATCACGAATGGCTTTCCGAGATAATTATGGCGCTGGTTTACAACGCTCTTGGCGTCGCTGGGCTGAAGCTGCTTAAGCTGCTCTGCGCGGGAGCGATCATGACCTTGCTGGCGGCGGGCCTTGCAGAGACCGGGGCTTCGATCGCGGCGCAATTTGTCGCGCTCGCAGCGGTGGCGATCGTGCTGATTCAGCAGATGCAGTTCCGTCCGCAGCTCTTCGACTACGTTTTTCTCGCGGCGTTGATCGCGATGCTCGCGCGCGAGAGCTATGGGCGGCGCGCGCCCTTGTGGCTGGCGGTGCCGATGCTCGCGCTGTGGGCGAATCTCCACGGCGGATTCTTCGTCGGCTTGGCCGCGCTCGGAGTTTATTGCGTAGCTCGCGCGGCGCAAGGCGTAGCGCGAGGCGCGGGGCCGGGTTGTGCGATGCGTCCCGCCGCGATAACCGCGGCGGCGGCGCTGGCCACGCTGTGCAACCCGTGGGGAAGCGCCGAGTGGACGGCGGTTGCGCGGAGCCTCGGCAATCCTTACACGATGGGCCGGATAAGCGAGTTCAAGCCGCTGCTTACGATGCTCGCTGCGATGCATCGAGCCGGAACCAACAGCATTACCTTGGTGACGATGCTCTTGATGCTCGCGGCGCTGGTCGTGGCCTGCCTGCTCGCGCCGCGCAGCGACGACGCGGGGTTGCTCGCGATAGCAGCGCTGATGGTCGCGGCGGCGTTCGCCGCGGCGCGCAACACGGCGCTGGCCGCGCTGGCGCTGGCGGTACCGCTTGCCTATCATGCCGACCTCGCGGCTGCGCACGCCGCGGCGCGGCCCGCCGCCGCATCGGCGGCTGTGGCGCACGCGCCGCGGTCGATGCCTCTCGCGTTCCAGGCCGCGGTGGTGCTCGCCGCGCTCGCGCTGCCGCCGGGTGCCGGACTGCTGTCCGGCACGCTGCGCGCAGGACTGCAGTGTCCGGCCGGCGCCGTCGCTTTCATGGCCGCCCACGGCCTTGGCGGCAACGTGCTCGCCGAATATAGCTGGGGCGGTTACCTCATCTGGCACGCGCCGGCGGGCTCCAGAGTCTTTATCGACAGCCGTTTCGAGATGGTTTATCCGCCACGTGTCCAGCGCGACTACCTGGATTTTATCCGCGGCGGCGCCGACGCCGCCCGAGTGCTCGGTGCATATCCAACCGAGTACGTCCTGATGCCTTCCGATTCGGTGCCGGCGCGGTTCATGGCCGCGCAGCCGGGGTGGCGTCTACTCTATCGCGATCCGGTTGCGGAATTGTTCGCGCGCACCGTCTTGCCCGCCATCCGCATCGCGGGTGTGCCGCTTTTGCGTGACGCAGCGCCGCCGAGTGTGTTTCCATAGACGATGCCTGCGAGCGCGCGTATTGCGATTGCTTTTTAGGCGCGAGCGATGAGTCGTTCCGGATGCTGCTGCGTCAGGCAGTGAATCGCGCCGAGTCCCCAGACCAGGTCGCGCGACGGGATCCCGACGACGCGGCGCCCGGGGAATAGCCGCCCAAGCGTAGCGATCGCGGTCGCGTCATGCGGACAATCGAAGGTCGGCAGGATCACGCCGCCGTTGAGGATATAGAAGTTCGCGTACGACGCCGGCACCCGCGTCCCCTCGTGGTACAGCGCAGGAGGCATCGGTAGCGTTTCGACCTTGAGCGCGCGCCCGCCGGCGTCGCGCATCGTTTTCAGCCGCTTAAGGTTGTCGGCGAGCACACGATAGTTCTCGTCGCGCGAGTTGTCTTCGACAACTGTCACCACCGTTGCGGGAGCGACGAACCGCGCGAGGTCGTCGACGTGGCCGTCGGTATCGTCGCCGGCGATTCCCTCTCCCAGCCAGAGCACGCTGCTTACGCCGAGCCAGTACTTGAGCCGCCGCTCGATCTCGGCGCGGTCGAGCGCCGGGTTGCGATTGGGATTGAGCAGGCATGATTCGGTCGTGAGCAGGGTCCCCGCGCCATCAACCTCGATCGAACCGCCCTCGAGCACCATCGGGGGCTCGATCACCTCGAAGCCCCATCGCTCGCCGAGCCGGCGCGGCACCGCGTCGTCGAGATCGAAGGCGCCGTATTTTTCACCCCACGAATTGAAGCCAAAATCGAGTGCTACTTGCGCCGGAGCGTCGGCGGGCGCCGCGCGGTTGACGAAGATCGGTCCGTGGTCGCGAATCCACGAATCGTTGGTCGCGACGACCGTGAACTTAATTCGATCCAGGCGCGACGCCGGGCCGTTCACCGCCAGGATCGTCTCGCGCGCCGCCTCGGCCATCGCGTTGTCTGCGACCAGCAAGCGCAGCGGCTCGAACTCGGCGATCGTCGCGGCGATCCGGGCGAACACCGGCACGATCGCGTCGAACTTGCCGGGCCAGGTATCGCGGTTATGCGGCCAGACCAGGTAGGTCGCCAGATGCGGCTCCCATTCGGCCGGCATCCGGTACGCCGCTGCGAGCCGCGCCGATGCGGGCGAAGGACTTTTCATCTCTTCACGCAGGACGGGTCACCCTTCACTGAATCAGGAGCGGAAACGGCGCAGAAGATCGCCGTAAGCATCGATACGCCGGTCACGCAAGAACGGCCAGTTGCGCCGGGTCTCTTCGATAAGCGCGAGATTGCAGTCGGCGACTAGAATTTCCTCCGCGCTGGCGCCGGCGCGCGCTATTACCTCGCCGAACGGATCGACCACGAACGAATTGCCCCAGAACTCCAGGCTATCCTCGGCGCCCACCCGATTGACCACCGCGACGAACATCCCGTTGGCGATCGCGTGACCGCGCTGGACCGTCTCCCAAGCCTGAAGCTGGCGGCGGCGCACCGACTCGACCTCGCCGCGCTCCCATCCGATCGCCGTGGGATAGAAAACGATCTGCGCGCCGGCCAGCGCGACCAGCCGCGCCGCCTCGGGAAACCATTGGTCCCAGCATACCAGCGCGCCGACCGTGGCATGGGCGGTGCGATGCGCGGTGAAGTCGAGATCGCCCGGCGTGAAATAGAATTTCTCGTAGTAGTGCGGGTCGTCAGGAATGTGCATCTTGCGGTAACGGCCGGCGAGACGTCCGTCGGCGTCCATCACCACCGCCGTGTTGTGGTAGATGCCTTCGGTGCGGCGCTCGAAGATCGAACCGACGACGACGACCTTGTGTGTGGCGGCTACCGCGCCCAGCGCCTCGGTGGTCGGCCCTGGAATTGGCTCGGCGAGGTCGAAGCTGCGGGCCTCTTCCGACTGGCAGAAATAGCGCGAACGGAATAGCTCCTGGAGACAGATGACCTTGGCGCCGCGCGCGGCCGCCTCGCTGATCCGCGTCAGCGCCTTGTCGAGGTTGCGTTGCGGCTCGGCCTCGCAGCTCATCTGTACCAGCGCGATACGAAGCGGCTCGGAAGTCATGATCTATCTTGATAGCAACCGTCGGCGGACGCCGCCAGCAGCTTGGGTTAAGCGCGCGTGTCGCCGCGATGATTCGCGCGATTGGCGCGCGGCGCGATACGGACTAGGATTGGCCTCGCGATGGATCGACATGCCGCCCATCTAGGACGCTACGCCGCTTCGCTATGGGCGTGGGCAGCGCGAATCGTGCAGAGGATCGATACGGACGTCGTGCTCGTCGTCGCCGAATTGCGCCGCCTAAACGGCGTGGGCGCGAATGCATCGTCACGCAGCGCTCGCGTGCGCCTCGTCAAACAAACCCTCGCGCGTCGTGGCAAAGGGCCGAACCGTTGTTGCTGAGCGGCCTTGGCCGCCCGTCTTCTAAGTACTTTTCCCTACGAAAATAGGGACTCTTCCGCCCTCGCCTGGGCAGTTTCCCGATTTTGCACCTCCCGCGCATCGACTACCTTTCGAAGCACGAATTCGCCCATGCTTCGCCGCTCAGGCTCGCCGGTCGATGCGTCGCAAGGGCAAACAGGAGACGCTCATGGCAAACCGACCTCCATCCGACGATCCGGGATCGAAGCCTGAACTCACCACCGAGTCCAAGGGTGCGCTGCGGCAGTGGGCCGAGGGGATGCGGCTCGAAGTGCTCGCCAACCTTGCGCACGAGTTGCGCACGCCGTTGCAGGTGCTGATCGGTTACCTCGATATTCTGCGCGACGAATGGGCTGAAAAGTTCGATCCCGAGCCGCGGACGATGCTGGAGCGGATGAACAGCAATCTGTACGACCTTACGCAGACCGTGGACAACATCATGGAGTTCGTGATGTGGGAAGCCGGCGCCACCGGACGTGTCGAAGAAGACGTGTCAATCAGCAATCTGGTGAGCGACCTGGCGCCAGCGATCGAAGCCGCCCGGGGCGGCAAGGACCTGGCTCTGAAGATCGATATCGAGCATGCGCCACAGGTGATTCATACCTCACGCCGCCCGCTGCGCTCGATTCTCTCCAATCTGGTGCTCAATGCGATCAAGTTCACCGAGCGCGGTAGCGTGACTGTCCGCATCAGCAGCTCGCGCGCCCGCGGCGCGGAGCCAGGCCTCGTGCTCGAAGTCGCCGACACCGGATTGGGGATGAGCGCGGCGCTGATCAAGCAAGCGGCCGAGCCGTTTGCGCAGCTCTCGCGGTCGAGCGCGCGCAAGTATCGCGGACTCGGCCTGGGACTCGCCGTGGTACATCGCCACGTCTCGGCGCTGGGCGCCAAACTCGAAGTCAGTTCGACGCCGGGCCGCGGCTCGCGCTTCGTGGTGCGGATTCCGCCGACACATTTGGTGGATGAACAGAGTGAGGAGAAAACGGGTAAACAGATATTTGGCCGGGCCAACAGGAGCAGGCCCGCTCCTGCGCCCTCGGCCATTGAGTCACCGTCGCCGTCGCCGCGCAAAACCGCCGGCGGCGCCGTCGACCCGGTCGTGTTCATCTGACAGGGGCGAGGAGGTAACGGTCCGGAGGGGGAGCAAGGCATACCGGCGAAGCATGCCCTTGGGTCGTGACAGAACGCCTAGCGGTAGTGGCGCATCAGGCCGATCACGACCCCGCGAATCCGGAGATCATCTTCGCTCACGAAAATCGGCTCCATGGCTGCGTTGGCCGGCTGCAGGCGGACCTTGCCGTCAGTTTCGGGAAAATATTTCTTGACTGTGGCTTCGTCGCCAATCAAGGCGACCACGGTTTCGCCCGCCGAGGCGGCGTCGCGTCCCTCGACGATGATGTAGTCGCCGTCGCGAATACCCTCGTCGATCATCGACTCGCCCTTCACGCGCAGGCAAAAGGTGTTGTCCCGCCGCACGAACTCCTCCGGCACCGCGATCGTGTCGTTGCCCTCGACCGCCTCGATCGGCACGCCCGCCGCGACGGTGCCGATGAGCCTTAGTTCTTGCGCCGCCGGGTGCTTGCGTTCGACCGTGATTTCGAGCGCGCGGCTGTGATTGTGTTCCCGCTTGATGAAGCCCTTTTGCTCGAGGTTGTGCAGATGCTTATGCACCGTTGCGAGTGACGAGAGCCCGAAATACTGGCCGACCTCGCTCAAGGTCGGCGCGTAGCCGTGCTCGGTGATATAATTCTCAAGGAAATCGACGAGTTGCTTTTGCCGTTTTGTGAGCGTGGCCATCAATCATCAACCTCCCGCGGAAACCTTCGTCGGCGGCGTGACCATGATGGCGAAAATCAGGCGAATCGGCAAGTACCCTAATGAGCGCTCGCATTGCATTCCGAAAACTGATCCACTGAGTAGAAGATGGCCAGGATTCGCGTGATTTTCGAAAACGGTGACCCCGAGCGGGTTATCGAATTCAACCCTGCCGATGCGCCGTTCCACCATGACGGCCAGCCCGGCTCGATCCTCGATGTCTTGCTGGGCAATCACATTCACCTCGAGCATGCGTGCGGCGGCAATTGCGCCTGCACGACCTGCCATGTGATCGTCAAATCGGGCTTCAACAAGCTCTCCGAGTCCTCCGAACAGGAGGAAGATTTGCTCGACAAGGCGCCCGGGCTCACTCCGACTTCGCGCCTGGCCTGCCAGGCCGTGGTCGACGATCCAGACGCCGAAATAGTGGTCACGATTCCCCGCTATACCATCAACCAGATAAGCGAAGGCGGGGCCAAGCCGGAGCCGTGAGCATGCGCAGCGATTGCCGGCGGGAGTTTTGCCGGGAGTTTCGTGACGATGCCTGAGCAGGGCGCTCCTGCCGCATCGCCGCCGCGCCGGCCGGTCTACCGAACGCGCGTCGAGCGGATACGCGATCACAACGCCGACACCCGCTCGTTGTTCCTCGGACTAATCGACGGTGGACAGTTGGGCTTCGTGCCCGGCCAGTTCATCTCGATTTCGTTGGCGCTCGAAAATGAGACGCGCGTGCGGCCCTACACCGTCGCTTCCAATCCGGAAGAGCGCGACGCGATCGAGATCTGCTTCAACCAGGTGCCGGGCGGCGTGGGCGTGCGATATCTATTCGAGCGCAAGGTCGGCGACGAAATCCAGTTCACCGGACCATTCGGAGCGTTCACGATGGATCGCGTGCCCGAAGCGGAATGCGTCTTCATCGCGGAGGGCACCGCGATCGCGCCGATTCGCCCGATGGTCCGCCGTGCGCTCGGCGCAGCATCGCATCCGCCCCTGAACCTGCTGTACGCCGCGCCCGATTCCGAGCATCTGCTCTATCGCGAGGAGATCGAGCAATGGTCGGCGGCCGGAGTCAACTTCGCTCCTCTCCTCGCACCGGCCTCCGAGCTCTACGATCGGTTGATCGCCGAGACGCAACGTCGATGGGTCGACGCCGATTCCGATCGCCGCAGGCACTTTTACGTCTGCGGCGTCGGCAAGGGCGTGCTTGCGCTTCGCGATCTGTTGCGCGGCGCCGGCTACGAGCGCCGGGCGGTGCATTACGAGCAATGGTGAGGCGTTTGTTCGCGTTGCTCACGGAATTTTCTTAAGCGGCTTGCCGTTCTTGTCGTAAATCGTCAGCGCCGACTCGCCGTTGGCTCCCAGGTCGGTTTGCAGCCGCACACGAGCGCCGCCCTTGCCGTCCGCGAGCTCGAGCGCGCGCCTATCCTTGTCCATGCTCAATGCGGCCGCCGCGGTGCCGTCGGGATTGAGCAGCGTAAACGCGGCGGGGCCGTCGTGAGTCGCGACGTTTACCGCCAGGCGTGGCTTTCCGTCGTCGCCCGACAACGCCAGCATCGAGGTTCCCTCCTTGGTCACGACTAGCGCAGCGCGCTCGATGCCCTGCTGATCGTACAAGCCCAGATGCGTCATTCCCTCGCCCGAGACGTTCAACTTGGCGCGCATATTCCCCTGGTCGTCCATCACTTCGAATTGCTTCGCGCTGATGCTGGTCAGCAATTGCTGGTCGGCGAACGCCGAGGCCGGCGCGGGCCACATCCGCGCCGAAGCCGCGCCGCCAAGTGCGCCCGCCATCAACGCTGCAATCAACATCGCCCGGTTTCCAGTCTGCTTCATCGATGGTCCTCTCTCTTCCTTCAATCCGTCAGATCGCCGAGGATGCTGTGCGCGCCGATCAGACCTTCGACGCGCATCGCGCGTCTTAGCCGGCGTTCGCGCACGAGGCGGCGCGCGGCGCCGTCAACCAACGCCGGATCGATCGCCAGCAGGCGCGCGACGGCGCGCTCACTGCCGAAACCCGCGATCTCGAAATACTGTCGCACGATCCGATATGCGGCTTCGCTGCGCGTGAGCGTGCGCGCCTCGCGCAGCGCTTCACCCCATCGATGCTCCATCGTGTCCCACACGTAAGTGAAGGGGTCGTAATGTTCCTCGACCTTGAGCGCGAGAAACTTCTCCTGCAGCTCCTTCATCGCGCGATCGAATTCGCCGCGCTTTTTCGCTTGCGCGTAGCCGGCTCCGAGCTTGAGCGCCTTGGTCTCGGCGGCCCCGCGGCGCGTTAGTGAATCCATAACCAGCTTTGCGCAGTGCGAGAGCGTCCCGCGCTCATACAGCGCGCGATAGCCACGCGGTTCGGCGCGCAGGCGTAGAAAGGCGGCGAGCAGGCCGCGCGCGATGAAGCCCGGCCGGCCGCCCATCACTTTGCCGTAGTACACGAGTTTGCGGGCCGGCAGCGTGTCCTTGATGTTCCAGGTCATCATGATCGCGCGATCGTGCTGGATATGTTCGGGCACCGGCGGCTCGCGCATCCCTTCGATCGCTTCGCGCAGGCACGGCACGCCCATCCCGGCCGTGAACGCCGCACAGAAACCGACCTCCTCGATGAAACCGAGCGCGGCGCGCTCGCCGCTTATCCGGCGATGGCGAACGCGGCGGAAATGATGGTCGCGATGGCGTTCGAGCGCGTCGAGCGGCGGCGGCACGGGCGCGACACGCGCGCGCGAATTTTTCCGCATGGGTGCCCCGCTTATGCCCGCACGTGCGTCACGCATTCCCGAAACAGCTCATGGTAATTGGCGCGCACGCCGAGCCCGCGCATGATGCCGTCGAGCCCGACCAGCGCGCGCACGGTGAATACGCCGTGCGCAGGCGACTTGTAGAGTTTGTGCTTGAACGCGATCTCCCCCACCAGCGTAAGTTTTCCGACCAGGTCGTATTCGCCGGGTCCGTATAGGCGGTCCTCGAGCACCGGCTCGAACAACATGTGCACTGCCTCGATCATCGGACGCGGATTCTGTCCGCGGTCGAGGTAGCCGAGCTTGACCAGCGCCTGTCCGAGCGCGCGGTCGTTGCGTTCGACCAGCGCGCGGGCGAATTGGAGATTGGCGCGGCGAATCGGCTCGGGATAGTGGCGAATCGATCCGAAATCGAGCACGCAAATGTGCGGATGATGGGTGACGAGGTAGTTGCCGGGATGCGGATCGGTATGGAGCACGCCGAATTCGAGCAACTGACGCCACACCAGCTCGTAGTATTTGCGCGTGACCCACTTGCGCAGCTCGAGATCGGCCGCCGGGTTCATCAGGTCCGAGAGACGGTAGCCGTCGAGGTAAGTAATCGTGAGCACGCGGCGCGAACTCAGGTCCCCGATGACGCGCGGGATCACCGTCTCGGGGTCGCCCGCGTACAGTCGATAAAACTCCATCGTATTGCGCGCCTCGATACGGTAGTCGAGTTCCTCGACCAGCCGCTCCTCGAGTTCGCGGTAAACGGTGCGTGTATCGATCTTTTGCCGCATCACATCGCCGGCGACCGCTTGCAGCGTGCGCAGCAGAAGTTTGAGATTGCCAAGGTCCTGGCGCACGGTCGCGTCGATGCCGGGGTATTGGACCTTGACCGCGACTTCCTCGCCGCTCTTGAGGCGCGCGCGATGGACCTGGCCGAGCGAGGCGGCGGCGAAAGCACGCGGCTCGAAATTTGAGAAGAGCTGCTCGGGGCGTTTGCCGAGTTCGCGGCGGATCTGCTGCGCGATCATCGGATAGTCCATCGGCGGCACGCCGTCGCGCGTGGTCTTGAGCAGATCGATCGCTTCGATCGGCAACAAGTCCTCCCGCATCGAGAGCATCTGCACCAGCTTCATGAACGCGCCGCGCAACTGCGTGGAGCTTTCGACGATGCGCTGGGCGTTGCGGATGTGGGTGTCGAGCAGTTCGCGCTCGTGGCTTGCGGCGTTGAGGAAGGGCTTGCGGATCGACGTCCACAGGTAGCTGGAGCCGACCTGCGAGGCGAGGCCGCCCATCTTCAGCGCGCGGCGCGTGCGTCCCGAGGTGATCGATTTGTTCGGCTTCTCAGTCATGGCCGTTCACCCGCGATGCCGGCGCGCGCAATGCCGACCCGGTTGATCAGCGTCGCGGCAAAAGCGGCGCCGAAACCGTTGTCGATGTTGACCACCGTGACTCCGCTCGCGCACGAATTTAGCATCCCGAGCAGCGCCGCCACTCCGCCGAACGCGGTGCCGTAGCCGACGCTGGTGGGTACCGCGATCACCGGTTTGTCGGTCATCCCCGCCACCACCGAGGGCAGCGCCCCTTCCATCCCGGCCGCCACGATCAGCACCGCCGCCGCGTGCACGCGCTCGAGGTTAGCGGTGAGACGATGTATGCCAGCGACGCCGACGTCGTAGAGGCGTTCGACCGCGTTGCCGAAAAGTTCGGCGCAGAGCGCCGCCTCTTCGGCCACCGCCAGGTCCGAGGTACCGGCGCTCATCACCAGCACGATGCCGTGGCCGCGCGGTGTGGGGCGGCGTTTGACGATCACGCCGAGCCGGGCCTCGGGATGATAGATAACGGCGCGCAGTCGCCGGCGCAACTCGCGCGCCTTTTTCTCCTCGAGTCGGGTGATCACCAGGTTGGCGCCGGAGGCGACGACGCGCGCGCCGATCGCCGCTATCTGCGCGGCGCTTTTGCCCTCGCCGAAGATCACCTCCGGCACGCCGCGGCGGAGTGCGCGATGCTGGTCGACCTTGGCGAAGCCGAGGTCCTCGAATGGAAGGTGGCGCAGGCGCTCAAGCGCGACAGCGGCGCCAAGGCTGCCTGACGCGACCTGCTCCAGGAGCCGGCGCAAACGCTCCTCCGTCACGGTAAATGCTCTTGGATCATCGCCGGCGCGCCTGTTCGGCGTCCAGCGGCAGCGCCGGAGTGATCAGGATCTCGCGCACCGCGCGAGCGTCGGCTCGCACCACCGTGAGCGTCGCTTCGCCTGCCTTGAGCTGTTCGCCGGGCCGGGGAATATGACCTAGACGTTCGACCACGAGCCCGCCGATGGTAGCATACTCGCCGCTTTCCGGCAGCCTGAGGCCGAAGCGCTCGTTGAGTTCGGCTACCGGCGCGCGCGCCGACGCGCTCAGCGCGCGCGGACTTATCACGCGCACCAGTTCCTCGCCCGCGCCGTGCTCCTCTTCGATTTCGCCCACGATCTCCTCCAGCAGATCCTCGAGCGTCAGAATTCCCGCCGCGCCGCCGTACTCGTCGACGATCACGGCGAGGTTCTGCCCCGTGCGCTGGAAGGTGACCAGAATTTCATCGAGCGGCGTGGACTCGGCGAAGTAAACCACCTGACGCATCACTTCCCCGACCGGGCGGCCCAAGTCAGGCGCCTCGAGCAGATCGAAAACGTGGAGCACGCCAACGATATTGACGATGCGCTTTTCGAAAACCGGGATGCGGCTGAAACCGGTGCGCCGGGCGATTTCGGCTGCCTCGGCGAGCGTGGTCTCAAGCGTGACCGCCTCCACCCGCACCAGCGGCACCATCGCCTGGCGCGCCTCGGCGTTCTTGAAGCGGAAGATGCGGCTGATCATCTGGCGCTCGGCGGGCAAAATCGCATCCGCGATCGATGGCTGCGGCTGATCGTCAAGCGAGCGAATCATCAGGGCGAGGTCCTCGCGCGTGATGAACACGTCCTGCATCCCCGCGGGCACGCCGGCGAGCCTTCTCAGCGCCCGGCTGACCATCGACTCAGCCTCGAGCACCGGCCAGAAGACCGCCTCCAGCGCGCGCAACGGGCGCGCGGCGATCCGCGCGAAAGCGATCGGATGTCGGAAGGTCAGCAGCTTGGGCAGCGACTCTCCAATCAGCAGGCTCAATGGGGCAAGAATGAAGGGTGCGAGATAGGAAGTGTTGGGGCCGAACTGATGCAGGAAAGTGGTGAGCACGCTGGCGGCGATAACGGTCGCCAGGTTGGCCCCGGTGAGCGTCAGGGCGAGCACGCGCTCGCGGCGTCGCAGCAGCGTGAGCAACAAAGCGGATTCGCGTTTGTCGCGCTCGTTGGCGGCGCCGAGCTTGCTCTCGTCGGTCACCACCATCGCGATTTCGCTAGCGGCGAAGAAGGCCTGCACCAACAGACAAGCGGCGATCGCGGCGATGAGCGCGCCTAGCTCCATCGTTTGAGCCGTACCAGCTCGATCGTCGCGCCGCGCACTTTTTCGATTTTCGCCACGAACCGGTCCAGGCGGAGCTGCTCGCCCGGCGCCGGAACGCGGCCGAGACGGCGCAGCACCAGCGAACTCAAGGTGCGCTCGTGGCCCCGGGTGGCAAACGATTCGCCGCCGTCGAGCGCCTGCGACAGACGGGCCACGCTTATAGTGCCCGACGCGAGCCATTCTCCATCGCTGACTTCGGTAAGGTCGGGGCCTTCGAGCTCGAATTCGTCGCGCAACTCGCCGAACAGCTCCTCGAGCAGGTCCTCAAGCGTGACCAGCCCGAGCAGCTGGCCATATTCGTCGACCACGAATGCTAGCTGGAAGCGGCGCCGGCGCATTTCGTCGAACAATTCCCCGAGCGTCTTGCCCGGCGGCACGAAGTAGGGTTCGCGGATCAGCCGCTCCACACGCGGCGGTGTCGACTCCAGGCGGCGGGCGACCAAATCCTTGGCTCGCAGCACGCCCACGATGTTGTTGGCATTGCCGCGGTAGACGGGAACGCGAGAGTAGTGTCCGTGGGCAACCTCGGCGATGATGCGGTCGACGTCGGTGTCGAGGTCAAGCGCGAAGATGCGCTCGCGTGGCGTCATAATCTCGGAGACGCGCCGCGAGCCGAAAGCAAACACCTTGTCGATCAATTCGCGCTCGGCCGGAGCTACCTGGCCGAACTGCTCGCTGGCGACGACCAGCGCCTTGAACTCGCTCTCCGAGAGCGGCGCGCTGGGCGGCGGCTCCTCGGGCACGAAAAACCGCGCCAACGGATGAAGGGTCAGTGCGACCGCGGCAAGCGGCCGCGCGGTCAGCCGCGCCACCGCGGCCGGAAAGCCGAGCGCGAAGGTCTTGGGCGTGATGTCGCTGACCAGCAACACCAGAACGAACATCACGGGCACCGAGATCCATCCCCCCGGCGGTCCGAGCCAGCTCAGGAGAAAGGCGGTCGCGAGGCATTCGGCGAAAACATTGACGGTTTCGTTGAAGCCGATGATCACCATCAGCGATTCGAGCGAATGCCGCAGTAGCGAATCGACGGCTTTTGCCGCCGCTTCGCCAAGGCTCGCGCGCGTGTGCTGCATCCGCGCCAGCGCGAACAGCGCGGTTTCCGACGCAGCGAGCAGGGCGCTCGCTCCGAGCAGCACGATGACCAGTAGTAACAGCATTGCGATAACTCGATCGCCTACCCGCCCGGCTGCGAACGCAACTGATCCCATCCCGCGAGCAACGGCCGCCTGCTGCGGCCGACCGAATCGGGCGCGTTGACCAGGACCACCGTGCCGGAGACCACCTTGCCGACCGCCTTGCCGGAAGACGTGATGCGGCCGATACGGCTCACGCGCACGCCCAGGCTGCGAGTAAGCGCGGGCGCCGCAACGGCGCGGCGCAGGCAGAACAGCAGTTCGTAGTCCTCGCCGCCCCTGAGCGCGAGCGCCCGGTCGTCGCCGACGGCCGCGCGGTAGGCCGCGGAAAGCGGCACTGCGCTGACGTCGATTTCGGCGCCGACTTCGCTGCGTTCGAGAATGTGGCCGAGGTCTTGCCACAGACCGTCGCTCAGGTCGATCGCGGCAGGCGCCGGTTTGATGCGAGCCAGGCGAAGCCCAGCCTGCAAGCGTGCGGTCGGTCGCAGGAAGCGGTCGATAAGGAACTTGCGCGCGGCGGCGCGTGCGCGGAGCTGTCCCGACAGAATTTGCAGTCCGGCGGCGGCATCGCCCACAGTGCCGGTTACATAGATGGTGTCGCCGGGACGTGCGGCGTCGCGCCGGAGCGCCGCGCCGCGCACTTCGCCAAGCAGCGCGATGGTGATGGCGAGCGCACCCGCGCGGGTGATGTTGCCGCCGACCACTTCGACTTCGGCGCGGGCCGCCGCGCTTTGCAGTCCTCTGTACATGCGATCGAAGAATCGCATGCCAAGTCCGTCGCGCACCGCGAGGTTGACCACGCATACGGTCGGCTTTCCGCCCATCGCGGCGACATCGCTAAGGTTAACCGTCAACGCGCGCGCGCCGAGCGCCTCCGGCGTTCCCCAGGTGAGTTTGAAATGCACGTCTTCGACCATCGAATCGATAGTCAGAAGCTGGCGGGCGCGGTTGGCGGGCAGGATCGCACAATCGTCGCCGGGCCCTAGGATAGCGCGGCGGCCCGAGCCGAGGCGCTTCAGCAGGCGCTCGATCAGGTGGAATTCTCCGGGCGATTTGCTCACAGGGTCGCCAGGCGGCGAAGGGCGTGACGCGAATCCTCAGGGCCGGTTGCCGCGCACTACGGCGCGCGGCGAAGTTCCTGGCTCAGCGATCACGAAATCACGCTAGAGCATTCGCGTAGGGCGGGCAATAGCGAGCGCCGGATGCGTCGTGCGGCGGTCCACACATTCAGTGCGCCGCGGACGCACCGGCTTGGGCGCGGGTGCGCGGCAGAAAGACAGTGATGATCAGCGCAACCACCATCAGGTAGCACAAGTCGCGGTAGATATCGTTGAGCGACAGCATCATCGCCTGACGCTGCACCTGGCCATAGATCATCGCCAGCCCCTGCTTCTGGCCGGTGATCAGTTGATGCATGTAGTCGAAGCGCGTCGCTCCCGGCATATGTGGACCGCTCTCGCCGAGACGCCAGGCGTCGAAGACCGTCAGATGGTTGACCAAGTAGCTTTGACGCGTCTGCTCGAGGTGGGTGAGATAGGTCGTCAGCGTCGAAGTCCCGATCGATGCGCCGATGTTGCGCACCATCGAGAAAAAACTCGCCGCGTAGCCCATGTTCTCGCGGCTGACCGAGCTTAGCGCGGCCCCTGCCAGGGTCGGGAAGATCAGGCCCATCCCGACGCCCTGCACCAAGGTGGGCCACACGAAGTTCGAGATGCTCATCGAGAGGTCGAGCGTCGACAGCTCCCATTGCGCGACACCGATCAGGATGTAGCCGAGGAAGACCAGCTTGCGGGTGTCGTAGCCTTTGCGCGCAATTGCGCCCAGCAAGAACATCGCCGCCATCACGCCGATCCCGCGCGGCGCCATCGCGAGGCCCGCCTTCCACGCGGTGTAGCCGAGCAGCTCCTGCAGAAAGACCGGATTCAGAATCTGCATCCCATACGCGGTGAAGGTCAGGATGATAAGCAGCATGGTCGGAACGGCGAAGGAGCGATTGGTGATCAGCTTCACCTGGAGGATCGGATTGGGAGTGCGCCACTCGTGCACGATCAACACTACGAAGGCGCTGAGCGCGATCGCCGAGAAGTAACAGACCCACGCGCTCTGAAACCAGTCCGCGCGATCGCCGCGGTCCATCACGATCTCGCCGAGCCCCAGCGAGAGCACCAAGCATACGATTCCCAGGTAGTCGGCGCGGCCCTTGCCCTTGAGTTTGCGCAAGTACGGCGGATCGTGAACGAACGTGTAGACCATCAAGCCGGCGGCGACGCCGATCGGCACGTTGATGTAAAAGTTCCAGCGCCAGTTCCAGTTGTCGGTGATCCAGCCGCCTACCGTCGGGCCCATGATCGGCGCGACCATCAGACCGACCCCCCACATCGCCATCGCCAGCGCCTGCTCGTTGGGCGGAAAGGTCTCCATCAGGATCGCCTGCGAGAGCGGCTGCAGCGCGGCGCCGGCGATTCCCTGCAGAAAGCGGAACGCCACCATCTGATTGAGCGTCTGCGCCGCGCCGCACATCGCGGAGGACACGACGAAGGTTACGATGCAGACCAGGAAGTAGTTTTTGCGCCCGAATTGGCCAGCGATCCATCCAGTGGTCGGGATCATGATTCCGGCGGCGACCAGGTAGGTCGTCACGACCCAGGTCACTTCGTCGACGCTGGCCGAGAAACTGCCCTGCATGTGCGGCAGTGCGACGTTAACGATCGAGCTGTCGAGCACTTCGAGGATCGTGCACAGAATGACGGCCAGCGCGATCAGCCACTTGAGCGCCCCTTCGACGTAAGCGTGCGCCTGCGCGGGTGCTTCGATCGTTGCAGCGGCTTCTGCCATCAGTGGACTACCGAGACGGGGGCCGGGCGATAGAACTCAGTGCGCGCCGCGGCCACAGGAGCCGTTCCAGCCGATGGCCGAAGCTTTGAGTTTCGCGCAAGCACGAACGTGATGGTCATTATGCAAAAATCGCGTGCCCGCTGCGAGTACCGGACGCGGTCCGGCCAGCGCTCCAGGCACGGATGAGATGAGTATCGCGGCGACGACTACGCGGCGCCGCAAGCGTGTTCAGATTATGGAAGGGGAACGGCTGGCCGTGCGCTTGCGGCATCGATTGCACAGCGCGCGCACCTCGACCGAGCATCCGAGCAACTGGAACTCACCGAGCGTTTGCCGCCCGGCGAGCAGGGTGTCGAACTCGGGCGCCTCGACATCCTGGACCCGCTTGCAGCGCACGCACACCACATGATGATGCGGGCGAGTGTTGCCGTCGTAGCGCGCGGTCTCGTGCAGCGGCGTGACCTTGCGCGCCTCGCCGACGTCGCACAGACGCTCGAGCGTGCGATGGACGGTCGCGAGCGAGATCCGCGGATGTTCGCGACGGACGCGGGCGTAGATGCGGTCGGCGCGCGGATGGTCGCCCGATTCGAGCAGCGCTCGCAGCACGGCGAGCCGCTGCGGTGTGACCGCCATCTTTTTGCGCCGGCAGTTGGCGACGAATTCCGCGAGCCGGGCCTCGGCGTAATCGCCGCGTCCCTGCCCGCCAAGCAGTTTAACTTCCGTCATTGATAATGATTATCATCTGCCGGGCCGTCGCGATCAATCCCCTAACGCGCCCTCTTTCAAGGCCTCATCAGCGGCAGCTTGAGGCCCGCGGTGACGAGCGCGCCACTCAGCACGCCCATCAGCGCCTCGCCGGCCACCAGTCCGGCCGCGAACAGCAAACCGGGGCCGCTATTGCTGTCGCGGTCGCCCTCGCGGCGCGTCAACCGCGCCAGCGAGCCCACGAAGATCGCTACACTCAGCCCCAGCGGCAGGTAAAGCCCGATCGCGACCGGCATCACCGGCGTCCGCCATCGCGCGCCGCGCCGCTCCAAAATCCGATCGACGGCGACCAGCGCTACGGCGAGCAGCACGCCCGCGGCGACCGCGCCCCACGGCAATCCGCCCTCGAAAACGCCCTGCGCCACTTTGGCCATCAGGAAAGCTTGCGGCGCGGCCAGCGCACCGGCGCGCGCGCCCGGTGTGCCGGCAATTCCATAGCCGCGAATCAACAGGTTGAGGATCGGCGCCATCACCAGCGACGAGGCGAGCGCGCCCAGCAACACGGAAATCTCCAGAGCGCGCGGCGTCGCGTGGACGTGGAATCCGGTCGCGAGGTCGTGCAAGGAGTCACCCGCCATCGCTGCCGCCGTGCATACCACTGCGCCGGCAGTGATCGCCAGATGAGGGCCGATACCGGCCGGCACGCCCCACAATTTCAGCAGCAGAGCGATCGCCAGCAGCACGATGATCGTCACGCCGGAAACCGGATTGTTCGACGCGCCGACGATTCCGGTCAGATAGCCGGCGATCGCGGTGGCGAAAAAGCCGATGAACGCGAGCGCGATCGCGAGCGCCGCGCTAAGGAACACGCTGCCCGACAGAATCAGGCAGATCGCAAAGATCAGCGGGATCGCGAGCGCGACCGCGCCCAGCACCGCCGTAGTCGAGAGGTCCTGGTCCTCGCGTGCCACGGCCGCGATCTGAGTCGTGCGCGCCATCCGGATACTCTCGCCCAGCGCGCGTCCGATCGGGCCGCGCAAGCGCCACAGCGTCGCGAGTCCGCCGACCAGCATCGCGCCCACGCCGAGATAGCGCACCTGTACGCTCCATATCGCGTGCGCCGCAGCCTCGGGATCGAGTTGGCGCAACTCGGGATGCGACGCGCTCATGATGGGTATCGCGACGAGCCAGGCGAAGGCTCCGCCCATGAAGACCAGGCTCGCGATTCGAATCCCGATGATATAGCCGATAGCGGGAAGCGCGGCCGAGATGTCGGCGGATCCGGCCAGCACGCGCGTCCCGATCCATCGCGCGGATTGCACGGCGCCCGGTATCGCACCGACGATGTCCTGTGACGCCTTGAGCGCGGCCGCGGCGAGTCCGCCCCACAAAAGCGGCAACGCGCTCGCTCCTCCGGCTTCGCCGGCGCGCAGGACCTCGGCGCATGCGACGCCCTCGGGAAACGGCAGACGTTCGTCGACGATGTAGGCGCGGCGCAGAAAGACCACCAGCAGACTGCCCATCGTGGCGCCCGCCGCACAGAGCATCGTGACGTCGCGATACGGCAGCGCGCCGGTTTCGCCCAGCACAACCAGCGCGGGAAAAGTGAAAATCGCGCCCGCCGCGACCGCTTCTCCGGCCGACGCTATCGTTTGCACCACGTTATTCTCGAGAATCGTCGCGCCGCCGAGCGCTCGCAGCACCGCCATCGAGATCACCGCGGCCGGGATGCTCGCCGAGACGGTCAGTCCGGCGTAGAGCCCGAGGTACGCGTTGGCCGCGCCGAGCAGCAACGCGAGCAACAGGCCAAGCACGATCGCGCGCGGCGTGATCTCGCGCGGCGCCGCGTCGCGGGCCTCCGGAGATGTTCCGGTCAGCCGCGCCACGCGACGTCTTGTCTCGAAAAGCAGCGAAGAAAAACGATTACCGGGATATCGTCGAGTGCGAACGCGCCAACGTTCACATCCCTGCGTGTTGCGCCGACGCCGCGTCGTTGTGCGGCTGGCCGGCCGCGTCCCATCCCTTGATTCCGTCGACCATCACGCTCACGTCCGTGTAGCCTGCTGCGACCGCCCGCCGGGCGGCCTCGTGTGAAGCCGTTCAACGCGTGTTGGCGCAGTAGAAGACCAGCTTGGCACTCTTGGCGGCCGGCAGTTCCGTCGCGACGTCGTAATTGTCGTAGGTGGTGAGCAAACGCGCTCCCGGGATCACTCCGTACTTGTCGCGCGTGCCATCAACATTGGCGTCGAGGATTACGACATGCGAGTTCGGATCCGCCCTGAGCGCGGCGAGGTCGCCGACGTGCATGAGTTTGAAATGATCATCCGCACGTTTGCCAGTAAGCAGTATGGAAAGCTTGTCCCATGCGGAGGAGCGGCTGCCCGCCCTCGCCGCGGGAGGCCCCGCACACGCCAGAGCCGCGAGGACCGCTATCGAGGCCATCCATTTACGCATACTTGTACTTCTCCTGGCTTTCGCCCACCGCTTCCATCCAACCATATAAAACGATACCACGCGCATCGCATACCCTCCAACACAGAAGCCGCCGCGGCCTCGCGCGTGAGGGCCGCGTAAGAATATTAACGGGTGCACACGCGGGCGGGTTCCGCTGCCGAAAAAGTCGCGACTGCCGCCGTGCACGGCGCCCATAGCCTTGCCACCACGGGGCCAAACTCGCCAATATATGCGCCGGTTGTCTTACATCGTGTGATCGGCTCGTGTGACCGGGAGCATCGGCACGAACCGCCAACGCCACAGAGGCTGGGCGGATGAATTCGGAGCTTCGGGATGAGTGAAGATTTCAAATCGCGGGCCAAAAAATGGCCCAAGGGAAATCATTACGAGGATTTCAAACTCGGCCACGTCTACCATCATCATTGGGGCCGCACGCTCAACGACGGCGACAACAGCCTGTTCTCCGCCCTGACGCTCAGCTTCAACCCGCTATACTTCAACGTCGAGTACGCGGCAGCCCACGGCCACGGCGGTGTCGTATTGAACCCGATGCTGGTTTTCCTGACGGTGTTCGGACTCTCGGTCGAGGACCTGAGCGAGGCGGGCGGTCTGTTCCTGGGCGTCGACGATCTGAAATTCCATCGCACGCTCTATCCCGGCGAGACGCTCAGCGCGCGCAGCACGGTGCTGGACAAGCGCGAGTCGACGAGCCGGCCCGAAAGCGGAATCGTGAGCTGGCACACCGAGGGCCATAACAGCCGCGGCGAGCTGGTGATCGATTTCCGCCGCACCAATCTCGTGAGCAAGAGGAATCCCCATCCATGAGTTACATCACCGAGGAGCGTAAGCTCATCCAGCAGATGGCACGTGACTTTGCGTTCGAGCAGGTCCTGCCCATCGCCAACAAGCTCGACCCCGAGCAGGGTGATATCCCGATGTCGCTGCGCGACAAGATGGCCGAGCTGGGCTACTTCGGCATCCTGATTCCCGAGGAGTACGGCGGCCTGGGACTCGGCGCGTTTGAGTACGCGCTGGTGACCGAGGAGCTGGCGCGGGCCTGGATGAGCGTCGCGAGCATCATCGCGCGCGGCAACTCGCTATGGGGCGGCGTGACCGAAGAGGACAAGCGCCGCTATTTTCCGAAAATCGCACGCGGCGAATGGCTTGGCGCGTTTTCGCTGTCCGAGCCCGACGCGGGATCAGACCTCGCCAATGTCGCCTGCAAGGCCACGCGCCAGGGCGATGAATGGGTGATCAACGGCACCAAGACCTGGTGCACGTTCGCCGACGGCGCCGATTATATCGTGCTGTTCGCGCGCACTTCGCCGCCGACCGATCCCAAGCGCCGCCACGTGGGCATCAGCCAGTTCCTGATCCAAAAAGAACGCGGCACCTTTCCGCCCGGGATTACTGGATCGCCGATTCGCAAGATCGGTTACTTCGGCTGGAAGACTTTCGAGCTGCACTTCGACAACTTTCATCTGCCGGCCGCAGCGCTGCTCGGCGAAGAAGGGCGCGGGTTTTACGCGATGATGTCGGGACTGGAGACCGCGCGGGTGCACACCGCGGCGCGCGCGATTGGCCTCGCGCGCGGCGCGCTGGACGATTCCGTCGAGTACGCCAAGCGCCGCTCGCAATTCGGCCATCCGATTGGAGACTTCCAGGCGATCCGCTTCAAGCTGGCCGAGATGGCCGCCAATATCGAGGCTGCGCGCCAACTGATGTACTTCGTCGCCACCGAAGTCGACAGCAAACGGCGCTGCGATAAGGAGGCCTCGATGGTGAAGTGGTTCGCCTCCGAGATGGCCGAGCGGGTGACCAGCGACGCGTTGCAGATTCACGGCGGCTACGGGTACACCAAGGATTTTGCGATCGAGCGCTATTGGCGCGACGCGCGGCTGACCAAGATTTTCGAGGGTACCTCGCAAATCCAGCTCCGGGTGATCTCGGATCGCCTGCTCGGGCCGCAAGACTAGGCAGGAGCAGGAGTAGGCGGGAGCTCGCAAAATGGCAGCGGAGACCGGAAATGGAATCGCGTCAGGGCCCCAGAGCCTGACCGGCCGCGACAATTATTTCGAGGACTTCAACCCAGGCGACGTTTACGAGCACGCGCGAGGCAAGACCGTCGGCGAGATCGACAACGTGCTCATCACCAACCTGGTGATGAACACGGCGCAGGGCCATTTCAACGAGCACCTGATGGCGTCCAATCCGATCGGCCATCGCATCACCTTCGGCGGCGTCACTGCCTCGCTGGTAATCGGTCTCGCGATGGAAGATACGGGCGAGCAGGCGCTCGCCGAGCTCGGGCTGGACAAGATTCGATTTCGCACGCCGGTGCTGCATGGCGACACGCTCTATGCGTTTTCCGAAGTGATGGAAAAGGGCGACTTCGACGCGGCCGCGGCGGGGCGGCCCGACCTCGCGCGGTTCAACCGCGCGGAAGTCGGCGAAGTGCGCTTTCGCCATTGGGGAGTGAACGAACGCGGCGAGGTGGTGTTTGAGGGCGAGCGGCGCGTGCTGCTCAAGCGTCGCGCGTTTCGGGCGCGCGCGAGCGCGCCGGCGAAGCCGGCCAGCTCGCGCGCGCCTAAGCGCAGCGCGGCGGCGCGGCAGAAGCCGCCCGCGCGGCGTGCTATGCGCGCTCGCGCCACGGCGGCGAAGAAAGGCGGCGCACGTCCGCGCCGTCGGCGATAGCCGGCGGCGGGGACGCTGCGGAGCGGGCGCAAGGGCAAGCGCTACAGAAAAAGGATCACCACGATGCGTCTACGCAGGTCGGAGCTTTCCACCCCCGGCAGCAATCCGCGGATGATCGAGCGCGCGGCGGCGAGCAACGCCGACCTCGTCTTTCTCGACCTCGAGGATTCGGTCGCCCCGAACGAAAAGGTCGCCGCACGCAAGCGGGTCATCGACGCGCTCAACGGGCTTGACTGGGGCAAGAAGACCCGCGCCGTGCGGATCAACAACGTCGAGACCGAATACGCCTACGAGGAAGTGATCGAGCTTGCCGAAAAGGCCGGCGACAACCTCGACCTGATAATCATTCCGAAGGTCAAGGCGCCGCGCGATCTCTGGTTCGTCGACACCCTGCTATCGGGCGTCGAGATGAGACTCAAGCGCAAGCGGCGCATCGCGCTCGAAGTGCTGATCGAAGAAGTGCAAGCGCTGATCAACGTCGAAGAGATCGCGCGATGCACGCCGCGCCTGGAAGCGATCATTTTCGGCCCCGGCGACTTCAGCGCTTCGCAGGGCGTGCGCTTTCCGGCCAAGGGCGCCGCGGGCTATCCGGTTGACATGTGGCATTACGCGCGCAACAAGATCGTGGTCGCGGCGCGCGCGGCGGGTATCGACGCGATCGACGGACCGTTCGCCGACTTTCACGACCCCGACGGCTACCGGCGCGAGGCGACCTGGGCCTCGATCCTCGGCTTCGTCGGCAAATGGGCGATTCATCCGAGCCAGATCGATCTCGCCAACGAAGTGTATTCGCCGACCAAGGATGAGGTCGCACGCGCACGCAAGATGGCCGAGGTCTATGCCAAGGCCGAGGCAGACGGCCTGGGCGCCGTGACCTACGAGGGCGTGATGATCGACGTCGCCACCGTGCGCGGCATCCGTCACGTTATCGAGCGGGCCGATTTGATTGGGATGTAATCTCGAGCTTCGACTCGAAGAATCGCGCTCACCGGCTATTTTTCGATTCTGAGTATCCAGACCTCGCCGGCCGCCCGCGTTTCGAGGATGGCGTAGCCTTCGGCCTCGGCCGCGCGAGGGATATCGCGCGCGCCGCGCGGATCGTCGAGCGTCAATTCCAGCGTCTCGCCGGGCGCCATCCGCTCCAGCCGCACCTTGGCGTGCGCCCAGTTGAGCGGACATTTGACGCCTCTGAGGTCGAGCCGAACCACCTCACCGGTAGACTTCACGGCGTCAATCATATCACGTCTATTTCAGTTCGTTGGGCGAATCGGATCGCGAGACGCGAGAGTTGCCCGCGGCTACTTCGATGCGTCAAGCACGTCGCGCGCGCGTTGCAACACGCGGCGCATCACGTCTTCGCTTTGCGCGCCGACCAGCGGCCAGTCGCCGATGAGAAAAGTCGGCACGCCACTGATGCCCTTCTGGCTGGCCGACATCCCGTTGTTCTTAATACGCATCGCGTACTTGCCTGAATCGAGCGCCTCGCCCAACGCCACGCGGTCTAGCCCAACCTGGACGCCAAGATCCAGGAGCACCTCGCGCTTACCGATATTGAGCCCTTCGCTGAAGTACGCGCGAAAGACGCGCTCCTCGAAAGCTTCGGCGACGCCGGCCTCCGTCGCGAACTCGCCCGCCTGCAGCGCGAGCATCGAGTTGGCGAGCGTGCGGGGCGCTTTCATTTCCACCCCCGCGGCCGCGCCCATCGCGCCTATCCGCTCCCACAGCGCCTCGCGCGTTTTGGGGTCCATGTCGGTACGCCACTGCTCGGCCGGCATCCCCTCCGCCGGCCAGTCGGGATGTATCTGAAACCCGCGGTGACGCAAGGTGAAATCGAACTCGGGCTTGAGCTTTCGCAACACGGCGAAGCCGATATAGCAGAAGGGTCAGATGAAGTCGGAGAACATCGTGATGTTAATCGCCATCGCCTTTGCTCCTTATCTCTGAATATATGCCGTGTTCCGCCACGCGGTCAAAAGGAGCCTTTCGGCGTTGCTGGCAGATGCAACTTTCTGGGCGAGGCGCGGCTGTGTTAGTAGCTAGAGGCAGCGATGCGCGGGCGCCGGCGTCAATCAACGACGGGCGCGCTATGCAAGGACGCGTGCGCTATGCAACGACGCGCGCGCATGCGGGAGGAAGCATGGTTGCCGACAATCTAAAACTCGACGGCAAGCTCGTGATCATCACGGGGGCCGGCCGCGGCCTGGGCCGCGCGATGGCGACGCGGCTGGCCGGGGCCGGCGCCGACATCGTCGCCGCGGCGCGCACGGTCGAGCAACTCGAGGAAACCGCTGACGAGGTGCGCAAGCTCGGGCGCAAGTGCCTGATCGTGCCGACCGACGTCTCGCGATCGGAGGATGTAAACGCGATGGTCGCGGCGGCGGTCAAGGAGTTCGCCAAGGTCGACGTGCTGATCAACAACGCCGGTGCCGGCGAGGACTCCTTCGGCAAGACTATCGACCAGATTACCGACGACGAATGGCGGCGCGGCATCGACGTCAACCTCTCCAGCCAGTTCTACGGCTGCCGCGCAGTGATTCCGCAGATGCTCAAACAAAAGCGCGGCAAAATAGTCAACGTCGCCTCGGGCTACGGATTGCGCGGCGGCAAGCACAACTACATGTACGCCTGCTCCAAGGGCGCGGTGCTGCAGTTGACGCGCTCGATGGCGCTGACCTACGCCGACTACAATATCCAGACCAATTGCATCGTGCCCGGCATCTTCCCGCACAACGAACGCCTGATGGCGTTCTTCAAGGGCGGCAAGTTCATCCCGATGGGCCGCGGGGGAGAGGACGCGGACGTAGGTCCGCTGGCGATTTTCCTCAGCTCGGAGGCTTCCAACCATATTAACGGCGCGCTCATCAAGATCGACGGCGGCGGCCTGGCCGGCGGCATCACGCCCACTGGCGTCGCGCCGCAGCCGACCACGTGAAGGCAGGCGAGGGCATCATGGCGTTTCCCGACGGACTGAATGATTTCACGCTGGCCGACAAGGCGGCGTTGGTTATTGGCGCGGAGCATCCGGCTGGCCGCGTTGCCGCCGCCACGATGGCCGAGGCCGGAGCGAGATTGATGATCGCGTCGCAGGAGCCCGGCACCGACCAGCAGATCAATGAGACGGTAAAGGCCGTGCAGGCGGTGGGCGCCAAGGAAGCGCCGATAACCCAGATACAAAACGCGATCATCCGCGCCGACGTGCGTTCGACTATCGACACCGCGGTCAAGCGGCTGGGCGGGCTCGACGTGATGGTGACGGCGCTCGATGCGCCCTACTACGCGCCGGCCGAGGCGGGCGACGACGTGATTTTCGATCGCGTGATGGAGCGCAATGTGAAGAGCGTGTGGATGGCGTGCCAGGAAGGCGCGCGCGCGATGCGTCAGCGCGGCGGCTCGATCGTGGTCATCAGCTCGGTGCTCGCGGAACGCGGCGTCCCCGGCGCGTCGCTCTATTGCGCGGCCAAGGGCGCGGTGGCGAACCTGGTGCGCGCGCTGGCGCTGGAGTGGGCACGCGAGAAAATCCGTATCAACCTGCTCGAAGCGGGATGGATGGCCGAGGAGGGAAGCCCGACGCTCGCCAACGACGAGTTCGCGGCCAACCTGCTCAAATACCTGCCGTACAAGCGCCTGGTGAAGCCCGAGGAACTGGCCGGCGCGCTGCTCTACCTGGCTTCGCCCGCGTCGGGCTTCGTTACCGGCGAGGCGATCGCGGTCGACGGCGGCCTGCTCTGCCGGGTGTGATCGAGAATCCAGCCAATCGCGATTCGATTGCGCGATCTTTGCGCGATCAGGGCACGAACGGCGACGCCAGCGAAAGGCCGCCGTCAACCATGATCGTTTGCCCGGTGAGAAAGGCGGCGTCGGGCATACAGATGAGACAGACCACGGCTGCGATCTCGTCGGCGCTCGGGATGCGTTTGAGCGCTGAGCGATCCGCCGCGGCTCGCGCGATCCGTTCGAAGTCCTCGCCCATGTAGAGGCGCGACGAGTCGCTGTCGATCAGCGCGAAGTTGACGCCGTTGACCGTGATGCCGCGCGGGCCGAGCTCGAAGGCGAAGTCGCGCACCATGCTCTCCAGCGCCGCCTTTGCCGCGCCGAGGGCACCATGTCCGGTGGTAAAGCGAATCGAATCGATTCCCGAGATCATCACGACGCGGCCGCCCGCGCTCATCAGGCGCGCGCTCTCTTGCACCGCCGCGACGAAGCCGCCGACGCTTAGATTGAAGGTGCGGGCAAGGTGATGCGGCTTAAGCTCGAGCAGCGGGCGAAACGCGGTCGCGGCGGCATTCGCGATCAGGATGTCGACGCGGCCAAGCTCTTCGCCCACGCGCCGGACCATCGCGCGCACCTGCTCGTCCTCGCCAAGGTCGGCCTGCAGCAATATGGATCGCGGCGCGAAGGCGCGAATCTCCTCCAGCGCGTGCCGCGCGCTTTGCTCATCACGGCGGTAGTTGAGCGCCAGCGTCGCGCCATCACGCGCTAACCTGAGCGCAGTTGCACGGCCCAGCCCGCGCGTCCCGCCGGTCACGATAGCCACTTTGCCGTCGAATTCGCCCATCAATGCGAGACTAGCAAAAGCCCAGGTCAGGGGACGAGCCGCGATTTTTCCCCAAAAGTTTGCACAGCGACGATTTTGTCGGCATAGTTTTTCGAGTTTGGTTTTTTGGTTCGCCGTCTATACCAAGGGGGGAGAAATGGCTGCAGCGGAAGAGTCGCGGATCGGTAAGGGCACCAAAATCTCGGGCAATCTGCATTTTCACGGCACCGTGCGAATCGAGGGCGAGGCCGACGGCGAGATAGTCGGCGATGAGGTCGTGATCGCCGAAGGCGCGGTGGTCTCGGCCAAGATTACGGCGGCGCGATTGACTATTGCCGGCACCGTGAGCGGCGAAATCGTGGTGCGCCAGCGCCTGGAACTGATGTCTTCGGCGCGGCTGCACTGCACGATCAACACGCCCAGTCTGATTCTCAACGAAGGCGCACAATTCGACGGCGATTGCCGGATGCCGCGCGATCGAATGGCAGCCTGAGCGTCACGGCTGAGGCCGACTGCGAAGTCTCAAGCGGCGGCGGCAACGAAGCTGACCAGGGTGGTTTCGGCGGCGTCGCGCGCACGGCGGCGCACGACGCGGCCGGCCTCATCGAGTTCGAATTCCTCCGCGTCGCCCATCCGCGGCTCGAATATCCATAGCCGCCCCGCCTCGTCGCGCCGGCGGTAGGTCTGCTTGGGCGAGGAGGCCACCAGGGTATTCGGGTCGATCGTCGCGACCCGCCCAATCCATCGCACCTGCCCGCGTGCGCGGACGTGCGCGATTATCAGCGCCTTGCACAGCATCAGATCGGCGTCGACCTCATGCATGCGGCCGAGCTTGGAGCTCACCTCCTCGCGGCCACCGGCCGCGATAAGATGGCCGCGGATGAGATCGCCGGATGCCTCGTAGCTGGCGCTGCGCTTAAACGGGCCGCGGCTATAGCGCACCGCGACCGCGGCGATGAAGCCGCCGGCGTCCAGGCGCGCCTCGACCTCGTGGCGGTTGAGCCCGTCGGGAGTGTGCCGCACGCCGCGCATGAACCCGGCGCCGAACATTTCCTCCTCGATTGCGATCAGCTCACCGCCGCGGCGTAGCTCGTAGCGATACTTGCCCGCCGGCAATGCGGCTGCCGCCACAAGTGTTTCTTCAGATGCCATCGGAGAGCAGGCGCCCCAGGCGCGCGGCGAGGTCAGGCGCGCCGGTTTCGTGCTTGAAGAAGACGTAGAGCTCGTCGGCGTTTTTAGCCAGGTGCGCCAGGCGCGCGGCCCATTCCTTGAGCGCCGCGTCGTCGTAGGTTTCCTTGCGCAGGCGAACGTAGATATAGGGTGCGGTGCGCTCGACCGGGCTCGTCAGGCGATCGCTCTCGGCGATGCACAGTGCGGCGCCGCCGTCGCTCAGCGCTTGCAGGGCCGAGTCGTCGTCGAACCACGAGCTATTGCGGAACTCGAAGGCCGCGCGCAGGCGACCGCCAAGCATCGCGATGAACTCGCGCAACAAGGGCACGTCGCGGCCGAAGTCGGGCGGGAGTTGGAATAGCACGGGACCCAGGCGTTCGCCCAGCGCGGCGGCGGTCTCGGCGAAGAAGCCAATGGTCTCGGCGGTGTTGCGCAACCGTGCGAAGTGCGTGATACGTTGCGGGGCCTTGAGCGCGAAACGGAAGTGCGCCGGAGTCTGCTCCGCCCATCGCTCGAGCATCGCGCGTCGCGGCATCGCACGAAACGTGTAGTTGATCTCGACCGTCGGCAGACGCTCGGCATAATAGGCGAGCATCTTCGGACCCGGCAGCTTGGGCGGGTAGAAGGCTCCGAGCCATTCCTTGTAGCTGAAGCCGGAAGCGCCGATCCTCACCTGCGGAGCCATCCCAGGTCGAACCTAATCGCGCGCGTCCGATTGAACAAGCGGGGCCCGCGATGGTCCAAGAAATGCTCGCGCACCGACGATCTTCGTCCGCTGATCGCCTGCGTGAAGTTTACGCCTACTTTAACCCTTCCAAATCGCATTCCGCACGTTACAAGTTACCGAATGCCCTCTGAGTGAGCAATATCAAAAAAAGTTCCAGACGCGGTTCCAAAAGGGCTTTCATTTTTGAAAAATCTATCCTAATAATGCTTACCAATGCCGAAGATTGGCAGAATAAGACCGGGGTCAGCATAGACTAGGGTGGAGGTTGGGGATTAGTTGCTCCAAAGGGGATAGGAAAGATGCCATCGACTGGCGCAAAAGTTTTGACGGTCAACGAGCTCTCCGAGTACCTGCGAGTACATCGCTCAACGATCTATCGCCTGCTAAAAAAAGGGCAGTTACCAGGTTTCAAGATAGGCAGCGACTGGCGCTTCAATGTTGAAGCGATCGATGAATGGCGCCTGCAGCAGGGCGCAGCGCAACTCGAAGAGCTGCGGGCCGAAATCGGTCACTGAGCCGTCCGGGGACGTGCTCCATAACGAGTCCGTCGCCGTAGCAGGCTGTCGTCCCACTTAAATTCTCGCCGCGCGCGGTAGTCCTGCCACCGCTATATCGACGCGTCCAGGCGCCCGGTACGTCCTCCAGATACGCCCTACAGATCTTGGCGACGCCGATCGCGTTTGCGCCCGTCGGCGGCCCCTTGGCGGTCGTAGCGCGGCGCGCGTAGACTGTGCGGGCGATGCCGACCGACGTATCGAACAAAACACGCCTGTTCACCGAATCGATCATCCGCGAGATGACGCGTCGGGCGCTGGCCTCGGGCGCGGTCAACCTGGCGCAGGGCTTTCCCGATTTTGCCGCGCCCGCGGAACTCAAGGAGGCGGCCAAGCGCGCGATCGACGAGGACTATAACCAGTACGCGATCACGCATGGTTCGCCCAACTTCCGCCGCGCGATCGCCGACAAGGCGCGCGCCTACAATCGGCTCGAATGCGATCCTGATCGCAACGTCACCGTGACCTGTGGCGCCACCGAGGCGATGGTCGCGACGATGCTCGCGGTGATCAATCCGGGTGACGAGGTGATCATCTTCGAGCCGTTCTATGAGAACTACGGCCCCGACGTGATCCTGGCCGGCGCGACGGCGCGTTACGTGGCGCTGCGCGAGCCCGACTTCGCGATCGATCGCGCCGAGCTCGAAGCCGCTTTCGGCCCGCGCACCAAGGCGATCGTAATCAACACGCCGCACAATCCTTCGGGCAAAGTCTTCAGCCGCGCGGAGCTGGAGTTGATCGCCGACTTGTGCCGGCGCCACGACGCGCTGGCGGTGACCGACGAGATCTACGAGCACATCATCTATGATGGCGCGCGTCATCTGTCGATCGGCAGCCTGCCCGGGATGGCCGAGCGCACGATCACCATCAGCGGGCTTTCCAAGACCTACTCGATAACCGGCTGGCGGCTGGCTTATGCGATCGCCTGCGAGCGGCTGACCGGAGCGATTCGCAAGGTCCACGATTTTCTGACCGTCGGCGCGCCGCATCCGCTGCAGGAGGCCGGCGCCGCGGCCCTCGCGATGCCCGAATCGTTTTACGCCGAGCTGAAAGCGATGTATGAGCGCAAGCGTGCGGTCCTGCTCGCCGCGCTCAAGAGCGCGGGGCTGCGATGCTGGATGCCGCAGGGCGCCTATTACATCATGACCGACATAGGCGAGCTTGGGTTTCGCGACGACTTCGAGGCCGCCGACTTTTTTCTGGACGCGGTCGGCGTGGCCGCAGTGCCGGGCTCCAGCTTCTACCATCGCAACGAACTCGGCCATCGGATGCTGCGTTTCACCTTTTCGAAGAGCGATCAGACGCTCGCCGCGGCGGCGGAACGCCTCGCGCACCTGGACGAAAAGCTGGCCGCGCACCGCGGCCGCTGAACGAAGGCAAAGAGAGCAGAAGGGCCGTTCACGAACGGCCCCAATAAGGAAAAGACGGCTCGGAAACGCGTAGCACGCGCGGCAACTTACTCACGTCCGACAACTTACTAATGGTGCCGTCAGTCGCCGAGATAGCGGCGGCGCACAAAGACCTCGCCCAACAGCAGTACGATCACCAGCGGCAGCAGGTAGGGATTCGCGTCCCGATAGATCGTCACCAGTTCCCCCCGCGGTTCGAGCATCTGTGCCGCCGGCGCACCGACCGCGCCCCCGGTTGCGCGCGCAAGCTCGCGTAGCAGATCGAGGTTGGCCGGCCGCAGCCTGAGCTCCGCCTGGTCGGCCGGACCCGCCTCCGGCACTGCGACCTCGCGCCGCACCAGCACGCGCTCGGTGTCGCCTTCCTTGACCATCAGCGTCACATTGTACTTGCCGCGCCGCAGCGGGGCGGACTCGCCGGTATACACGGCGCGGCCCGACTCGGTCATCGGCACGTCCATCGCATTGCCCGCCGCGTTACCCGCACCGCTGATACGGCAGACCAGGTTGTTGACCGGTCCATTGTCGGCCTTCTCCGCCTGCAGGCTGAGCACGCCACCCGCAGCGTTATGCACACGAAGGCTGAACGGTCCCGAATCCCCCTGGCGCATCACCCAGCTCGCGAGCTGCGACCAGAATTCCGCGTACCGGTTCCATCGGACCCAACTGAGCGACGCAGTCGAGTCGGTGTCGGCGGCGAAGACGGCGCTGCGCCCAAGGCCGTACTGCCACGCGGCAAGCAGCGGCGAAGCGGTGTCGTTGCGCCTGATCCGAAGCGGCACGGCGGCGCCGTCCTTGGGCACGGTGGTCGCGAACAACCCGATCGGCGGAATCTCATGCTCGCTGATGCCGCTTAAGATGGTGCTCTCGCCCGCGTACTCGAGATGGCTCTGCTCATGGCGCTTGTCGGAGATCGCCTGATTGGTCAGGTGGACGAGCAGCAGGGGCAGCTTGCGGATGTCCTCGACCCGGTAGAAGGTGCCGCCGGTTATCTTGGCGAAGTCCTGCAAGAGGCGGAGGTTCTCGAGGTCGGGTCCGATGCGGATGGTCGAGACCGAGATGTGCTGCTTGTCGAAATCGGTCATCAGTTGATCATGATCGTGATACTGACGATTGGTGTCGCCGTCGGTGAGCAGGATCACCTGATGCACCGGGATGCCGCTGCCGAGGATCTCGCGCTTGGCGATTTCCAGCGATTCCTTGAAGTCGGTGCCACCGCCGGGTTCCAGCCGCTCGATCCGGCGGGTCAGCTCCGAGCGGTCTTCGCCCACCGGGCGCAGATGCGACAGCACGTAGGGTTCCGAGTCGAACGCGATCACGCCCGCGTAGTCAGTGTCGTCGAGTTGGTTGATCAGCGCGATGGCGGCCTCTTTGGCGTAGCGGATACGCTCACCGTCGCGCACCGCCGGATAGCGCGAGTTGTAGCTCATCGAGTTGGAACGGTCGATCAACAGGTAGACCGCGATCGGTTCGCGCGAGGGCGGCGGCGGCTGCGGAGTGAAAGTTATCGGCAGCGCCTTTTCCAGCTCGCCCTGATGAAACTTTTCGTCGCGCAGCGCGTCGCCGGTCACGATCAGCCCGCCGCCGTAGTCGCCAACGTAGCGCGCCAGCGCCGCCTGCACGTCGGGCGTCAGCGCTGCCGCGGTCACGTCTACCAGGATTACAGCCTGGTAGGCGAGATAGGTCTCGGGATCGGTCGGCAGCCCATGCGGCGGTGTCTCCTGGACTTCGTACTGGCGCAGCCTGAGCGCGCTCATCAGGCTGTCGGGCGGATTGGTCGAGACCACCAGCACATGTGGCGGCCCGATGACGGACACCGCCGTCTCCGCTCTGGGATTGACGGCGACCAGCGGTGAGTCGACGTCGATTCGCGCATTGAGCAGGTAAGCGCCATAACGATCGAGTTGGTAGGGCAGCGCAAAACGGTTGAGCCCCGGCTGAAGCACGACGGTGCGATGGCCCAGCTCCTCGCCGTTGCTGGTCAGCCGCACATGCGTCACGGCCGGCGCGCGCGCTTCGCTCAGGATGTCGAGTCTGAGCGCGAAACTTGCGTGTGCGCGCACCGGACTGGGCGCTTGAAAATCAACGATCGCGACCCGCCCCGCCGACGAAGGCGGCGGGGCTGCGGCGTACAGCCGCGCGCCTTGCTCGACCAGCGCGGGCAATTCGGCCGTCGCGCTGCCATCGGTCTCGTTGCCGTCGGTCAGCAGTACGATGCGTTTTTCGTCCTGCGGCGGCAGCAGGCTGAGCGCGGTGGTGAGTCCGCCCGCGAGGTCGGTGCCACCGGGATCGGTGCCGATGCGCGAAGGGTCGACGCGCACCAGGCGCGGGTCGCCCAGCGGCGCGAGCAAGTGCGTGCTGCGGCCAAACTCGAGCACTGCCAATCGGTCGCGCGGACTCATCGCCGCGCGCAATGCTTCCATCTGCTGGCGCATCCACTGGAACTGGTCGGGCGCGATCGAACGCGAGGCATCCATCGCGACCACCACGGACATCCGCTGCGCCGGGGTCTTGAGTGGCAGCCGCAAGCCGGCGAGCAACGCCACCAGGATCACGAACAGGCTCGCGCGCAGTGCCGCCGCGCCCGCACCGGCCGCGCGACGCCCCGCGCGCACGGCCATCAGCCCCGGCGCCACGGCGAGCGGCATGGCCAGCAGCAGGTATAGCAGTTCGGGGCGCTCAAACATCACGCACTCTCCAGCGCATCGCCTTGCGCGTCAGCAGCGCCGACTCGACCAGCATCGCAACCAGCGCGAGAGCGACGAGCCACATCGCGATCGGCTTCACCTGGGTCGCGGCGCGGCCGGCCATCGCCGCCGCCGTTTCGGGGGTGGCTTTTGCGGAGGACGCGGCCGCCGGCGGCACGGCTGAAAGATCCGATTCGCCGGCGTCGTAATAGTTGGCGTAGATCACCGCCTTCGCGCCTGCCGAACTGATCTCGTAGCGGCCGGCCTCGATCGGCCGCACGCGGACGCGGCCCATCTCGTCAGCTCGGGCCTCGCTCACCGATCGATCGGGTGCGACGATCCTGGCAACCCCGACGGCCGGGACGCTGACCGATCCGCCGGTCGATACGACCTGCAAATCCTGCGGCGCCAGCAACCGCTTGACCATCTCCACGGTCAGCACCAGCGCTTCGAGCTTGTCGGGATCGAGCAGCATGTGGTCGTTCACGCTGAACGCGATCATGCCCATCGCGCCGCGTGAGTCGTAGCCGAAACCTGCCAGCGGAAACGATCCGCCGCTGCCCGCGCCCGTGCCATGCGCCAGCACGTCCATCCACGCCGGCAGGCTCAGGATGCGAGCCGGGCTGAGCGCGAGCGGCTGGCTAAGCTGCTCGCCGTCGGCGCGTTCCTGCATCTCGGCCACGGCCACGGTGCCTGTCACCGGTAACTGCCATGACGGCGGCGCCGTGCGCTCCAGCCAGGGCGGCGGATAGATGATCAGGCGCGCGGCGGCGTTGATCCCGGGGTCGTCGGCATCGTTGAGCACGGCGATGCGATAGCGCGGGGCCTTCGCGAGATCGAACTTGACCGGATCGATCGCGGTCACGATCAGGCTCTGGTTGACCGCCAGCAGCACCCGCGCGAGATCGTCGCGCGCCTCGGGACTGGGCGACATCACCAGCGCCGTGTCGGGCTTGTCGTTGGCCGCAAAGGCCCAGCGGCTGTTGTCGGCGGCGAGCGCGTCGTCGGTCACGATGCGCGCCTGGACCAATCCGCCCTGCTTGAGCGGGCCGAAGGGCAGCACGGTTTGTCCGCGCGGCTCGAGCACGATGGTGGTGCTCAGCAGGTTGTGCCCGTCGAGGTCGAGAGCAACTTCGCAAAGCTGGGGACGGTCGGAGAAGTTGCGCACGACCACGCGCCCCGGCGACGCGCCCACGGTGCCGGGCTCGAGCGCCACGATCGCCAGATTGGCGGCTGGCTCTCCGACCTGATGAACGCGCACGTGCGTGCCGGCGCCGGCTGAATTCAACAGGTCGCTCGCCGGCGCGCGGTCGGCAAAGAGATCGATTTCGGCCGTCCCGCGCGCGCGCATCAGAGCCGCCCGCATCGCGACCGCGCGCGCCGGCAGTGCCGCGGACTTGAGTTCGCCAATCGCCTGGCGCACGTCTGCCAGATGCGAGGTCGGAGCGCGACGCACGGTGGCCTCCAGCGCGTAGCCGATCACGCTGAAGTTGTCGCCCGGCTTGGCCGCGGCGACGATTTCCAGCGCCTGGCGCCGGGCCTCGTCAAGCCGGGTGCCGGAGGCTTCACGCGCACCCATCCCGGCGCCCAGGTCGAAGATCAGCGCGCGCGCCTGATGATGGGCCGCCGGCGTCTGGCTTCGGATATAAAGCCCCGCCAGCGCCATCGAGAGCGCGCCCAGAGCCGCCATCTCCAGCCAGAACATCAGGTCGGTGCGCAGCACGCGCGAGCTCGCCACGGGCGCGGCGATCTCGTCGAACAGCATCAGGCTGGAAACCTCGAGCGTGGGCTTGGCGCGAGCGCGCAAATAAATCGCGACCAACACGGCGAGGCTCGCGAGATAGGCCAGGTTGCGTGGATTGAGCAGGCCCATCGCGCGCTACCGCATCACGCCCAGGCGCGGAAATTCGCGCATCACGATGTCGTCGAAATGGCTCGCGCCGAAAGCCCGTGCGTACACAATTCCGTTGGCCGCACAGAACGCCGCAAGATCGGCGGACAGCTGCTCGGCTCGCCGCCGGCAGGTTTCGGCCGCGGTCGCGCCGAGGGTGACCTCGCATAACTCGCCGGTTTCCGAATCGCGCACGCGATAGTGGCCCGGCGGATAAGTGCCGTTGCTCTCACGATCGCCCAGGACGTGGATGACCTTGACCTCGTGGCGCGCGCGCAAAAGGCTTCGCAGAGCCTGTTCGTAGTCGCTGGCGGAGACCAAAAAGTCGGAGATCAGCATGACGGTGCCGGCCGGCCGGCGCATCAGCAGCAGGCGGCCCATCGCCTCAGCCATCTGCGTGGCGCCGCTTGCCCGGACCGTACCGACGAAGGTGCGGAAGGCCGGGTAGCTTTCGCGCCGGCGATGCAGCGCCGAGGTCTCCAGCCGTGGCGTGCCGCCGTGTGCCGCGGTGAACGCGCCGAGGCGGACCGCATCGTTGCTCGCCATCGCCACGTAGGCGAGCGAAGCCGCCAAGGCCAGCGCGAAGCCCAGCTTGTCGTCCTCGCGCGGCAGGCCCATCGAGGCGCTGGCGTCGACCAGAATGCTCACTTCGATTTCGCGCTCGGCCCGAAAGGTGCGGATCGTCAGATCGTCGAGCCGGGCGAACGCGTTCCAGTCAAGAAAGCGCAGGTCGTCGCCCTCGGTGTATTCCTTGAAGCTTTCGGGTTCGATGCCGAGTCCTTGCACGCGCCCGAGCATCCGGCGTCCTTCGCGCACGGTGCGCGAACGCTGGACTCCAAGCACCAGGCCGTCGAGCCGGCGGAGAAAATCGGGCTCGAATGCGCGCGCCTCGAGCATCTAGGCCAGGCCGCTCAGGCGCGGGCGGGGCGAACCGCCTGGATGACGCGCTCGACGACATGGGCCGCGTCGATGCCGTCGGAATGGGCCGCGTAGTTGAGCATCACGCGATGCTGAAGTGCGGCGGGAGCCACCTGGTCGATATCCTCGTAGGCCACGTTGGCGCGGCCGTCGAGTAGGGCGCGCACCTTGGCTCCCATGATGAGCGCCTGCGCTCCGCGCGGGCTCGCGCCGAAGCTGACGTAGCGGTCCACCGCGTCGACCCGCAAGCCATTGGTTTGCTGCCCGATATAGCGCGAGCTGCTGGGCTGGGTCGCGCGCACCATCCGCGCCGCGTAGTGTTCGATCGGCTGCGCCACCATCACCTCGCGCACCAGGCGCTTGAGCCCCTCGATCCGTTCGGCCGCCTCGCCCACCGAGAAGATCGGCTCGACGCCCGCGTCCTCCGGGCCGGTGGTGTTGGTAACGATACGCACCATTTCGCCCTCGTCGGGGTACTCCAGCCGCACCTTGAACAGAAAGCGATCGAGTTGGGCCTCGGGCAGAGGATAGGTGCCCTCCATCTCGATCGGATTGAGCGTCGCCATCACGAAGTAGGGCGGCTTGAGCGTGTGAGTCATACCAGAGACGGTCACCTGCAACTCCGCCATACATTCGAGCAGCGCCGACTGGGTTTTGGGTGTGGCGCGGTTGATCTCGTCGCCGAGCAGGATGTGGCAGAACACGGGGCCGGGCTGGAAGGAGAATTCTCGCCGCCCGTCCTCGCCTGAAAGAATCACCCTTGTGCCGGTAATATCGGCAGGCATCAGGTCGACGGTGAACTGTATTCGGTTGAAACTCAGGTTCAGCGCGAGTCCGAGCGTCTTGACCAACGTGGTTTTGCCGGTGCCGGGGACGCCCTCGATCAGCACGTGGCCGCCGGCGAAGAGCGCGCTCAGTAGCTCTTCGACCGCTTGTTGATGGCCCACGATCACTTTGTGAATCTGGGCCTGGACGTGGCGGAAGGTGCGCGCGAAGTCGGCCACGCTGGGCGCTTCGGCGGCGGCAACTGCATTCATCGTTCAAACACCCGTTTAATCGTCACCCGGTCCGAGGCCGGGATGGATGCGCGCTCGAAGGGCTCGTCGGGAGCCTGGCTTGCGTTGAGCGTGCTCTTTGTCCGTTGCGGCGGCGAGGCCGGCGCTGTGTTGCTCGATCCTTCGTCGGAGGGTCCGACTTCGACCGGAATTTTGAAGGTGTCATTGCCGAGCGGCGGTTTTTCGGCCTCGCCATAAAGATGCTGCGGGTCGGTGCCGGAGCCGTGATCCGAGCCGCCCGAGCCCAGAGTGCCGCCCGGCGGGACTTTGCGCGCGTTGGGTGGCGTGTTCTGGGCGAGCGATCCGTTGGGATCCGGGTCGTCGTTATTGAGGCCGTTGAGCGCGGCCAATCCGCTCATGTCCGGCACTCCCGGAGTCGGCGCGGTGTTGGGTTGCATCTGGTTCTGATCGGATTGCTGCCCGGCACCGGGATTTTGCGGATTGTCCTGGGTACCGTTTGCCTGCGGGTTGTTTTGGCTCTCGGCTGCGGATTTGCCCGCGCTGCCGCCCTTTTTGTCGGTAAGCCTGAGGCGCGGCGCAGGCTCGGCGGGCTTGCCTCCGGTCAACTTGTTTTGCAGCGCCTTGGCGGCGTCGCGCGCATTGGCCATCAGGCGCGAGGTCGGGCTGCCCTGTTGCCCTCCGCGCTGGGCCTCGCGCAGCTTCTCGGCCAGTTTGCGCAGCGTGGCGGGGTCCGCATCGATTTCTGTGCCCGGTTCGACTGAAGGATCGGCGGGCCGGATGTCGAGGTCGCCCAGATCGGCCGTGGGCTCGCCCGGCGCGTTGACGATGGGACTATTGGCCCCCAGCCTGGCCGTGCGGACGCCATAGGCGAGGCGCATCACGATCACCGCGACCACGCACGAGACCAGCGCCGCCCACAACCATCGTGAGAGCCGGCGCGGCTCGACCTTGGCGGCGGCGAATTGCTCGCGCAGCGCGAGCGTATCCTCGATCAGATAAGGCCACAGTGAGGAGCGCGGCTCGACTCGCATCGCGACCATCGTGGTCAGCCGGCCCTTCAGCGCGGCACGCTCATCCGCGATCCGCGCCGCGCGCTCGTTGCTGGTGCGCATCCGCCATGCCGCGCGCGCCGTTCGCGCGACTCCGGCCACGGCGGCGGCGGTAACGCCGATCCCGAGCAAAAGAAAAGTAAGCGGACTGAAAGCGAAAGCGGCGCCGACTATCAGTACCGCGGCGCATAGGATGAAGGTGAGACCGCCAAATAATCCCTTTTGCAGCGCCAGCGCGTTGAGCCGGCTGCGAATCGAAGCCACCTGGTCAAGGATCAGGTGGGATTTCTCCTCGCCACGCGCTTGTGCGGGTTCGTGATCCATTTGGGAAAGCACCACCGCCACGACGCCAATCGGCGGTCAGGTAGCGATCAGGATAATTTAGGCCTGCGATGCGCGCAACTTGAATGTTCCAGACTCGCTTGACGTGCGCGCGATGCAAAATGCGCGAGCCCTGCAAGCCCGCCAGGGCTTATGAATCAGCCTTATGACTCAGTCCTTATGACTCAGCCCAGCGTCGTCGAGCACGCCGAGCGCGATCGCCGACCAATCCATATCGGCACGTCCTTTGGCGAGGTTCGCGAGGAATCGGTCGCGCACCAGGCTCGCGATCGGCACCGGCGTCGTCACCTCGCCCGCCGTGCGCAGCGTCAGTTCCAGGTCCTTGAGCCCGAGCCGCATCCGGAAACCCACCGGAGTGAAGCGCTTCTCCGCGATCGCTTTGCCGTAGCCCTGATAAATCGGGCACGCGAAGAGCGTCTTCGCCAGCAGGTCGGCGACCGCCGTGCGATCGACGCCCTGCTTTTCTGCCATCGCGAATGCCTCTGACATCGCTTCGAGGTTCGCGGCGATGAGAAAATTGCCCGCCAGCTTGACGACATTGGCCGCCCCGGGCTCCTCGCCGAAGTCGAAAACCGCCTGCCCCATCGCCTCAAGCAGAGGCCGTATCGTGGTCTTCTGCGCCGCCGGTCCCGAGGCCAGCACCCAAAGCCGCTTGGCCTTGGCGGCATCGGGACGCCCAAACACGGGCGACGCAATTATGATGTTGCCGTGGGCGGCATGGTCCTTCGCGAGCCGTCGCGTGGTCGCCGGCGCCACCGTGCTCATTGAGACATGGATTCCGCCGGGCCCCAGCCGCTCGGCTATACCGCCGGGGCCGAGCGTCACCTGCTCGAGCGCGGCGTCGTCGGCGAGCATCGTGATCACCACTCCGCCCGGCAGGGCGGCGTCGCCCGGCCGCTCCACGCGCGTCGCGCCGGCTTTGACCAGCGGCTCGGCCTTCGACGCCGTGCGATTATAAACGCGCAGCTTGTACCCGGCGGCGAGGAGGTTGGCCGCCATCGGCTCACCCATCGCGCCCAATCCGATAAATCCGATTTCAGTGTTCATCGTGGTAACAAGTCCTTTCTCTAATGTTGGGCGCGAAATGCGCCGGCTGGCCCGTGGTCGCCGCGCTGCTACCGCGCGCGGGTTACTCCCAGGCGCGGACACAGATCCGCGACCGGGCATCGCGAGCACCACGGCGACAGCGGTTGGCAGATAGTCTGACCGAAGGCCACCAGCAACGAATTGTATTCGATCCAGTAGCGGCGCGGCAGCGCTTTGCGGAGCGCCGTTTCGGTTTCATCCGGCGCGCGCGTCCGCACCAGGCCCCATCGGTTGGAAATTCGATGGACGTGAGTGTCGACGCAGATGCCGGGCTTGCCATAGGCCTGGGTCACGACCAGGTTGGCGGTTTTGCGGCCGACGCCCTTGAGCGTCAGCAACGCGTCGATCGAGTCCGGCACACTCGCGCCGAAACGCGAGATAAGCTCGCGGCAGATTCCGACAATCACGGCGGCCTTGGTGCGATAGAACCCGACCGGATAGATAAGCCGCGCGATCGCGTCTTCGCCCAAATTGAGCATCGCCTGCGGCGTCGATGCTTCCGCGAACAGTCGTGGCGCGGCCTCGGCAGTGGTCTCGTCCCGCGTGCGCAGGCTCAGGATGCATCCGATGAGTACGCGGAACGGGTCGCCATGCTCAGCGGCTTCCAGCGCCATCACCGGCGCGTTCCATCCCTTGGCCGCGCGCCGCAACAGCCGTAGCATCCGGCCCACCGTTTGCCGATCGACAGGCTCGATGCCGGAGCGATCGATGCGCGAGCGCGGACTGACGGTCAGCGCCGCGGCGCCCGTAGCGCGCGAGCGCGGCGCGGCCGTGCGAAGCGTCTTGCTCGCTGGCGCCATGGCGCATCACATCTAGCACGGCCGGCGCGCCCGCAAGAAACCGATGTTCGTTTGACGCTGGGCCTCAACGGTAATACCTTCCTTTCGCTGGCGCGCTGGCCGCCGTCAGCGTTCGCCAACACGGGGAGGCTTTAGCGATGGACCTCGGCAAAGACCTGATGCTCGAGATGTACCGCTCGATGCAGCGGATTCGGCAGTTCGAGGGGCGGGTGCGCGACCTCGCGATCGCCAGCGAGATTCCGGGATTCGTGCACGTGTCGATCGGCGAAGAGGCGAGCGCGACCGGCGTGTGCACGGCGCTGCGCAAGACCGACCGCATCACCTCGACCCATCGCGGCCACAGCCACCTGATCGCCAAGGGCGGCCGTCTCGACCGCATGATGGCCGAGCTTTACGGCAAGCGCGAAGGCTACTGCAAGGGCAAGGGCGGCTCGATGCATATCGTGGACTTCGCGCTCGGCATCCTGGGCGCCAACGGAATCGTCGGCGCGGGTCTGCCGATCGCGACAGGGTCGGCGCTGGCCGCACAAATCTCGGGACGCGACGACGTTACCGCCTGCTTCTTCGGCGACGGCGCCTCCAACGAGGGCACGTTTCACGAATCGCTCAATCTCGCGGCGGTCTGGAAACTGCCGGTGGTCTTCGTTTGCGAGAACAACGGCTTCGGCGAATTCACCCCGATGGAAACGGTGACCTCGGTCAAGGATATCGCGGTGCGTGCGCAAAGCTATGCAATTCCCGGACATATCGTCGACGGCAACGATGTGTTCGAGGTTTATCGCTACGCGAGCGAAGCGATCGCGCGGGCGCGGGCCGGCGAGGGGCCGACGTTGCTCGAGTGCAAGACCTACCGATGGGAGGGGCACGTGGTCGGCGAGCAGGCGTTCCTCGGCTCGGCCGGCTACCGCACCGAAGCGGAGATCGAGTCCTGGAAAAAGAAATGCCCGCTTATCAAATTTGAAAAATTCGTGCTCGAGGGCGGCAAGATCGGCAAGGCGGAACTCGATCGTATCGTGAACGAGACGCAAGCCGAACTCGAAGCCGCGGTCGAGTTCGCGCGCAAGGGCACCTTGCCCGATCCGTCCGAGGTCACCGACGACGTTTTCGCCTAGGCGCGCGCGGAGAAACGATTCGAACGCAGGGCGAGGTGCAGACGCGGAGCGAGGTAATGACGATGGCGCTGGTCAGTTACATACAGGCAATCAACCAGGCGATCGACGAAGAGATGGCTCGCGATCCGCTCACCTTCGTGATGGGCGAGGACGTGATCCTTGCGGCATTCGGCGCCACCCGCGGGCTGCATAAGAAATACGGCCCCAGCCGCGTGCGCAACACTCCGATTTCGGAGGCCGGATTCGTCGGCGCCGCGGTGGGCGCGGCGATGGCCGGGACGCGCCCGATTTGCGAGGTCGAGTTCGCGAGCTTTTTTTACTGCGCGATGGATCAGGTATGTAACCAGGCGGCCAAGCTGCGTTACATGTCGGGCGGCCAAGCCCGGTTGCCAATCACCTTCAGGGCCGTCTACGGCGCCGTCGGCGGTGCGGCCGCGCAACATTCCGAAACCGTGTATGCGCAGTTCCTGAGCGTGCCGGGGCTGAAGCTCGCGATGCCCTCGTCGCCTATCGACGTCAAGGGAATCCTCAAGAGCGCAATCCGCGACGACAATCCGGTGATCGTCTTCGAACATCTGTCGCTCGGACGCCTGCGCGAGGAAATGCCTGCTGGAGACCATCTGATTCCGCTCGGCAAGGGCGCGATCAAGCGCGCGGGAGACAACGTGACCGTAGTCGCGATCGGCGCGATGGTGCCCAAGGCGCTCAAGGCCGCGGAGCGGCTCGCCGCCGACGGTATCAGCGTCGAAGTCGTGGATCCGCGCACGCTGATTCCGCTCGACCTGGATTTGATCCTGGAATCTGTCGCCAAGACTAATCGCGTGGTAATCGCCGACGAGGGCCATCTGCGCGGCGGCGCGGCAGGCGATCTCTCCGCGCTTATCGTCGAGAAGGGCTTCGACCTGCTCGACGCGCCGCCCCGGCGCGTTACCTCTCTCGACGTTCCGATTCCGTTCAGCCCGCCGTTGGAGAAAGCCGCGATCGCCGACGACGCACGGATTGAGGCGGCGGTTCGCGAATTGGCGCGACGCTGAGGCTCGAGTTCGGCGCACTATCCTGGGAAACCGCGCTTCTTATAGCCAACCGCACGTTCGCGCCTGAGTGAGACTCGAATGCCCGTCGAAGTGACCATGCCGAAGTTCGGCCTCACGATGCAGGAGGGCACGATCCAGCGGTACTTCAAGACGCCGGGCGAGAGCGTGCGTGCGGGCGAGCCGCTGTACGAGGTCGAGACCGAGAAGGTGCTGTACGAAGTCGAGGCGCCGGCCTCGGGCACGCTCGCCGCCGCGCTGTTCCCGGAGGGCGCGACGGTCGAATGCGGCGCCGTAATCGCGGTAATCGCCGAGAGCGGTGAGGACGCGGCGGCGATCGGCGCGCGCTACGATGATGGCGCGGGGCCGCGGGCGGGAGCGCCCGCCGCCATGGCGGCAGGCGCTCCCGCCCGCTCATCCGGCGCCGCCGCTGCCGCATCGGCGGCGGAAGACGCCGGCGCGCGCCGCGCGATAAGCCCGGTCGCGCGCAAGCTCGCCGCCGAACTCGGCGTCGAGCTCGCGCACGTCGCTGGAACCGGCCCCGGCGGGCGTATCACGCGCGAAGACGTCGAGCGCGCGGCCGAAGCCGCGCGCTCGGCGTCCAGTGCAAGTGCAGCTGTCGAGCGCGCGGCCGAAGTCGCGCGCTCGACGGCGAGTGTGAGCGCATCCGGCGCGAGCGCTGCATCGGCGGCGGCAGGGGCAGGCGCGCCCGCGGGCGCGCCTGCCCCTGCCGCCGCGCCCGCCGCGGGCAAACCGCAGGCGCGCAGCATCCCGATGCGCGGGATGCGCAAGACCATCGCCGATCGCATGTCGCAGAGCCTGCGCGAGAGCGCGCAGCTCACCATCACCAGCGAGGCCGACGTCACCCCGGCCGTCGAACTGCGCGAGCGGCTCGTCCGGCAGTTCGATTTCACTTACGGCGACCTCCTGATCCAGGCCGTGGCGCGAGCGCTGCTGCGTCATCCGCGGATGAACGCGCGGCTGATGCAGGACGCGATCGCGATAATGCCGCAGGTCAACGTCGGGATGGCCGTGGCGCTGGAGGACGGACTGATCGTGCCGGTGATCGTGGACGCCGACCGGAAGTCGCTCCGCGAGATCGCGGCGGTGACGCGCGAACTGGGCGAGCGCGCGCGAGCGGGCAAGCTGCGCCTGGAAGAGGTGAGCGGCGGGACGTTTACGATCACCAACCTCGGCACCTATGGGGTGGACGCGTTTACGCCGATCATCAATACCGGCGAGACCGGGATTCTTGGCGTCGGCCGGATCATCGAGAAGCCCGTCGTCCATCGCGGCGAGATCGCGCGGCGCTCGATGATGACGCTCAGCCTGACTTTCGACCATCGGTTGATCGACGGCGCGCCGGCCGCGCAGTTCCTTCAGACTGCGATCGAGATTTTCAACTTCGGCGAGCGCTGATGCACGACGGAAAGAGGCGCGCCGCGTCCTGGGTCGTCGCGGCGGTGATACTCGCGCTATCGCTGGGCGCGGAAGGCGGCGCGGATACTGGATGGGCGGCCGAGCCCTCGAGCTCGAGCGGCATCGACGCGGGTGCGGTCAACGAGGCCCCGGAGGCCACGAACTTCAATTGGGAGAAGCTGACCCAGGAGGCGACCGCGCTGCTCTCCCAGTATATCCGTATCGACACCACCAACCCGCCGGGCAACGAGTTGGGCGCGGCCCGGATGCTGCGCGAGAAATTTCTCGCCGACGGAATCCCAGCCACGGTATGGGAGCCGGCGCCCGGCCGCGGAGTGGTCGCTGCCCGCCTGCGGGGGATTGGCAAGCACACCAAGGCCATCGTGCTGCTCAGCCACATGGACGTCGTGCCCGCCAACGCCAAGCAATGGCAAGTGCCGCCTTTCTCGGGCGAGGTCAAGGACGGCGATATCTGGGGCCGCGGCGCGATCGACGACAAAGGCCCCGGCGTGATCGAGATGATGGCGATGTTGGCGATCAAGCGCGCAGGTATCCTGCTCAACCGCGACATTATCTTCATCGCGACCGGTGACGAGGAGGAGGGCGGACGCAACGGCGCCGGATGGCTCGTCGCGCACGAGAAGCAGGTCTTTGCCGACGCCGGCTATCTGCTCAACGAGGGTGGCGGAATCGAGCAGACGCCGGGCCACCATCGCTTTTACGCAGTTTCGTTGGCCGAGAAGACCCCGATGTGGATCCGGCTAACCGCGCAAGGACCGAGCGGCCACGCCGCGGTGCCGCCCGAGGCGACCGCGGTCACGCATCTCACGGCCGCGCTGAGCAAGCTCATCGCGTACCGCCCGCCGGTCCACGTGATCGACACGGTGCGCGATTATTTTCGCGCGATCGCCAAGCTCGACGGCGGGCCGAGCGAATTCAAAAACCTGGTGATCTCGCTGCGCAGGCCCGGCTTCCGCCAGAATTTCCTTTCCACGCCGCGCTACAGCGCGATGGTGCGCGACACGGTTACGCCGACCGTTCTCGGCGCCAGCCAGAAGACCAACGTGATCGCGCCGACCGCTTACGCCGAGGTCGATTGCCGTCTGCTGCCGGGCGCCGATCCCAAGGAATTTCTCGATCAAATCCGCCAGGTGATCGGCGACGACACGATCAAGGTCGAAGTGTTGCTCAACTTTCCCGCGGTCTCTTCACCCCCACGCTCAATCCTGATGAACGCGATTAACGCAGTCGCGTGGCAGGACGGCCACGATACCGCCGTGCCGATGATGATCGCCGGCTTCACCGACAGCCATTACTTTCGCGCCGCCGGTCTCGTTGCTTATGGCTTCGTGCCGGTGGAATTGACCACGGCCCAAGAGCATACGGTGCACGGGATCAACGAGCGGATCGAGGTAAAAGAACTGGGCAACGGGATCCGGCGGATGGTTGAATTGTTGCGCTTCGCGGGCGGAAGCTGAGAATGCGGGATGGCCGCCGAGGCATAGGGATTATGTTGCACGCAGGAGCCGGATACTCGATTTCCAACAACCCCAGGGTGGCCGCCGCCGAAGCCACGCGCGACGCGATGCGCCAGGCGGGCTTGCATCACGCCGCCGGTGCATTGTGTTTCGCGACCACCGCTCATGGCGCGGCCTTCGGATTAATCATGCGCACGGTTGCAACCGAGGCGCGGACGCGCGAGGTCGCCGGATGCTCCAGCGTGGGCGTGATCGCGGCTGAGCATGAAATCGAATCCGGCCCCGCGGTCGCGGTGATGGTCTTCGGCGGCAGCTCGCTCAGCGCCAAGCGCTTGTTCGTTCCGTCGTTGCGCGGCCGCGCGCGCGAGGCCGCCGGTGAGATCGCCGCCGCGATACGCCCGGCGCTCGGCGTCAACAACCTGCTCTGCCTCTTCGCCGACACCTACAATACGGAGCCCGACGCGCTGCTCAGCGCGCTGGAACGCGAATTGCCGGGCGTGATGGTGGTGGGCGGCGGAGCGAGCGAGGACGGCTCGATCGGCGAGACGTTTCAGTTCTGCGGCGACACCGTAAGTTCCAACGCGGTGGCTGGGATGCTGCTCGCGGGCGACTTCGATCTCAACCTGGGCGCGTCGCTCGCCTGCACGCCGTTAGGCACAACCCATCGGGTCACCGCCGTGCGCGACAATATACTAGTCGAGCTTGACGGGCGGCGCGCCTTTGATGTCTTCGCCGAGGCCGCGGGCCCGCTCGCGGAGGACGTCAAGCGCGCTGTTGCTTTTGTCTTTCTGGGCGTGCCGCTCGACCCGGATGCTGAGCAGATGGAACGCGGGCGCTACCTCGTCCGCAATATCGTCGGCGCGAGCTCCGAGCATGGCGTGCTCGCGGTCGCCCATCGTCCGAAGATCGGCGAGCGGGTGGGCTTCGCGCTGCGCAACGGCGAGCGCTCGCGTGACGACCTCAAGGCCACGCTCGAGGAGATGCAGGCGCGCAAGGTGGCGCCGCCGGCCTTCGGGCTTTACTTCGATTGCGTCTCGCGCGGCGCCGCGCTCTACAATATTCCAGACCACGACTCGGCTTACATCGGGCGCTATCTCGGCCATCTGCCGATCGCCGGCTTCTTCACCGGTTTCGAGATCGGTCCGCTGGGCGCCGGCTACGGGACACTTCAATATTCGGGAGTGCTGGCGCTGGTCAGCGGCAAAACCGGCTAAGCGGCGAGGGCGCGGACATCCGGGAAAGCGCCGCGCTTGCAGCGTCCAAACGGTTAGTGGTAGCTGGAATCTGGCTCGTGGCGTGGACTTTTCTGCGCAGAGCGCATTCCAGCCGGCAACGGAGGAACAGCCAAATTGGACTTCGGATTTTCAGAAGAACAAGAGATGCTGCGCGATGCGGCCAAGCGGTTTCTGGCCGACAACTGCTCGACCAAGTTCGTGCGGCAGATGATGGCCGATGAGAGCGCGCACGACGCGGGCTTTTGGCGCAAACTGGTCGATCTCGGATGGCCCGGGTTGCTGATACCCGAGGAGTACGGCGGCCAGGGCGGCACTTTTCTCGACATGACGGTGATCGCCGAGGAAGCCGGCAAGGCGCTGGTGCCCGGTCCCTTCTTTGCCGCCGCGCTGCTCGGAGTGCCGATCGTGATCGAAGGCGGCTCCGACGCGCAGAAAAAAGAACTGCTGCCGAAGATGGCCAAGGGCGAATATATCGCGACCGTCGCGATCGCCGAAGCCGCGGGGCGTTTCGATGCGGGCGGGATTGAATTGAAGGCGAGCAAGAAGGGCGCCGACTATACACTCACGGGCGAAAAATTCTTCGTGCCCGACGCGCACGTCGCCGATTGTATCGTGGTGGCCGCGCGCAGCGCGGGCAGCGGCGAGAATGGTCTTACCCTGCTGATGGTGCCGGCAAAACAAAAAGGCGTCACCATAACCCAGCTCAAGACCGTCGACATGACCCGGCGCCTTTGCCACGTTAAGTTCGACGGCGTCACCGTCGCGGGTGCGAATCTACTCGGCAAGGAGGGCCAGGGATGGCCGATCCTGCGCTGCACATTGGATATCGCGACCGCCGCGTTGTCGGCCGAGATGGTCGGCACCGCGCAGAAAGCGCTCGATATCGCGGTCGACTACGCCAAGACCCGGGTGCAATTCGGCAAACCAATCGGATCGTTTCAGGCCGTCAAGCACAAGTGCGTCGACATGATGGTCGCGGTCGAGAACACGCGCTCGCTCACCTACTATGCCTGCTGGACCGTCGACGAGCGGCAGGCCGAGGCCGCAACCGCGGTGCCGATGGCCAAGGCGTATGCCTCGGACATGGCCAAGAACGTCACCAGCGAAGCGATCCAGGTGCATGGCGGAATCGGCTTCACCTGGGAACACGATATGCATCTGTACCATCGGCGCGCACTGGCCGGCGAGGCGAATTTCGGCAACGCGCCGATCCATCGCGAGACCGTGGCGAAATCGCTGCTGGCCTGACGCGCGATTCGCCGGAATTTTCCACACACGCGGAATTTTCCAGATACGAACGAGCGCCGCGGCCCGATCGGGCCCCGGCGCTCTATTCTTCAACTAGTACAGCACTGGGTTTTCAACTAGCACAGCACTTCGTTGGCGTGCATTGTATCGAGATACTCGCGCACAGCCTGGATTTTGCCGCCGCCGACCTCGCACAGGAAGTGATAGCGATTCTGGTAGGTCTTGCCGCTCTTCATCTTGGCGAACGACTCGGCCTCGACCGCCACGCGATCGCCCTCCGCCGTTACTCCCTTCACACGCAGCGCAAGCGCGCCGTCAATCGCGGCCCCGAGCTGGCCGAGCAGCTCGATGAATTGGGCCTTGTTCCTGGTTCCCGATAACGGGAAGTTTCCCTGGATCCACCAGGTCGCCGAATCACTGAGCGCATCCAGCGCGGCGCTGGCATTTCCGGCGTTCAGGTTTTCGAAGAAGCCTAAAACAATTTTCTTGCTCTCCTCAGTACCCATGTCGATTCCTCCGTGGGGCTCTCGCCGTGTCGTTCAAGGCGTTTGATCGCATGGCGCGGGCACTAAAGCAACCGCAAGTCGCCTGTCGCTGGCGGGCCCCTACGCTCGGGCGATTCGCGGAGCGTTTAGGGAAGTTTTACCGCAACGATTTAGCGAGTCGGTAACCTTTGCCGCTTCTTCGCACTTGCATTTGTGGAAAACTGGAATTCCGCGAGTGTGCACCGGGCATGAAGTTTGCCTCTAAATCGAACAGGAGACCCGGAAGCTGTTCCGGACGTCGTGCGGGGGCGGGTCTGTTGCTGTGGCGGCGGGCATTTCGCCAGCGGCTTGGCCACCGAGCGAGCTTCCGGGCCGGACCGATTATGTATCATCGTCACTTTCGCTTAAGCGGGCCCCCCTTCCAGTTCACCCCCGCGCCCGACGCTTTGTACCTGAGCCGCACGCATCGCGAAGCCCTCGCTGCGCTCGAATGGGGACTGCTGCATGAACCAACCGGCTTCACGATGCTCGCGGGCGAGAGCGGCGTCGGCAAGACCACGATGGTCTGCTCGATCCTGGCGCGCCGCCATTGGAACGTGCGGACCGCGCTCTTATCCAATCCCAGGCTCAATTTCGATCAGATGATGCAGGTGGTGATGTCGCAGCTCGCGTCCGGCTGGAGCGGGCAGACGCGCCTGGAGCTGACCGAGGGCTTCGCCGAATTGCTCGACAATCTGGCGCCGGGTGAGCGCGTCGCGATCGTTATCGACGAGGCGCAGGAATTGAGCGACGACGCGCTGGAGGGACTGCGCTTGCTGTCCAACGCTGACACCTTTGAGGATCGCCGCCTGCACATAATTTTCGTGGGGCAGTCCGAGCTGATCGAGCGCCTGGGGCATCCGGAGATGCGCAGTCTGAACCAGCGAATCGGCGCCCGCACGCTGCTCAAGCCGCTCGGCTCGGCCGAGGTGCGCGAATATATCGATTGCCGGTTGCGCGCGAAAGGCGGCAAGGCCAGCAGGATATTCGCTCCCGCCGCGCTCAGCTACCTGGTCGAGCACAGCGGCGGGATACCGCGCCGGGTTAACGTACTCAGTCACAATTCGATGCTGCAGGGGTACGCAGCGGGGAGCAGAAAAGTCAGTCTGGCGATGGTCAGGAATGCGGTCAGCGAATACGAGGATTTGCTCAATAGCAAAAAACCCCGTGCCGCCGACGGGGCCGTGCGGGCCATGATTCCGCGCGCGCGCCTGACGCGGGCCGCGTTGGCGGTGACGGCGCTCGCGCTGGCTGCGGCCAGCGCGGCCTTCATCTGGTCGCAAGCCTGGCTCACAGTCAATCCATCGCATGCAGACCTTCTCGGTGGAGCGGCTATCCGGCACGCAGCGGGGTCCTACATGACCGGCCCAGGGATTCCGCCGCGGCCGGTGGCCTCCGCCGTGGATAGCCCTTCGTTGAACGTCGCGCTCGAGCCTTCGCGCGTGCGACCGCAGGCCCCGCGCTAGCGGGTAGCAGGACCGCGAGAGCAAGGATCGCGTGGTGCGGCGCAGGCGCTCAGTGCGACCTCAGGGCGACCCTGGTACCAGCTTGGCTGCCAGCACCGCAGCTTTTTCGGCAAAGCCCGACGCCGCAACATAGTCGTCTTCGGTCGCGGCCTTGCGGCCAGCCTGCAAAAAGTTATTGGCCTGATCGTAAGTCGTGGCACTGTCGGCGCCAAGCGTGTTGCGATCGACCCTGGCCAATTTGGCTCCCGTGACCTCGAGCAGGCGCTGAGCACGCTCCTTGGAAGGGCCGTCGGCGAGCGTGACGGTCGGCTTTGGAACTGGCTGGACGGGCGGCGCCGGCGTCGCAACAGCGGCCGGCACCTCGCGCTCGGACGGACGCCGCGAATGTACGTGTTGGTGGGGCGCCTCGTTTTCATTGGCGGGAGGATTGTTATTGATCTCTCCGCCCGCGCTTGGCTGGTAATAGTGAGTCGCCGGCGCGGGCGGGACGGGGCGCATGAAGCTCGGGAGTTGCCAGCTTCCGCCCGGTCCGACGCATCCCGAAAGCGCCAGGCTGAGCGCTGCCTTGGCGACTACGCGCGCCACATACCACCGCCGCCACATTCTACTTTCCGATCCCCCCTCCAAAGGTGCAGTCCTGATTGGCCAAGTGGCAGTCCTAGTTTGCCAGGTAACGGTCCTGGTTGGCCGAGTAACAGTCCTAGTTCGCCAAGTAAAAGTCCTAGTTGGCATTCACCGCGGCCGGTCGCAAGGCGCGATCCTCGAGCGGCAGCCGGATGCGTACCAAAGTGCCCTGGTTTAGCTTGGATTCGATGTTCAGTGTACCGCCATGAAGGTCGACCGCGCGCAGCGCCAAGGGCAAGCCGACGCCATTGCCGTCCTCCTTGGTGGTGAAATAAAGCTGAAAAATATCTTCCAGATGTTCGGGCGCGATTCCTTCCCCGGTGTCCGAGATTGAAAGCTCTACGAAGCCGTCGACCAGCGCACTGATAAACCTGAGCGTGCCTCCCGTGGGCATCGCGTCGACGGCGTTCTGCACGATATTGCGCAACGCTTCCATCAGCACCGCACGGTCGGCCTTTACGAATGCGGCCGCCGGATCAAGATCGCATCTGACTTCGATCCGCGGCTCCTTCACGGACAGTGCGACCTCGCTTAAAAGATCGTTGGCAGCAACCCGCTCGATTTTCAACTGACCGGGCCGCATGAAACGCATCAGCGCTTCGATTACCACATCGATTCGGCTCATTTCCTCGCGCACCGCGTGCACGTGGTCTTCGACCGGCTTGGAGGCCCGCGCGTCCTGGCTCAGCAGTTCGAGTTCGAGCGTGATCGCGTTGAGCGGGTTGCGAATCTGATGGGCCACGCCGGAAAAAAGTCCGCCCAGGCGCGCCAGGCGCTCGGAGTTGTCGACTACGCTCTCCAGCCGCTGGACCGGATCGAGATCGCGCACGATCACGAGTTGCCCAGCGCGCGCGGGGTCGCGGCCCAGCGGAAAGATCGACACCAGCAGGCGCGATTTGTCCTTGCCATGCCCTTCCTCGATCGCCACGTCGCGCAGTTCCGTGCCCGCCGCCTTCGCCGTGCGCATCACCCGGACCAGCGGATGGCTCTCGCCGATAAGCGCAGCCAGTGCCTTGCCCTGCGCCAGGCCGCCGGCCGGGAGTCCCAGACGCCCCTGCGCGTCGTCGTTGGAGAAGCGGATGAGGCCGCCGGCGTCGAGCAGCAGCACGGCGTCGTCGATCGATCGAAAGATGTTGATGAAACGGCCGCGCTCGTCCTCCCATTGCACGCGGTCGGAACGGACGCGCTGCGAGAGCTCGTTGAACTTGCGCGCCAGCGCGCTCAGCTCGTCGCGGCCGCGGATGAGCAGATTGCCGCTGTCGCGGCCGGCGGCCAGCTGCTCGACCTCGGCGGTAATCGCGGCGACCGGCGCCAGCAGCAGCGCGCCCGCCAGCAGCGCGGCCAGCAGGCTTATCACGATCACCACGGCCGCGATGAACATCACGTTGGCCACCGCGCGGCGGACTTCGGTCGTGATGAGCGCGGTCGAGAGGCCGACCTTGATGAGCGCGAACGGCCGCCGATTGATTTCGACTGGAGCGCTGATCTCGTAGATGTGCTCGCCCCACAGCGGACGAAGCCGCACAAATGGTGACCATCGCGAGGCCGCCCGCTTAAGCTCCGCAAACGGCCGCGGCAGTGCGCCGCTGACCGCGTCGCCGCCGGACCCCGCCACCAAATCGCCGTTGAGCGTCACCACCCGTGCGTAGACCACGCCCTTGCCAAACGCGCTCGAGGAGGAGAGCAGGGCGGCCAACGACTTGTCCTGGCGGAGCGCCACCACCGGGTCGCCCTGCGAAAGTGCGAGCGCGGTGCGGATCTGCTCGAAGGTCTCGTTGACCAGCACGTTGCCCGAGTCGCTCAGGTCCTCGACCATCACGCCGACGGCATGGTTGGCCTCGGTCGCGCTGACCGCCAGTACCGCGAGCAGCAGCAGGGGAACAAAGATCGCGGCGATTTTGGTCCGCAGGCCCATAGCCGGAGTTCCCCCAGGTTAGCGCGCGTCGGCCGGACTCCTAAACTTCGTCGGCCGGCTCCGGTTCAGAGTCGGATTTCGCATTGTAACGGCCGAGCTTGTTGTACAGCGTTTTGGGGCTGATGCCGAGAATTTCGGCCGCCCGCACCCGGTTGCCGCCCGCCATCTCGAGCGTTTTCAAAATAAGCTGCCGCTCCACCTCGCGCAGGGGCTGGCCTACTGGCAATCCCGCCGCCGGGTCGTCGGTAGCAGGCGCCGCTGGCTCCGCATGGATCGATCCCGAAGTCTCAGGTGTCCGCGGCGCCAGCGCGGTTTGCACGGGCGGCGGTGGGAGCGCGCCCTCGGCCGGCAGATCGGCGATGGTGATCAGCGGTCCCGCGCTGACGATCACGGCGCGTTCGATAACGTTGCGCAGTTCGCGGGCGTTGCCGGGCCATGCTCGCGCCTTCAACGCCTCAAGGCAGGCGTTGTCCACGCCGCTAATCTGCTTGGAGTTGGCACGAGCGAACTCGCGCACGAAATGATCGGCCAGCACCGGCAGATCGTCGAGACGCTCCGACAGTCGCGGCAGCGCGATCGTAAATACGTTGAGCCTGTAGTACAGGTCCTCGCGCAGGCGTCCCGCGTGGATCGCTTCGCCGAGATCGCGATTGGTCGCCGCCAACACCCGCACGTTGAGCGCGATGTCGCTCGAGCCGCCGACCCGCCTAAGCTTGCGGTCCTCGATCACACGCAACAGCTTGGCCTGCAGCTCCGGTTTCATCTCGGTGATCTCGTCGAGCAGCAGCGTGCCGCCGTTGGCCAGCTCGAAGCATCCGGCTCGCCGTTGGTCGGCCCCGGTAAAGGCGCCACGTTCGTGGCCAAAAAGCTCGCTCTCGAGCAGGCCCTCGGGCAGCGCAGCGCAGTTGATTGCGACGTACGGGCCGTTGCGTCGCGGCGAGGACTCGTGGATCGTGCGCGCCACGATTTCCTTGCCGGTGCCGCTGTCGCCCTGGATGATGACCGAGGCGGAACTCGGTGCAGCCTGCTCGACGAGCGCCATCACGCGGCGCATCGCCTGCGATTGCCCGATAATCGGTCCCAGCTCGCCCACACCCATCAGGCGCAGCCGCAGGCGCTGGTTCTCCTCGCTCACCGCGAGATGCTCGCTCAGATTGTTGAGCGTCTGGCGCAGCCGCGGCGGATCGACGGGCTTTCGCAGGTAATCGTACGCGCCGAGCTTGATCGCCTGCACGGCGTCGGGGATGTCGCCTTCGCCGGAAATCACGATGGTCGTGATCGGGAGGCCGCGCTGGCGAATTTCGCTGAGCACGGCGAGGCCGTCCTTCACCGGCAGTTTGAGGTCAAGTAGCAGGATGTGCGGCTCGAAACTCGCCAGCAGTTCGATCGCACGCTGGCCGTCTTCGACGGCTTCGACCTTAAAGCCCCATGAAGCGATAAGCTCGACCCATGCGTGACGGGTTCTAGGATGGTCCTCGGCGACCAGTACGCGCTTGGCGTCTGCCATATTTTTGGGTGCCCCGCCGCGCCGGCCCGCGCGTTGGAATGCTGGTCCCGATCATATCATGGCCGGACGCGGCGCAAACAAGAGCTAATTTCGGAAACGGAAAAATCGCGAAACGAAGGAAAGCTCGGGCGTGACAGTCGCGGCGCCGCGCCGTATCCTGATCAACTATGGAGCAGGCCTCGCCCGAAAATGCCGGCGCCGCCCCGGCGGCGGAGGTGCGCGAAATCTCGCGCGACGAGATTAAGCGCCGCCTCGACGATCCCGCGCTGCTGCTGGTCGACGTGCTCCCGCGCGAGGCGTATGCGGCCGAGCACATTCCTCGCTCAGTGAATCTGCCGCTGGCCGAAGTGGAACAGCGCGCGCCGCAGCTGTTGCCTGAACGCAGCGCCGACATCGCCGCTTACTGCGCCAAGTTCACCTGACCGGCCGGCGCGCAGGCGGTTCGCCTGCTTCAGCAGATGGGCTACACCAACGTGCGGCACTACCACGCCGGTATCGCGGACTGGAAGGAGGCCGGACTGCCGATCGAGAGCGCGCCGGCGATCGTCGAGCCGTCGTTGCCTGTGGAGCCGCAATCCACCGAGCAATCGTCGCTATCGCCGGCGGCCCGGACACGACCTCAGCAGCCGACGATATCGCGCAGCCGGCAGTGGGGAAACGCGCTGCTCGATCTGATCGAAAGCCTGTCGCCCACGCAGATTTTTTTCGTCTGGCTCGGGATGGTCGTGCTGTGCGGATTGCTCTACTGGCTGACCGGCTTTTCGCGCCGTCCCGGACTGGTCGACAGTGGCAGGCCGATTGCGGGAACGCTCGACGGGCTCTTGAGCGCGCTCTACTTCAGCTTCGTCACCACCACCTCGGTCGGCTACGGCGACGTGTTGCCGCTAGGGCCGGTGCGGATCCTTTCGATCTTCGAGGCGGTCACCGGCCTGCTCATCTTCGGCGCGCTGGTCGCCAAGTTCGTCTCGCGCCGCCAGGACCAACTGGTGCGCGACATCTACAACGTCACCTTCGAGGCCCGACTCGACCGCGTGCAGACCAACCTTCACCTGGTGCTCTCGGAGCTGCAATCGATCGCGATGATGTGCGACGAGGGCGTGACGCAGCCGCAGCGAGTCGGCGTGCGGCTGGAGAGCGCGGTGCTGGTGTTCGGCGGCGAGCTGCGCGCGATTCATTCTCTGCTGTATAGCCCGCAGCGCGCGCCCGAGGAGGCGGTGCTGGAGGCGCTTCTGATTGCGCTCGCCGCCGCGCTGCGCACGCTGAGCGACGTTCTGACCTGCCTGCCAGTGGGCTTCAACCGCGCCCCCACGCTCGAGAGCGCGCTCGGGAACATCCGCGCGCTCGCCGACGAGATCTGCGCCGAATGTGTGCCGCAGGTCTACGCGCCGGCGCTGGCGATGTGGATGGATCGGGCGCAGGAAGCCGCGCGCAAGATAGCCTGACTCAGCTCAGCCGCGCCTTCAGACGACGCCCGCCGACGGCGGCGCGATTTCAGACGCACGGTCTGAGGAAAAAATAAAAAACCCGCATCAGGGCGGGTTTTTTGGTTGCGGGGGAGGGATTTGAACCTTCGACCTCCGGGTTATGAGCCCGGCGAGCTACCAGACTGCTCCACCCCGCCCCGGCATAGTATCGGCACGCGATGCGCAGGGTCAACACGACTCGCCGCCGCCGCCGCTCGTCGCATCGCGTAACGCGCCGCATCGCGTCGCGCGTTGCCGTGACGGCTACGCGCGGCTGGCGGCGCGCATGATTCGCATCAGATTGTTCGGCGCGTAAAACTCTGACATCGCGACCGTCGTGGCGACGGTGCCCATGAAGCGGCGCGTATCGGCGGTGTTGCCGCTTAGCGCCGCCATCAGCGCCAGCATCATCGGCGACGGCCCCTCCAGCCGCGCCTGGTCGCAGGTGAAGCGGTAGAGCTCCATCGAGGCGGCGTTGCGCGCGCTCTCGTAACGCGCGAGCGCCGCGTCCATCGGCTCGCGTCCGGCGAGTCCCGCGCCCGCGGCTTCGGCCAAAATCTCGGCGTCGCGCAGCGCGTCCGTGATGCCGAAGCCGGTGATGGGATCCTTGTGATAGCCGGCATCGCCGACCAGCGCCCATCCGGGGCCGTATGGCTTGCGGAAATAACTCGCGACCCCGCTTGTGCCGGCGAAGCGCTCCTCGCGCTTGCCCGCGCGGACTCGCTCGCATAGGTCCGGCGCCGCCTCCAGCCCCTTGAAAAAGCCGCCCTCGATATCGGCGCGCCAGGCCTCGAACTCGGACTTGGGCCGCTCGATTGCCACGCAGGTGAGCGCGTCGTTGGTGGGAAAGCCGAGCGTCGAGGATCCACTGCGCGGATGGACTTCGCAGGCGCTGAGCTGCACGCCGCTGAAGTAGCTGTAATAGCCGCAGGTCATCGCGGGCACGGTTTCATATTCTGGCGGATTAACCGCGCGCGCGACCGAGGACCACGGACCGTCGGCGCCGATCACGATTTGCGCCCGCTTGTGGCACTCTTTTGCGCCGCGGAGATCGCGTCCGCGCACTCCGCTCACGCGGCCGTCCTCAAAGCTCAGAGCGTCGACCACGAACCCGTCGCGCACTTCGGCCCCGGCCCGCGCGGCCGCGTCGAAGAGGATTTTGTCGAGCACAATGCGCCGCGGACATATCGCGATCGCGGTGTCCTCGTATGGCACCGGCGCGCCTTCGAGCGCGAGCGGACCGGCATCGAGCCGGACGCGCTCGATCGGCGGACAGTTGGTGGCGAGCACCGCGTCGAGCAGACCCCAGCGCGCCAGGCGCGCGACGCCCGGCTGATGGATATAGTGCGTCGACATGATGTCGCTCGGGAACATCGCCCGGTCCACCAGCAAAACCCGATGGCCAGCGCGCGCGAGCAGCATCGCCGTCGGCGCCCCGGCGCATCGCGCGCCCACCACGATTGCGTCGTACATGATTCGCTTCCGTCAGATAGTGGGGATGTCAGTCTGGCATTCCGTTAGTCGGGGACGATGCGCAAATTACAATCGCGATGGGCGCGTCCGAACTCGATCAGTTCCTTCTCGATCGCGGTCGGATTCGGCTTGGGCTCGCCCAACATAGTCTGCTTGGCGGTGGCCACGTCCATCCCGTCGGCCTCGACGGAGAGGTTGTGGTCGTCGCACATCACAAATGCCATCGTGTAAAACGCTCCTTGCGAATCCGACCACGCTAGCCGAAAGCGGCGGCGCTGTCAGCCCGGCCCGTTTACCGGTTGCGCGAAGTTTATGGTAGTCCGGTGGTGGTAGGTGGTAGCCGATAGCGATTGGCAGTGAAGCAATGAAACGGAACGGGAGCGTGTTGCGATGAGTCTTAAAGGAACGGCCGCCGTGGTCGGAATCGGCGAATTGAAGCCCACCAAGGACGCGCCGCCCGACGCGACCGCGCTTGGCCTGATGTCGAACGCGGCGGCCGAGGCGATTGCGGACGCGGGGCTCGAGACCAGGGACATCGACGGGTTTCTTTGCGGGATGGCGTTCGCGGATGCCGGAATGCTCTATCCGGCGAGCGTCGCCGAGGTGATGGGAATCAATCCGCGGATGCTCAACCAGGTCGATATCGGCGGCGCGAGTCCGGCCGGGATGGTGTGGCGGGCGGCGGCAGCGATTAACGCCGGGATGTGCAACGCGGTGTTATGCGTAGTCGGCGACCTTAACAAATTCGGCGATCAGAAGCCGCCGGTGATCTCGGTGCAGCGCGAGTTCGAGGCGCCTTACGGAAATATCGGCGCCAATTGCGGCTATGCGATGATCGCCAATCGCCACATGTACGAATACGGCACCACGCCTCAACAGATGGCGAAGGTCGCCGTCGACCAGCGCAAGAGCGCGGTCAAAAATCCGCTTGCGACCTTCAACGATCGCGAACTCACGATCGATGACGTCCTCAACTCGCGCATGATCGTCGACCCGCTCCATCTCTATGAAATCGTCAGCCCGTGCAGCGGCGGATCGGCGGTCGTGGTGGCCTCGCCCGAGGTCGCGCGCCGCGCCAAGCATCCGCCGGCTTGGCTGCTCGGCGCGGGCGAATACTCCAATCACGCGTCGATCACTTACGCGCCTTCGCTAACCGACTCGCCGGTGAAAATTGCGGCCGAGGCGGCCTTCAAGATGGCCGGGGTCGGCCACAAGGACATCGATCTCGTCTGCCCGTATGACTGCTACACCATCACGGTGATCGTGACGCTCGAGGATGCCGGGTTTTGCAAGAAAGGGCAGGGCGGCAACTTCGTGTGGGATCACGATCTGTCGTACGCCGGCGATTTCCCATGCAACACGCACGGCGGCCAGCTCTCTTTCGGACAGCCGGGGCTGGGCGGCGGGATGAGCCACGTGACAGAGGCGGTGCGCCAGTTGATGGGCCGCGGCGGCGAGCGCCAGGTTAAAAACGCACGGCTCGCCTACGTCAACGGCAACGGCGGCATCATGAGCGAGCAGGCAAGCCTGATCCTGGAGCGGCGTTCATGAGCGAATATCACAAGCCGCTGCCCAAGCCGACGCCGACCAGCCGCCCGTTCTGGGAGGCCGCGCGGCGCCATGAGTTGAGCCTTCAGCGATGCGCCGCGTGCAAGGCGTATGTCTATTATCCGCGCGAACGATGTCCGCACTGCTTCTCGGACCGACTTGCGTGGGAGCGCGTCAGCGGGCGCGGCAAGGTCTACAGCTACACGGTGGTGCGCCGCGCCTCGAGCCGCTCGTTCGCCGATCAACCTTACGTGCTGGCGATCGTCGAGCTCGACGAGGGACCGCGGATGACGAGCAATATCGTCGGCGCGCCCGAGAGCGTGAAGGTCGGGATGCCGGTGGTGGTGCAGTTCGACGACGTCACGCCCGAGCATACGCTGGTCAAGTTCAAACCGGCCTGAACCGCGCTGATTTCGATTCTGTAGGGGCCGTTCGTGAACGGCCCTCTTCGTAGCGAGGCGTGCGCGGACCCTCTACGCGAGCAGCACCGCGACGATCCCGGTCAGAAAAATTCCGTCGAACGTTCCGGCGCCGCCGATCGACGCGACCGGCGCGCCAAGCTCGCTCAGCCGCCCGAGGTTCATCAGGTCCGCGCCGATGAGCGTGCCCATCACGCCGCTGATGTAAGCGATCGCGTCCGCATGATGCGCAACGCCGCCGCTCAGCAACAATCCCATAAGCGCCGCGACGATCGGCGGGATGAACATCGGCGTGGCGATCCCAACTCCCGGAATTGGCCGCGCCGCACGATGCACTACGAAGGTCACGACCACAGTTCCGAGGACCACCCGCAGGAACACCGCCGGATCGGCCGCGAGTATCCAGGCGCAGATGCATAGCGGCACGATCGCGCCGCCCACGTTTATCGCCACTACCGTCGAACGTCCCTCGGCCAGATGCGCCGGCACCCGATAGCGCATCCCGAAGTAGCCCACCACCTCGGGCGCCGGAGGTTCGCCGCCGCCGCCGCCGCTGCTCTCGATGCGCGTGATGGGGATGTTGATGTAACTGCCGAGCAGGCTGATGATCAGCGCCCAGAACGCCGCGTGGGGCGGCAGGCCCAGCGCGTTGAAGGCGTAATCGATCGCGCCGAGCTCGAGCATCGCGAACAGGAGGGCGAGTGCGAAGAAGAAGATTATTGCGTACAGGAAGAGAAATGGCGCGAAGAACATGGTCCGCGATGATACCAAGCCGCCGCCCAAGGTGACACCCATCGCGGCGCGCACGGGCAGATCGCGGCGGCTCTTGTGCGCGGCGCGCCGGCGGGTAAGATCGCGCGCAAGACGCCATGAATCAAACCCAACGCAGCGAATTGCTCACGCTCCTTGCCCGCGAGTCCTACTTCGAGCGCTCCGCCGCGCTCACGCTCGCCTCCGGGCGGTCGTCGAACTACTACATCGATTGCAAGCGCACGCTCTACCTGCCGCGCGGCGCTTATCTGGCCGGCGAGCTGATGCTCGAGCTGGTGGCGGCCGAGGGAATCGAACAGATCGGCGGGATGGCGGCCGGCGCGCTGCCGGTCACCGACGCGCTGATCGTCGCGGCCCATCATCATGGCGCGAACCTGCGCGGCTTCTTCGTGCGCAAGGAGATGAAGGCGCACGGCCTGCAACAGCAGATCGAGGGTGCGTTCCGCAGCGAGCTGCGCTCGGCGGTGATCGACGACACGATCACCACCGGCGGCTCGAGCCTGCAGGCCGCCGCCGCGCTCACCGACGCCGGCGCAACGGTGACGCATGCCTTCGCGCTGGTCGACCGCGGTGAAGGTGCGGCGGCGGCCTTCGCCGCCGCCGGCCTTGACTACCGATGGCTCTTCACCGCCGAGGAAGTGCGCGCCGAGCGCGCACGAATCGGCGGTGGCTGAGCGCCGCCGCCGCGCGGCGGCGCGCGGCGCGGTGGCGGACGCGCCTGCGCGCGCGTCCACGGCCGACGCGACGGCGGCGACGCGGGTCGCGCCGCTTGGCGGCGCGACCCGCGTCGCCGCCGTCTTCGGCGATCCGGTCGAGCATTCGCTCTCGCCCGCGATGCATAACGCGGCGTACGCGGCACTCGGCCTGGATCGCGTCTACGCCGCATTTCACGTGACGCCGCCGATGCTCGGGGCGGCGTTGCGCGCGCTTCCCGCTCTGGGGATCCTCGGCGTCAACCTGACCGTGCCGCACAAGGAACGCGCGCTCAAGATGGTCGCGAAGCTGAGCGTCGAGGCGCGGATGCTCGGCGCGATCAATTGCGCCGTGAACCGCCCAGCGGGCCTCTACGGCGACAATACAGACGCGCGCGGACTCGAGCGCGACCTGGAGAGTCTCGGCGTCGCGCTTGAGGGCGCGACGGCGATCGTGATCGGCGCAGGCGGCGCGGCCGCTTCCGCGGTCGTCGCCTGCCTGCGGCGCGGCGCGAGCGAGGTCGTGATCGCAAATCGCACGCCGGCACGCGCGGCCGCGCTGACGCGCCGGCTGCGGGCGCGGCTTCCGCGCGCGCTCGCGGCCGCGGCGCTTTCGGTGCGCGAACTCGACGCGCTGGCCGATGCGGCGCTGCTCGAGCGCGCCGCGGTCGTGATCAACGCGACGCCGATGGGGCTCACGCAGGCGCGTTTTGCGCGAATCGATTACGCTCGCACTTCCCGCGAATGTTTCTTCTACGATCTCATCTATGCGGCCGAGCCGACCGCTTTTTTACGGCCGGCAATCGCACTTGAAAGGCGCGCGGCCGACGGAGCAGGGATGCTGGTGAATCAAGGTGAGCTGGCGTTCGAGCTTTTCAACGGCGTGTCGCCGCCGCCGGGCGTGATGCGCCGCGCGCTCTGGGAGCGCCTGGGCCGCGATTCGGGCAACTCTGACGGCGCATCGGGTCACGGCTCAGGGACGCAGGTATAGGACACCCTGAGCGCCGTACCTGCGTCGAGTCGGGAACGTCTGCTCCAGCCAGGCGGTTAATCCGGGCACGCGGTCAAGCCGGCCGGTCCACAGTAACACCGCTTTCACTTGATAACGCTCCACCTCGCTTTTTACTTCAGCGGTGGCGAGATAGTGATTGTCGATGCGCTTCAGTGAAGTGTCCGCCAGCCAGGGCGGCACCTCGCGCCCGGACCAGAACGCAATTCCCGGAGCGTCGGTCAGGATGAAATCAGCTTTGCCGGTCAGCCGCGCCAATTCAGCGGCAACATCCAGATCGGCGGCCGGAGGGCGCCAATACGCCAGGATCCATTGTTGATCGGTTCGACCTGCGAGCCCGCCGTGGCAGACCGCGGCGAAAAGGATGATGCTGGCGCTACAAAGCGCGATGCCCATCGCCCAGCCATAGTCATTTGAACGTACGCTCGCTTCACGGACTTGCAATCGTCTGCCCAGCTTCCACAACGCCCCGACACCGATACCGGCGGCGAGCGCGAGCGGCGGAATCAGAGCTACGACGTGATGGGTGAACAGCGGGTGCTGGATGAGCAAACCGATCAGAGTCAGGGTAAGCCATCCAAGCGCAGCCCATCCGATCCAGGGTTCAAGAGCAGCACATAGGACAAGCGGCAGAGCGCTGGACAGCACCGGGTCCCGAGCCAGGGTCGCTACTATCAAGCCCCAGTTTCGGGCCGGGCTAAGATCCGCCCGCGAGCCGAGATGGAAAGCTACCGCCTGCGTCCAAACGTCGCGCCCGCCGTATGCCGCCGCCATCGCGAGCACGGTTGCGAAAGTGATTCCCAACACCAGCAAGATGTCCGCCGCCGCATACCCAATCCTTTGTCGCAACTGACCCGCCGAGCCCCATCGCCCAGCCGCGATGAGCAACACGGATGGAAGGGCGTAAACGGCAAACAGTTTGACCATCATTGCACCGGCGAAAGCCAATGCTCCCGCCGCGAGGCACAGACGCTTGCCGCCCGACGCGTATCGCCCGGCCAGCGCCAGCGAGACGGCGGCAAAGGCCGCGGACGGCAGTTCGCCGGTGATCTCTCGGGCCCAAAAGAAAGCCAGCGGCGACATCAAGAGGGTTACGCAGGCCAGCACGGCGCCGAGCCAAAAATCCCTGTCCAGCAAGATGAACGCGACGGCGAGGGCCGTGAGCACCAGCGTGCTGACGGTGAACAGCTGCCCGGCGCGCATGTTTTGGCCGAAGAGCGCGAACGCCCATTGAATGAGTTTCAACCACGCGGGTGGCTGGGAAATGAAGACCGCGCGGTACGGCGCATAACCGGCCGCCAGCATCCGAGCCGATTCCAGGTAGACGCCGCCGTCGTAGAAATCGCTGTATTGGCCGAGATTCCGATACGCGGGCGGGGCCAGAACCAGCACGAGCAGCACCAGCCCGGCCGCCTGCAACGCCCGGTATTCGAAATATCGCGTCAATGCAAATAAAAGGAAGGACGGAAGATAAAAGTGAGAACCGAAATGAACGCGAGGACCCGGCGAATCAGCCGAACATCTCTTTGAGCTTATCTACGAAGCCCTTGGAGAGCGGATGGTTGACGGCTTCACCGTCGATGCCCGCGAACTCTTCGAGCAGCTCGCGCTGGCGCGCGGTGAGGCGCCGTGGAGTCTCGACCACCACCTTCACGAGCTGGTCGCCGCGTCCATAGCCGTGCAGATCGGGAAAGCCCTTGCTCTTGAGACGGAAGACCTTGCCCGATTGCGTGCCGGCCTGGATCTTCAGCTTGACCTTGCCGTCGAGCGTCGGCACTTCGACCTCGGTGCCGAGCGCGGCCGCCGGAAAGCTTACCGGCATTTCGATGATTACGTCGTTGTCCTGGCGCACGAAGAGATCGTGCTCCTTGACGTGGACCACGACATAGAGGTCGCCCGACGGACCGCCGCCCCATCCGGCCTCGCCCTCGCCGCGCAGCTTCAGCCGCGATCCATTGTCGACTCCCGGCGGGATCCTTACCGAGAGCGACTCGGGACGGCGGATGCGTCCTTGGCCCTGGCACTTGGGGCAGGGGTCGGCGATGATCGTGCCTTCGCCACGGCATTGGCCGCAGGTGGTGGCGATGGAAAAGAAGCCCTGCTGGGTGCGGACCTGCCCGGTGCCGCGGCAATTGGGGCAGGTGCGAGCGCCCTCGGCGCCGCCGCGCGCACGGGTTCCGGAGCAGGCGTCGCAGGTCGCCAGCCGCTGGAACTTGACGATTTTTTCGGAGCCGCGCGCCGCTTCCTCGAACTCGATCTCGAGGTCGTAGCGCAGATCGTCGCCGCGCCGTGAGCGCGAGCGAGTGCGTCCGCGCCCGGTGCCGAAGAAGTCGCCGAAAATGTCGGAGAAGACTTCCTCGAAGCCCTGGGTAAATTCGAAGCCGAAGCCGTTGCCCTGTGGACCCTGGAATGCGGCGTGGCCGTAGCGATCGTACTGCGCGCGACGTTCCGGATCGGAGAGTACCTGGTAGGCTTCGTTGAGTTCCTTGAAGCGCTCCTCGGCTTGCTTGTCGCCGGGATTGCGGTCGGGATGAAACTGGATCGCGAGGCGGCGGTAGGATTTCTTGAGATCTTCCTCGCCGGCTCCGCGGTCGACAGCGAGAACCTCGTAATAGTCGCGTTTTTTGGCTTGGGCCGCCATCCCCGCAATTCTAGACTACGCCGCCGCCGAAAGTAAGCGGACCCCGGCGCTCTGTATCACAGGCTCGCGCCGAGGTCCGTTGATCTGACATCTATCGTGAAAGTCGCCGCTTACTTCACTTCTTTGAAATCGGCATCGACCACATCTTCTTTCTTTTCTTCGTGTGGTTGTCCGTCGCCCGCCTCGCCCGCGTTGCCGGCATGACCGTCAGCTCCGGCCGAACCACCAGTACCGCCCTGGGCACCAGCACCCTGGCGGGTCTTGCTATACATCATTTCGGCCAGCTTATGCGAGGCGGCCATCAGGGCCTCGGTGGTGCGATTGATCTCCTCCAGGTCCTTGGACTCCAACTTTTCGCGAGCCGCCGCGAGGGCGTCCTCGATTGACTTGCGTGTGGCCTCGTCAAGCGCCGCGCCATTTTCCTTCAGCGTCTTCTCGGTGGTGTAGACCAGGTTGTCCAGCTTGTTGTGCGCCTCGGCCAACTGACGGCGCTGACGATCGTCGGCCGCGTGTTGCTGCGCCTCGGCGACCATCCGCTTGATCTCTTCCTCGTTCAATCCCGAGGAAGCGGTGATCTTGATCGACTGCTCCTTGTTGGTGCCGAGGTCCTTGGCGTGAACGTTGACGATCCCGTTGGCGTCGATGTCGAAGGTGACTTCGATCTGCGGCAAGCCGCGCTGCGCGGGTGGGATCCCGATCAGGTCGAACTGGCCGAGCAGCTTGTTATCGGCCGCCATCTCGCGCTCGCCCTGGAAGACCCGGATCGTCACCGCGGTCTGGTTGTCCTGGGCGGTCGAGAAAATCTGGCTCTTGCGCGTGGGGATGGTGGTGTTCTTGTCGATGAGCTTGGTGAACACGCCGCCGAGCGTCTCGATACCCAGTGACAGCGGCGTCACGTCGAGCAGCAGGACGTCTTTGACCTCGCCCTTGAGCACGCCGGCCTGGATCGCCGCGCCGATCGCGACGACTTCATCAGGGTTGACGCCCTTGTGGCCTTCCTTGCCGAACACCTTGCGCACACGCTCCTGCACCGCCGGCATACGGGTCATCCCGCCCACCAGCACGATCTCGTTGATTTCGCTGGCGCGCAGGCCCGCGTCTTTCAGCGCGGTCAGGCAGGGCGGTTCAAGCCGATCGAGCAGATCGGAGCACAGCGCCTCGAGCTTGGCCCGGGTGAGCTTGATATTGAGATGCTTGGGGCCGGACTGATCGGCGGTGATGAAGGGCAGGTTGATGTCGGTCTCCATCACCGTGGAGAGTTCCATCTTGGCCTTCTCGGCCGCCTCTTTCAGACGCTGCAAGGCCATCCGGTCTGAGCGGAGGTCGATACCCTGGTCCTTGCGGAACTCGTCGGCCAGATAGTCGATGACGCGCTGGTCGAAGTCCTCGCCGCCGAGGAAGGTGTCGCCGTTGGTCGCCTTGACCTCGAACACGCCGTCACCGATCTCCAGGATCGAAACGTCGAACGTGCCGCCGCCGAGATCGAAGACCGCGATCTTCTCGTCCTTTTTCTTGTCCAATCCATAGGCGAGCGAGGCCGCGGTGGGCTCGTTGATGATCCGGAGCACGCTCAGTCCAGCGATACGGCCGGCGTCCTTGGTGGCCTGGCGCTGGCTGTCGTTGAAATAGGCGGGCACCGTGATGACCGCCTCGGTTACTTTCTCACCAAGGTAGTCTTCGGCGGTCTGCTTCATCTTCTGCAGGATGAAGGCGGAAATCTCGGGCGGGCTGTATTTCTTGCCGCGGATTTCCACCCAAGCCGCGCCGTCGTCGTTGCGCACGACCTTGTAGGGCAGCACCTTGATCGCCTTCTGCACTTCGGGGTCGTCGTACCGCCGGCCCATCAGGCGCTTGATCGCGAACACCGTATTCGTCGGATTGGTGATCGCCTGGCGGCGCGCGATTTGTCCGACCAGCCGCTCGCCCGAATCCGTAAAGGCGACGACTGACGGGGTGGTCCGGGCACCCTCCGAGTTGGGGATGACGACGGGGTCTCCCCCTTCCATCACCGCAACGCAACTGTTGGTCGTGCCCAGGTCGATTCCGATTACTTTTGCCATTGTCTTAGAAAGCCTCTGATTCTCTAAATAATCATCACTTTAATTTTTTCAATGATTATTATTTTCGCCGCCGCCGCCATCACTGTTCTTTCGTGGCGGACCGTCACTCGGCGACGCACCCGACGGCGCCTTGGCCACCGCCACTCGCGCCGGGCGCAGCACGCGCTCGCCCACCTGGTAGCCGCGATGGAACTCGCTGATGACCGTGTTGGGCGGATGCTCGCCGCTCTCGACATGGTCGACCGCCTCATGAAACTGCGGGTCGAAGGGCCGGCCCACTGATTCGCGCGGACTTACGCCGTTGCTGCGCAGGAAGTCGAGGAGCGAGCGCAGCACCATCTCGACCCCTTCGACGATAGGCTTGCCGTTGCCGCCGCCGCGCGCGGCCTCGACCGCGCGTTCGAGGTTGTCGGTTATCGGCAGCAGGTCGCGGAGCAGGTTTTCGCGCTGGAGCCGGATGGCGTCCTCGCTCTGCTGGCGCATCCGCTTGCGGATGTTATCCGTGTCGGCCAGCGCGCGGAGGTACCTGTCCTTGAGCTCGGCGATTTCTTTGTCTTTATTGGCGAGCTGCTCTCGCAGCTCTGCCACTTCGGCTGGCTGCTCTGCAGCCTGATCTTCAGGGCTTAACTCGATCGGACGCTGTGCGGGGTCGTTGGGCGCTGGCTCCCCGCGCCGGCGCTCATCATGGCCCAAGCTCCATTCGGTGCCTGACTCGTGGTTGCGATGCTTGTCGTCTTTGTGTTTGCTCATCTGACGGTAACTTGCGTAACCGCGGAACTGCGCAAATGCGGAAGTATTCGGTTTTCAGGATACCTTCGGAACGAACATAAGCATTATTTCGGGCGATGCCAGTCTCTTATTGGATTTTCAAAAATTCGCCGGAGGAGGTGGTCACACTATCGCTAGACGCAAAAAGCGAAGCAGAGCCGATGCATACCGGCTCCGCTCCGCCGTTTCTAATGTTTTACTGTTTTACGCGCGCCGGGCCCAGATTAGCCGCGCCTGCGAAATCCGCAAAACGGCTACTTAGCGTTGGACGTGAGGGCCCTCATGCTCCTCGTGCTCGTGCCGGTGTTCCATCCACTCCGAATGATGTTGCTGCACCCAGGGATGGTTGTTCCGAACCCACCAGTCGCGGTCATGCCACGCGTGATGATCGTCGTAGTCACCCACAATGGGCGGTCGCTCGTATACGACCGGGGGTCCGCCGTACACATACGCAGGCCCCGGACCAGCGTAAGGGTCAGGTCCGTACGCCGGCTCATATCGATGCCCGCCACCGAAAAAACATGCCTGGAGCGTGACCGCTCCGACCACGAAAACCGTTGCCTTTAAGGCAGGGAAAATTTTGCTCGTCAATTTGCTGGTCAACTTGGTAGTCATGGGTCGTGTCCCTCGACCAAACGAAGGAGCATCAAGGATGCCAGCCAAAAGACGACCGCGAATCGCGCGGTTTCGCGAATCGCACGAGCGCGGGTAACCCGAATTTGCCGGGCTCTAACCCAAAAACTGCACGCCGTAAAAATTACTTCGCGCTGAACGAATAACGCTCGCCGCGACCGGTTTTACAGCCCGGCCGGCTTTTTGTAGTGTGGCGTAACCGGCCGCCGCAAAAGGCGTACATGGCCGCGCACGCATGGAGGTTTGCAACGATGCCCGATAAACCGCGGATGCTCGAAGGCTATCGAGTCCTCGACTTCACCCAGTTCGTCGCCGGGCCGACCTGCACGCGCGTGCTGGCCGAGATGGGCGCCGAGGTCATCAAGGTGGAACTCGCGCCGTCCGGCGATCGCGTGCGCGCCGGCGGACTCAAACCGCTTACGCCCGAGTATAAGGATTCCAGCCAGAGCAGCTATTACTTCCAGCACAACCACAGCAAGCTCAGCCTCGCGATCGACATCAACAGGCCCGGCGCGCGCGAGCTTATCTATTCGATGGTCCCCAAGATCGACGTGGTGGTGGAAAACTACGCGCCCGGGATCATCAAGAAGATGGGTTTCGGATACGACGAACTGCGCAAACGCAATCCGAAGATCATCATGTGCTCGATCTCCGCGCTCGGGCAGAGCGGACCGCTCGCCTACAAGGTCGGCTACGACTACATGGGACAGGCCTACGCCGCGATCACCGACGGTATCGGCGAGGCGGACCGGCCGCCGGCGATTGTCACGATGGCGATCGGCGACGTGTCGACCGGGATGTCGGCGGCGATGGCGATTGGCTTCGCGCTGCTCCATCGCGAGCGCACCGGTGAGGGCCAGTACATGGACGCCTCAATCCTCGACACCTACTTCCACATGCACGAGGCCAACGTGCCGATGGTCTCGTTGCGCGGCGGCAAGTATCGTCCGACGCGTAGCGGTTCGCAGCATCCTAACGGCGGTCCCACCGGAATCCTCCGCTATCGCGGCGACCAGTACATCTTTCTCGCCGTGATGCCGCATCAGTGGCCGCAGATGGTGCGGGCGATGGGCAAGCCGGAGTTGGCGAGCGACCCGCGCTTTCGCAGCGCCCGCGGACGGCGCGACAACAACGAGGCGCTCAAGGGGATCATCGAGGAGTGGCTCGGCAGCTTTCCCACGCGCGACGACGCGCTGGCCGCGCTCGACAAGGAACGCGTCGCCTGCGCGCCGGTGCTCTCGCTCAACGAGGCGATGGAGCATCCGCACCTGCGCGCGCGCAACACCGTGCGCCGGGTGAAGGATCGTTTCCTCGGCGAACTCGACATCCCGGGCGTACCGGTCAAGTTCTCGGCCTGGCCCGACAAACTCGACCTGCGCGCAGCGCTGCTCGGCGAGGACAACGAGCGCGTGCTGCACGAAGTGCTCGGAATGCCCGACGATCGGATAAAGGCGCTGTATTCCGAGGGTGTGCTGGTGCGCGACCCGGCGCTCACGGCCGAGCCGCAGAGCCGGGCGTCCTGAGTCCCGCCCGCGATCGGCCCATGTGCGGGCTGACGCGCGACTCAGCCACGTTCGAGGATCGCAGCCAACTCGCGCAACAGCGCGGCGCCATCGCCGCGCCACGCACTACCGTGCATGCACGCAAGGACCGAGGGCTGCGTTGCCGCCAGCCGCTCGAGCAGCGCCCGCGAATTGCGCGTGTGCGAGAAATAATCCAGATGCGAGCGCAGCGCCTCGCTTGGCCCGAGGATGTCCGTCTCGGTAAGCGGCGCCGGCTTGCTGCCGGGCTGTGTGAACAGGTCGCCGCACAAGAGCGTGCGCGTCCGATGCTCCATCAAATATCCACATTCCCAGCCATGCGGCATGTGTGGCATATCCAACCACCTGACCTCATGCGTGCCGAGTGAGAGCGTTTCGCCATCGGCCATCTCGCGCGGCGGCCGGTCGGCAAAGTCGCGCACCGACGTCATCGCCGCGATTCGCCCGCATAGCGCCGCCGCATTGGGCGCCGCCGCCAGCCATTCATTGAGCGAACCGCATTCGTCGGCTTCAAAATGCGACAAGGCCAGATAGCGCAGCCGGGTCAGCGGAATCACTGACGCGACTGCTTCGCGCACCAGCGGAAAAAGCCGCCGTCCTCCCATGTGAAACAACAGCGCGTCGTCGTCGACGATCAGATATTGGTTAAACGTGAATCCGCCCGGAATCGCGTCGATCGGTGTGCTGATCCGGTAAATCCCGTACGCGATCTCATTGACGTTGGTTCCCGACTGCGCGTTGGTAATCGGCATCTGATCCTCCATGGGCCCACTCGCGCGGCCGCGATAAAGTCACGTTAAAAAATCATCGGATGGCAGCGACCGCCAGCATACGCCCGCGAGCAACTGTTTGACACGCGGCTCGAGGCGGAGTTACACGGATCTGACTCACGGAGAACCCGTCGATTGGACGGTGCGCGTGGACAGTGCGCCAACGGCGCCGGCGGCAATCCGTGCATCAACGAAAGACCTGGGGAGGGCGCAGTCATGGCCGAGAGCGCAGCTTCACGAATCATCGCGGTGACCGATATCGAGTGGAAGCGGCACGAGACGCTGGCGGGCATACGGCAGAAGGCGCTGTGGTCCGATCCCGCGACCGAGCGGCGCGCCATGTTGACCCGCTTCGAGCCGGGCGCGAGCCTGCCGACGCATCGTCACGCCGGCGACGAAATTCTGTACGTGATCGAGGGCGCGATCGCGGACGAAAGCGGCACGGTCAGCGCGGGGAACATGAGCTATCGGCCCAACGGCTGCGTGCACAATGTAAGCAGTAAAAACGGCGCGACCGTGCTGGCCGTGGTCACGGGCGGCATCGAGCCGGCCAAGGAACCCGGCAGCGCGCCGCGCTCGCAGACCTTCGCGGTCAGCGAGGTCCCTTGGCGCGACACGCTCCCTGGCGTGCGCCAGAAACTCATCTGGGAGGACAAGGCGGGCAACCGCCGCGCCGCCCTGGCGTTGTTCGAGCCCGGCGCCGCGCTGCCACGCCATCGCCACGCCGGCGAGGAACTGGTGTACATCGTCGAAGGCTCGCACGCCGACGAGAGCGGCGAAGTCGCGACCGGCAACATGAGCATCCGGCCCAACGGTTGCACGCACAACGTGAAATCTCGCAACGGCGCGATCTCGCTCAATTTCCTGTGGGGCGGCATCGAGATGGTGTAGAACCGCGAATGCGGCCGCGTGCCTTTCATCAGCACCGCGACATATCGCCGGCCATGTGGCATAATGATCGGGTATGGCACTGGCGAAGAAAATGTACCGCGTACGCCTGGGACGCCAAGGTCGGGTGGTGATCCCGGCGGCGCTGCGCAGGGTATTGGGCCTTCGCCAGGGCGACACCCTCGTGTGCGGAACTGCGGGTCAGCGGCTGATACTCGAGGCCCGACGTACGGCCGAAGAGGAGTTATGGCAGCGTTTCGCCCGCGTAAAGGGGAGCCTTTCCAAAGAACTGATCGCTCAGCGTCGACGAGAGGCGAGGCGTGAGGCCAAAGAGTGAAGTCCGGTCGGTTTTGGATGCTTCGGTGGTGCTTGTCTATCTCCAGCGCGAGCCAGGGTATGAGCGGGTGCGCAACGCCTTGACCCAAGGCGCAGCGATAAGCGCTGTAAATCTGGCAGAGGTCTATGGCAAGGTCGTCGAGCGCGGCCTGGCACTGGAGGATATAGCGCAGCGCCTGCTCGCGCTGGGACTCGGCGTGGCCGCTTTTGGCGAAGACGATGCGCGCGGTTCAGCGAGATTGTATCCCGAAGCCCGCAGGTTGGGGCTCTCGCTGGGCGATCGCGCTTGCCTGGCATTGGGCGTGCGCCTTGGACTTCCCGTGCTGACCGCGGATCGAGCCTGGAAGCGACTCGCGGGCCTTGATGTCGAATTAGTCCGTTGATCGTGTCGGTGCACACGCACCGCGTGAACTAAATCTCGCTCGTGTTCCTGTGGGGCGGCATCGAGAGAGTGTAATTGTCTTGTCCGATTCCTCTCTTGCCCTCGCCCGCATCGTTTACGGGGAGAGGGTAGAGTCAGGGTCCCGAGAAAATTCTATCGCGGGCTGCCCATGGAAGAGGGCCGTTCGCGAACGCCCCTCTTCTCCTGTCATCCTGAGCGAGCGTTGCGCGAGTCGAAGGACCCCGATCTTTCCGACGAGCATTGCGAGAGTCTTCGCATAAAAAGATCCGGGGTCCCTCGACTCGCAGACTCGCTCGGGATGACAAAAAGAAAGAAGCGACGGTGGCGCGCGTCAGATCTTTTGCTTGGTCGCGCGCCAGTCAGCGAGAAATTTTTCCAACCCAATGTCGGTCAGCGGATGATGCAACATCTGCTTCATCACCGCGAATGGCAGCGTCGCGACGTGCGCACCCATCTCGGCCGCGCGCAGTAAATGAGTCGGCGTGCGAATCGAGGCCACCAGCACCTGTGTCGGGTAGCCGTAGTTGCGCAGGATGTGCACGAGCTGTCCGACCATCGCGATGCCGTCGTTACCGATGTCGTCGAGGCGCCCGACGAAGGGCGAAAGATAGGTCGCGCCGCACTTGGCCGCCGCTAGCCCCTGCAGTGGGCTGAATACCAGCGTCACGTTGACCCTGATGCCGCGGTGGCTGAGCGCGCGCGTGGCCTTCAATCCCTCGATGATCAGCGGGCACTTGACCACGATATTGGGATGCAGGCGCGCGAGGCGCTCACCCTCCTCGAGCATCGCCGCCGCCTCGCTCGATACGACCTCGGCGCTGACCGGGCCGTCCACGATCTCGCAAATCTCGCGCAGCACGTCGGCATACGGTCGCCCGGTCTTGGCGATCAGGCTCGGGTTGGTGGTTACACCATCGACCAGGCCCCAGCTGGCGGCCTCGCGAATCTCGTTGACATCGGCCGTGTCGATAAAAAACTTCATCGCGAAGCCACTCCTCCCCCTGCGGCGGACGGCGCCCTTAGAAGGTCCGCCCGCGCCAGCGTAACCCGGTGCGGCGATTTGAGCGCCGCGAGCAGTTCCGAAATCGAAGCGTTGAGCTTCGGATGGATCAGCGCGGGCGCGAGTTCGCTCATCGGCGCCAGCACGAAACGCCGCTCGTGCAGCCGCGGATGCGGAACCTTGAGCGTTCGCGTGTCGATAATCTCGTTGTCGAAGAAAAGCAAGTCAAGATCGATGATGCGCGGGCGGTACTTGGCGCGGCTCGACGCGGGCTTCTTGCCGCGCACCCGCTTGCGTCCCATCACCCGCTCAATTCCGAGCAGTCGCCGCATCATCGCATCGGGAGCAAGCTCGGTTTCGACTTCGACCACGCCGTTGATGAACGCGCCCTTGATATCGCCGACCGGCTCAGTTTCGTAGATCGAGGATTGGCGCGTGACCCGCGTAGTGGGCAGCGCTGCGATGCGCTGGACGGCCTCACGGTAGTTGGCCGCCCTATCGCCGAGATTCGTCCCTAAACCGATGAAAGCCCGATGGGGCATCCTCGCCGTTTAAAACCGCAATCCCTTGATTCGTTGCACAGCCTCTTGCAACCGATCGTTCGCCACCGTCAGCGAAAAGCGAACGAACCCCTCGCCACCCTTGCCGAATCCGGACCCCGGCGTCACCACCACCCCGGTCTCCTTGATCACACGTTCGGTGAAAGACACCGAGGTATAGCCCTTGGGAACCTCGGCCCATATATAGAAGGTTGCGCGCGGCTTCGCGCATTCGAGCCCGAGGCTGCGCACCGCGTCCACCATCAGGTCGCGTCTTTGCTGGTAGATGGCGCAGTATTCGTGGAGCTTTTCCTCGCCGCCCTCCAGGGCCGCGATCGCCGCCTCCTGCACCGCCTGAAAGACGCCCGAGTCGATATTGGTTTTGACCTTGCCCATCGCGCCGACGGCGGCCGCATTGCCGACGACGAATCCGACCCGCCATCCGGTCATCGAGTAGGTCTTGGACAGCGAATGGAACTCGACCGCGCATTCGCGCGCGCCGTCGATCTCGAGCACGCTCGGTGCGCGATAGCCGTCAAAGGCGATCTCGGAGTAGGCGAAGTCGTGGGCCAGGATGATGTCGTGCCGGAGGCAGAAATCGACCGCGTCTTTCAAGAAGGAGCGTTCGGCGGTCGCCGCGGTTGGATTGTTCGGATAATTGAGCCACATCAGCTTGGCCCGGCGAGCTATCTCGGCCGGGATCGCGGCCAGGTCCGGCAGAAAAGCGTTCTGTTTGCTGAGCCGCATGAAGTACGGCTCGCCGCCATTGAACACGCATCCCGAGTAATAGACCGGGTAGCCGGGGTCGGGGATGAGCACGATATCGCCCGGGTCGACAATCGCAGTTGGAAAATTGGCGATTCCCTCCTTGGAGCCGAGTAGCGCGCAGACTTCGCGGGCCGGATCCAGCCGGACCTCGAAGCGGCGCCGATACCATCCGGAGGCGGCGGCGCGAAAGCGCTCGAGCCCCTCGTAATCGGGATAGCGATGGTTGATCGGGTCGCTGGCGGCCGCCTGTAGGCGCGCGATTATATGGGCGGGCGTGGGCAGGTCGGGATCGCCGATACCGAGGCTGATGACGTCGACGCCCCGTTGCTGGACCTCTTTTTTTAGACGGTCGAGTTCGGCAAAGAGATATGGCGGCAAAAGTCCGAGTCTGGCGGCGGGCTTTATCTGCACCTTTGTGAGCTAGTCTCCGAATTTCAGATCGTACACTACTTACCACACTTGGTCCTGCGTACAAACATCGCTTGATTCCGCCTGCCCACAGCCTCATCGCGGCCCTGTGGGCAAACCTGAGTTCGCGACCGCTCTCGTGCCCGCGTCCCGCCGGTGCTTGAGGCTTCGGTCTAAGCGTCTGTACGCGTACGAAATCTGAGGCGCTTAGCCTAACGCCGCTTTCGCGCAACGAAGGCAGCCAACCAAGGTTGCCGACGAAGGTGCGGTGATACGCGAGCCGAAAATTCTACTTCGGCCATTACTTTCTCTTGCCGAACGTACCGAGCAATGTTAGTTATCTTGCCGTTTGCGGTTTTGTAATCCCGGCTTGCATGAGATCTGAGAGCTTAAAAGGGTGAGGTGCGCCGCCAAGCCGGTAGATCGCGCGTGCGGTGGGTGTGATCGCGCACGCGCCAGTGCTGCGCGCGCTTCGCGGATCGGCATCCCCGCGCGGCGCACAGGCTTGGGGAGCGCTTTACCGGATTTGAAATGAACCTGAATCTGAACCGCACATTGCTTACGCTTGCGCTCGCGATGTTCGCCGCCGGAGTGGGCGTGATCGCTTTCTCGCAACGGCCGTGGGCCCCGCGCTTCGACGTCCAGCAGCCCATCCCCTTCAGCCATCGCATCCACGCCGGGGTCAACAAAATCCCCTGCCAGTATTGCCACGAGTATGCGCGGCGCTCCTCGACCTCGGGCGTGCCGCCAGTGCAGCGCTGTGTGGGATGCCACGGCAGCCAGAAAAGCGGTGGACTGTTGCCGGTGACCCGTCCCTGGACCGATAACACGCAGTCCAATTTCGAGATCCGCTGGAACCGGGTCTATACGTTGCCCGACTTCGTACGCTTTACCCATCGTCCGCATATCAATGCCGGCCTCGCTTGCCAGACTTGTCATGGACCGGTCGAGACGATGGAAAGGATACAGCCGGTGCATGAGATCAACATGGGGTTTTGCATCGACTGCCACACCAAGCGCGGAGCAACCCAGGACTGCTACGTCTGCCATCACTAGAGGAGCGAGAGGGACCATCCAAATGTCAGAGGGCTTGTCCAGGCGGTCGTTTATCAAGCTCGCCGCCACCGCCGGAGCAGCGGCGGCGATACCGGGATGCGAGCCGGCCGCCCGCAACCTGATTCCTTACGTCGTCCCCGACGAGAACGTAATCCCCGGCATGCCGACCTTCTACGCCACGGTATGCACCGAGTGTCCCGCTGGATGTGGCCTGGTGGCGCGGGTGCGCGAGGGCCGGGTGATCAAGCTGGAGGGCAATCCCGCCGACCCGATAAGCGAGGGCTCGATATGCGCTCGCGGCCAGGCCGGGCTGCAGGAAGTCTATAATCCCGACCGCCTTTCTCGGCCGGAGCGTCGCGCCCAGGCCGGGTCGTTCGAGGCGGCAAGCTGGGACGACGCGCTCAAGACTTTAAACGGACGGCTTGGCGCGGCAGCCAAGGCCGGCAAAAACCGGGTCGCGCTCATCAACGGACCGCTGGGCCCGACCCAGACCAGAATCGCGCAACTTTGGCTCGGAGCTTACGGCTCGAGCCGGATGGTGACGTACGAGCGTCTCGCCGAACATGCCGCGCGCGCCGCGGCCAAGGCCAGCTTCGGGCGCGACGACCTGCCGATCTATCGTATCGACCAAGCCGACGCGCTAATCTCCTTCGGCGCCGATTTCCTGAGCACTTGGATCTCGCCCGTCGAATTCCATCGCCAGTACGCCGCCTTCCGCACGCCCAAGCAGCGCCGCGGACAGTTGACCCTCGCGCGGGCCACCTACGTCGGCCCGGTGATGACCATGACGGCGGCCAAGTGCGACGAGTGGGTCGCTACCACGCCCGGAGACGAGGCGGCGGTCGCGCTGAGCGTGCTCAATGTGCTGGTCAAGCAAGGATGGGTGTCGCGCAACTCGGGCGTCGACCTCGACGCGCTGCGCAAGCTGACGGCTGACTTCGAGCCGGCGACGGTGGCGCAGAAAACCGGTGTGCCGGCCGAGTCGATCATGCGGATGGGCGAGTCGTTGGGGCAGTCCGAGAGCGCGGTTGCGATGGCCGGCACGGATGACCCGGCGCTCCATCGCGCGGTCGCAATTCTCAATGCCGTCACCGGCAATGTCGGCAAGACCGTGGTCTTCGCCGAAGGAGCGCCGGCGCCTGCCAGTTCGCCCGAGGATATCGAGGCCCTGGTCAAGGCGATGGCCGGTGGCGAGATCGACGTGCTGGTGATCGCCGGCAACAACAATCCGCTGTTCTCGATGCCGGCCGCGCAAAAGTTCAAGGACGCAATCGCCAAGGTTGGTTTCGTGGCCTGGATGGGCACCGTGCCCGACGAAACCGCAGCCGTGGCGCATCTGCGCATCCCTATCGACCATGCGCTGGAGACCTGGCATGACACGCAGCCGCGCGCCGGCGTGCGCGGGCTGGGGCAACCGGTGATGGTGCGTGTTTTCGACTCGCGTCCGCTCGGCGATATCCTGCTCGCCTCGGCCCATGCCGGCGGCGCCAAGGCCGAACAGGTGCCGTGGGAGAACACGGCCGACGCGGTCAACGCGGCGTGGCAGCAGCTTGGCTCAAAGGCCGGCGGGACGTTCGACGAATTTTGGGAGAGAGCGCGGCGCGCAGGCGGGCATTACGAGAAGATCAAGGCTGCCGAGGTCAAACTCGACAGCAAGGTCTTTGAGACGAAAGTGCCGGCGCCTGCGGTCGCGACGGGGCTCACGCTGCTTGCCGTGCCGCATATCTTCTTTTACGACGGCCGCGGCGCCAACAAACCCTGGCTGCAGGAAATTCCCGAGCCCGTCATCCAACTGGTGTGGGATTCGTGGGTGCAGATCCATCCCGATACCGCGCGCAGCCTGGGCGTCTCGCAAAACGGAATCGTCGAGCTGCGCTCGGAGGCCGGCGTGATCGAGGTGCCCGCGATGGTTTCCGAGCACGTTCGCCCCGGCGTACTCGCGGTGCCGACCGGACAGGGCCACACCGCGTACGGGCGTTATGCCAACGGCAAGGGCGCCAACGTCTGGTCGGTGCTGCCGCAATGGGGCAGGGCGGTCGCGGTAAAGGCGCGTCCGACCGGCGACGTGCGCCGGCTGGTCTCGCCGCTGTTCATGGCCGACCAGATGGACCGCGGTATCGTGCAGACCATCAGTATCGACGACCTCGCCAAGGGCGTCCCGCCGCCATCCGACGAGCCCAAGCCGCCGCAGCCGACCGAGTTATACGCGCCATTCGATTACCCGGTACACAAATGGGCGATGACGGTCGATGCCAATGCGTGCACTGGATGCAGCGCCTGTGTGGCCGCCTGCTATGCCGAGAACAATCTGCACGTGGTAGGCAAGGACTACGTCGAGATGGGGCGCATCATGTCGTGGATCCGGGTGGAGCGCTACTTCCCGCCCAAGGAGAAGGCCGACGAGGCGCCGCTGATGCAGGTGGCGCCGATGCTCTGCCAGCAGTGCGACCGCGCGCCATGCGAGCCGGTATGCCCGGTGTTCGCCTCTGCGCATACCAAGGAAGGACTCAACCAGCAGATCTACAATCGCTGCGTCGGCACCCGCTACTGCAACAACAACTGTCCCTACAAGGTGCGGCGCTTCAACTGGTCGCTGCCCGAATGGGAAGAGCCGCTGAATCTGCAGCTCAACCCCGACGTAGGGGTGCGCGGCGCGGGCGTGATGGAAAAGTGCTCCTTCTGCATCCAGCGCATCACGTTCGCGGAGCTCAACGCGCTGATCGAGAAGCGCCCGGTGCGCGATGGCGAAATTCAGCCGGCGTGCGTGCAGGCCTGCCCCTCCAAGGCGATGACTTTCGGGGACGAGGACGATCCGCAAAGCGCGATGATGCGGCGGCGAATCGACAACAAGCTTCGCCGGTATCTGGTGCTGGAAGAGATTGACGTCGGGCCCAACGTGACCTATTTGCGCGACATCTATCAGACGAAAGGAAAGGCGTAAGTGGCTGCCGCGGTAAAGGACATCAACCTGGATCCGACGTTCGCGGATATCGACCGCAGCGTCCACGCGATCCTGGAGCCGCCCGGCTTGCGGTATTGGATCTGGATTGGGTTCCTGCTGACCCTGGTTCTGATCGGCGCCGGGTTATGGACCAACCAGATCTATAACGGTTTGCAAGTCACCGGCCTCGGCGACCCGGTGATGTGGGCGGTATATATCACCAATTTCGTTTTCTGGGTCGGTATTGCGCACTCGGGCACCCTGATCTCGGCCATCCTGTTTCTGTTCCGTACGCGCTGGCGCACGGCGGTCTATCGCGCCGCCGAAACCATGACGATCTTCGCGGTCGCGACCGCCGGCCTGTTCCCGGTCATCCATCTCGGCCGCCCGTGGTTCTTCTACTGGCTCGCGCCCTATCCCAACGAGCGGTTCCTGCAACCCGACTTTCGATCGCCGCTGACCTGGGACTTTTTCGCCATCAGCACCTATCTAACGATAAGCTCGCTGTTCTGGTTCACCGGCCTCATCCCGGACGTGGCCAACGTGCGCGAGGTGGCGACCGGATGGCGCAAGCAGCTCTATACGATCGTTGCGATGGGATGGCAGGGCAGTGACCGCCAATGGCGCCACTTCTCGATGGCTTATCTGCTGCTGGCGGGCCTCGCGACGCCGCTGGTGCTCTCGGTGCACAGCGTGGTGAGCTGGGATTTCGCGATGGCGCAGTTGCCGGGCTGGCACAGCACGATTTTCGCCCCGTACTTCGTGGCCGGCGCAATCTTCTCGGGCGTCGCGATGGTGCTGACGCTACTTATCCCGATGCGCTGGGTGATGGGGCTTGAAGACCTGATCACACCCTGGCATCTGGACAACCTGGCGAAGGTGATTCTGCTGACCTCGCTCATTATCAGCTATGCATACGTGGTCGAGTCGTTCATGTGCTGGTACAGCCAGGACCCGATCGAGCTGATGACCTTTCACATGCGCTATTTCGGGCCGTGGGGATGGATGTTCTGGGTGATGGTCCTGTGCAACTGCTTGATCCCGCTGGCACTCTTCTCGCCACGCATCCGCGTCAGCCCGGTCCCGCTGTTCATCATCACGATCTTCGTCAACATCGGGATGTGGTTCGAGCGCTTCGTGATCATCGCGGGTTCGCTGGCGGTGAACTTCGAACCCTCGCAGTGGCGTTTCTGGCATCCGTCGCTCACCGAAATGGGAATCACCGTGGGCGCTTTCGCGTGGTTCGTGATGCTGTTCTCGCTGTTCGCCCGATTCATGCCGATCATTTCGATGACCGAGTTGAAGGAGGGCATCACCTGGCTCAGGCAAGCGCTGCGCCAGGGGTATGCCAAGGCAGCATGAATGGAGAAGTCGAGTTGGTCGGGGCGTTTGCGTTCACCGACGAGGAGCGGCTGGTCCACTGCATCGAGCAGCTCCAGGCGGCCCACGCACAGTTTCGCGTCTTCTCGCCGATACCGAGCGAGCACATCAACAGGGCCATCTACAAGCGCTCGAGTTTCGTGCGCTGGTTCGTGCTGCTGGGGGGCATCACCGGGATTATCACGGCCTTCGTGATGACCATCGGTACTTCGCTCGAGTGGAACCTGGTCACCGGTGGCAAGCCGATCGCGTCGATACCGCCCTACATGATAATCGCGTTCGAGCTCATGGTGCTGTTCGGCGGCATTTCGGCGCTGACCAGCTGGGTACTGCTCGCCAACCTGCCGACCTTCGAGCCGCTGAGCGGCTATCGCTCGCGTTTTTCGAGTGACGAGTTCGGCCTGGTGGTGCACTGCGGGGAAGGGGACGCGCCACGCTTCGAAGCGATGCTGCGCGAGGCCGGCGCTCAGGAGATCACGCGTGAGGCGGCCTAGCCCATGGTGTCGCCACAACACGAGCACTGGAATCACGAGCCTTGGAATAACGAATGAGCCCCAACTCTGAGACCGCTTCGTATCGCTCCGGCGCTTCGGGACCACCCCCGGTGGCCAACCTGCCGGCACAGCCGCTGACCACGATCGCCTACGTGCTGATCGCGCTGGGGCTCGTCGCCTTCGCCATCGCCCTCACGCAGGGCCTCGCCCAGCGCGCGTGGGAGGCGTTCCTGGTCAACCTGCTGTTCTGGCTGGGGATAGCGCAAGGGGGCGTGGTGGTTTCCGCCGCTTTTTATCTTACCCAGGGACGATGGGCGGGGCGCGCGCACTATCGTCTGGCCGAGGCATTCAGCGGCTTCCTTATCCCGGGGTTCATCCTGTTCTGGTTTCTGTTCTTCGGCCGCGAACTGATCTTCCCTTGGATTCGTCATCCGATCCCGGCCAAGACCACCTGGCTCAACGTGCCATTTCTGTTCGCGCGCGACGGTATCGCGCTCGCCGTGATGACGCTTTTGAGCCTCTCGTTTCTTACGGTCTCGCGCGGCGAGGAAGCGCGCAAATGGGCGGCGACCTCAAATAACATCCTGATGCCGCCGCCGAAGATTCGCCGGCTCGCGCCCGCGGTGTGTATCTGCTTCGGGCTGGTTTACTCGTTGCTCTCCTTCGACCTGGTGATGTCGCTGTCGCCGCTATGGCACTCGACGCTGTTCGGCTGGTGGTTTTTCGCCGGCGCGTTCTGGAGCGCGATTGTCACGATGGCGTTCACGGCGGTCTGCCTGCGATTCGTGCTGGGCCCCGGTAACATCTTCACGGAAGGGCGCATCATGCGCGACCTGGGGCTGATGGTGTTTGCGTTCTCGGTGTTCTGGTTTTACACGCTGTTCGCTCAGTATATCGTGATCTGGTACGCCGACATCCCGATGGAGACCTTCTTCATCGCGTTGCGCGTGCATTACGTGCCGTGGGCGTTTATGTCATGGATGACGGTGTGCCTCGTGTGGGCGATTCCGTTCGTCAGCTTGCTCGGCATCAGGCCCAAGAAAACGCCGGCGATTCTCGGCACCGTGGCGTTGCTCGGGATGGCCGGTATCTGGTCGGAGATTTACGTGCTGGTCGTGCCCTCGCTCTCGCCACGGACGATTCCGCTGGGGTGGGTCGAAATTCTGGTCACGGCCGGATTCCTTGGCGCTTTTTGGCTATGTTCCTATCCCGGCTTGCAAATGGCGTCGGCGGCCGCGATGGAGCCGATCGGAGAGTCGCACTGATGAAGCCGCTGGCTCGGTTCACAAAAGGGGCTTCGCTGGTAAGCGTCCTCGTGGGGCTGACGGCGGGTATGATGGGCTGCTCGCCGAGTTACCCGATGGACACGCTCAGCAACGGGTCCGACTTCGCGCGGCGGATCCACTCGATCTACGTTTTCGTCAACTGGATCGACTTCGTGATCATGCTGATCGTGCTCGCCGTGATGTTCCTGGCGATCTTCTGGTTCTCGACCCGCGTCGGCGAGCCGGGCGAACCGTCCACGGTGACGTCTGACATCCGCCTTGAGGTTGCCTGGACCGCGATTCCCGCGCTCATCCTGGTTTTCATCACGGTGCCGACCATCCGCACCATCTGGGCGACCCAGCCCGACCACTGGCCGGCCGACGCGCTGACCATCAAGGTGATCGCGCATCAATGGTGGTGGGAGTTCCAGTACCCGGAGTATGGTATCGACACTGCCGACGAAGTTCATCTGCAGGCCGGCCGCATGGTACATTTCGCGATGGAGTCGGCGGACATCATTCACAGCTTCTGGGTGCCCACGCTCGGCGGCAAGCGCGACGTGGTGCCCGGCCAGATCAATTCAATAACCTACACGCCCGACCAGCTCGGCATGTTTTATGGGCAGTGCGTCGAGTTCTGCGGCGACTCGCACGCCAACATGCGCCTGCGCGCCTTCGTCCAGACCAAGGACGATTTCGACAAGTGGGTCAAGCAACAGCAGTCGCCGCCCGTGACGCCAGCGGGCGGATCGGCCGCGGCTGGTGCGCAGATTTTCGCCAACGCGCCTTGCGCGATATGCCACACGGTCAAGGGTCTCACGGGCCTTTCCCCGCAATATAGCGGAACTTTCAAGGGCCCCGACTTGACCCATTTCGGCTCGCGCTCGACATTAGCGGGCAGTATCTTGGAAAATACACCGGAGAACCTGGCCAAGTGGATTCAGGATCCGGACAAGGTCAAACCCGGGGCCAACATGCCCACGCTCGGATTGAAGGGCAAAGACCTTAACGACCTCGTCGCTTATCTTGAGAGCCTGAAGTAGGTAGAGGGCTATGGCTGCGCAACCCAAACATCTCGCGCTGGAACATTCAAACTACCTGACGGCGGAGTCAGGGATTTACAGTTGGCTGACCACCGTCGATCACAAGCGCGTCGCGGTCCTGTACCTGATCGCCTCGCTGGGCTTCATGCTGATCGGCGGCCTGGAGGCGATGGCTATCCGCACGCAGCTCGCGATACCGAACAACACATTCCTCTCGGCCAACACTTACAACCAGATGTTCACGATGCACGGCACGACCATGATTTTCATGGTGGTCATGCCGCTGGAGCTGGGATTTTTCGCGAACTTCCTCATCCCGCTACAGATTGGCGCTCGCGACGTCGCCTTTCCGCGGATCAACGCGCTGAGCTTCTGGGTCTTTCTGTTCGGCGCTGTGTTCATGAACCTCGGATGGCTCAATCTCACGCTGCCCGACGGCGGATGGTTCGGCTATGCGAACCTGACCGAGCGCCCTTACTCCCCTGGCATAAACATCGATTTGTGGAATATCGGCCTGCTCATCCTCGGCATCTCGACCCTGCTGAGCGGCCTCAACTTCTTCGTCACCATCGTCAATATGCGGGCCCGCGGCATGACCTTTATGCGGATGCCGATGTTCATGTGGGCGATGCTGGTCACCACCATCCTCATCCTGCTCGCCTTTCCGTGTCTGACGGTGGGCCTGCTCTTCCTGTTTCTCGACCGCTTCGTCGGCACGCACTTCTACCTGGTCGAGTTGGGTGCCACGCCGATCCTGTGGCAGCACCTGTTCTGGCTGTTCGGCCATCCCGAGGTCTACATCATGGCGCTGCCGGCCTTCGGGATGATGTCGGAGATTCTGCCGGTGTTCTCGCGCAAGCCCCTGTTCGGTTACGCCGGGATGGCGTATTCGATGGTGCTCATCGGCTTTTTGTCGTACGGCGTGTGGGGGCATCACATGTTCGCGACCGGAATGGGCCCGGTGGCGGACTCGACGTTTGCGATCACCACGATGCTGATCGCGATTCCCACCGGGATCAAGATTTTCAGTTGGTGCGCGACCGTGTGGGGCGGTTCGCTGAGGATGAAGACCGCGTTCTACTTCGGCATCGCCGCGGTACTCGAGTTCACGCTCGGCGGGCTGAGCGGAGTCATGCACGCAGCCGTGCCGATCGACCTTCAGCAGACTGACACGTACTTCGTGGTCGCACATTTCCACTACGTGCTGTTCGGCGGGATGATGTTCGCGATCCTCGGCGCATTCTATTACTGGTGGCCCAAGATCACGGGCCGGATGATGAGCGAGGACGTCGGCAAGTTGCAGTTCTGGCTGACCATCGTCGGCTTCAACGGCACTTTTTTCCCGATGCACTTTCTCGGCGTGTGGGGAATGCCGCGGCGCATCTATACCTATGCGCCGGGGATGGGATGGGATTTCTGGAACGCGTTCGAGACCGCCTCCGCGTACCTGCTGTTCATCACCTTCGCGATTTTCGCCTACAATATCATCTCGAGTCTGCTGTACGGCGAGAAGGCCGTGGCCGATCCGTGGGATGCCCGCACCCTGGAGTGGGCGACTCCGTCGCCGCCGCCACCCTACAATTTTGAAACGATCCCGTCGGTTCGTGGCCGCGACGCGTTCTGGGTCGACAAGTACGGCGTGATGGTCGAGGGCCATGGCCACGGCAGCATGCCCGCCCATGGCGAGACCTCGGGCGCCGCCGCGCCGGCCGTCGCCGAACATCACGACACCTCTGGGCACGGAACGCCGCACATGCCCGCGCCCTCGCTATATCCGCTGCTGTTTGCGCTTGGACTGGTGGTCGGCGCGGCCGGCGCGATGATGAACTGGGTCAGGATCGACGTGATCGCCGGTCTTCTGCTGTTCTTTTCGATCATCGGGATGGCGTTCGAGTACCCAGACCACGGCGAGGAGCATCCTCATCAGGACCCTCCGACCTACCCCGGCATCGATCATCGCAAGGCCGGGATGTGGGCGTTCCTCGGTTCCGAGTGCGTGTTTTTCGCCTGTCTCATCTCGACTTACATGGTTTACAAGCCGCGCAACGTTGGTATCGGCGCCGAGGTGCTCAACATCCCGCTGACTTCGTTCAGCACCTTCATCCTGCTGATGTCGAGCTTCCTGATGGTGTTGGCGCTGGCGGCGACTCAGCGCGGCGACCAGAAGTGGTCGACCATCTGGCTCTCCGGGACAGCCTTCTTCGGACTGATATTCCTGGGCGGTCAGTTCTACGAGTTTTCAACCCTGTTCCTGCACGATCATCTCTCGATGCAGGGCAGCATTTTCGGCCAGACCTTCTACACGCTGGTCGGCACGCATGGCACCCACGTCGCGATCGGGGTCCTTTGGCTGATAGTGGTGGCGGTCGCCTCGGCTACCGGCAGGGCGGGTAAGTCGAGGGCGCTCTCGGTGGAAATCGTGGGGCTCTATTGGCACTTCGTTGACGTGGTGTGGATCTTGATCTTCACTTTGATCTACTTGATGAGGTCGGTGCACAACGCATGAGCGAGAATGTAGCGGCGGCTGGACACGAGCACGTTGCGGCAGGCGAGCACGCCTCCGGGCACCCCGGGCCGGCGCTCTATGCGATCATCGCGGTCGCACTGGTGATCCTGACCCTGATGGAGCTGGCGGTTTATTACGTCAGCTTTCTGCAGCCTTTGCTGGTGCCGATTCTGATCCTGCTGGCGATCGCCAAGTTCCTGCTGGTCGGCGGGTTTTACATGCATCTCTATTACGACCAGAAGATCTTCACGATCTTCTTTGTCTTCCCGCTGATTCTTGCATGCTTCATCGGCGCCGCCCTTATGATGATTTTCTCGGCGCTCGAGGGTCGTCTGGCGCTTTAAATCGATTCGGGGCTGGCTTCGGCGGCCTCGCCTCGCATAGAAGTTAGTTCAAATGGATCCATCCGCAGTCATTGGTATCGTCCTGCTGGCGGTTCTCTACACGCTCGCGCCGCGGCAGCTCAAGCGCCGGCCCACCCAGCGCCAGGTATTTTTTTTCTGCCTGCTAATCCTCGCGATGCTCATTACCTTCGGCCCGCTCGACGAACTGGGAGACGCGCGCTCGTTCTGGGCGCACATGCTCGAGCACTCGTTCCAGAGCTGGATCATTCCGCCGCTGTTTCTGCTCTCGATGCCGGACTGGATGCTCCGGCCGATCCTGATGAGCAGGCCGATCCGGCCGCTCGCGCGTTTTTTCACCAAACCGGTGGTGGCCTTCGTGACCTTTACCGTGGTCTACGTCTTCGCGCACGATCCGCCTATCTTCAACCTGATGATGACCAACGAAAACGTCCACATCGGGATCCATTTTCTCTTCATGGTCTCGGGGACGATCCTGTTCTGGCCGCTGCTGAGCCCGATGGCGGAGTATCCGCGGCTCAGCTACCCGGCGCAGATTCTTTACCTGTTCCTGCTGATGGTGCCGATGACCGCGGTGGCGGCGCCGATCACGTTGGCGGAGTCGGTCACCTATCCGTGGTATGCGGCCGCGCCGCATCCGTTTGGCATCTCGCCGCTGCAGGATCAGGTCATCGGGGGAATCCTGATGTGGGTAGCCGACAGCTTCTACCTGATGCTGATCACGACGCTCATCTTCTTCCGCTGGGCGCGCGACGAGGAAATCGAAGTACCGGCGGTAAACCTGCGCCGCCCGCCCGAATTGCGCGTCCTGCACCCCACGCGCAACGCCCGCGCCTGAAGTGGCGCCGCGCCGCGCGAATCCTTGGGCGCGGCTTCTCTTGCTGGGGCCGTTCGGGAACGGCCCTCTCCCCCTTTGTAGGAGGCCGTTCGAGAACGGCCTTCTGCCTTTTGTAGGGGCCGTTCGTGAAACGACCCTCTTCCCGCTGCTAGTTTCCTGCCGATTTTTCGCGCAGCTTGTGCTGCAGAATTCGCTTGGCCTTCTCCAGCTCCTTCCTGCGCCCCGCGCCCAGGTTCTTGCCCGATCGATTGATGAACATCTGGACCATTTTGATCGCCGACCCAAGTCCCAGCGGTGATACTTTCTTGGTGGCCATGATCCGCGCCACCTCCTCCCCCGGCTTGGTGAATGTTCCGGCCGGCGGGAAGGTGGAATCCGTCTTGATGTCTGCGGACCACTTGCGCTTGGTCGTTTTGCTCTGCCCTGTCGATCTCATGGGAGCATCACCTTAAGCCTACGACACCCTGATCCTGACGCTAGGACATTTTGGTGAGGAGCGATTTCATGTCCTCGGCGTGATCCTCCTCCGCCTTCAGAATGTCTTCGATCATTTTGCGGGTGGTCGGATCGCCATCGCCGAGCCATCGCACGACTTCCGAGTACGAATCGATCGCGATTCGTTCGGCAACCAGGTCCTCCTTGATCATCGATATCAGGTCCTTCCCTTCGACGTACTCGGAGTGGCTGCGCGTGGAGAGACCTGCGGGATTGAAATCCGGCTCGCCGCCGAGCTGCGTGATGCGGTCGGCAATCCAATCCGCGTGCTGCTGCTCGTCAGCCGCATGCTCCAGGAATTGTTCCTTGGCCCCTTCCGCATTGATACCCGAGGCCGTGTAGTAGTGCCGCTTGTAACGTAGGACGCACACCAGCTCCGTGGCGAGCACTTCGTTCAGAACCTTGAGCACCGCGGGCCGGTCGGCTCCATAGTTCTGCGTTACCGCACCCTGATCCATATGCTGGCGTGCGCGGTCGCGGATTTTCTTGATGTCGGTTACGAATTCGCTCATTGAGGTTCTCCCATCGATTCGATTTTTACGGACGGAATTTTCGCAGTTCTGTCGCCCAGGATATCCGATGTGATGAAGCAACATGGCGGCCAAGCGCCCGACCGTGCTGGCCTTGCCCGCAGGTAGTGCTTTCGCACTATTCCTTACTCTGTGGCGCTCAATCGATGCTCGGATCGATCCCATCGCTGTGGCCACATTGACCCAATACCAAGTCTAAAATTCCACACTGGAAGAATTTGCAAGGCGGGGGGAAATTTCACGCGCTCAAAATTCCAGCGGCGCGGCAAGCGGCCGGCGCTACGATTAGCGATGCCCTTCTCCGCTCTCCCGGCAAATTCGTCCCCTTGCGCTGAGCCACTTCCCTCCCGAGCGCATAAGGCATATGCGTGGGATCAAGGGCGCCGAGTTGGGCCCTCAAGAGCTGCACCATCATTATAACGACACCGCGGGTCTGCTCCTGACGGTACCGTTCTTATCGTGGCGCACTCTTGTCTCTCGGCGCTCCCTTTAGAAGGAGGATCCGATGAACCAGAGAGCACGCATGGTCTTTGATGGTGCCGTGGCGGGCATAATCGGCGCGTTCGTGATCGCGCTGTGGTACCTGATATTCGACGCCGCCCGGGGGCAACCGGTCGGCTCCTTTGGATCGGTGGCTGCCACGCTGTTCGGTGGCACGCAAGGGGGCGCGGCGCTGATGCTCGGCCGGTTGGTCTTCCATTTTAGCGTCTTTGCGCTCATCGGAGCCGTCGCCGCGCTGATTCTCGAGACCGCCGAGCATGACGAGACGCTCTTTCCGACCATGATGCTGCTGGTCCCGGTCTTCGAGATTTTCTGCATCATGATCCTGATGCTGATCGGGCCGTCCGCCTACGTGTCCCTGCCGTGGTGGAAGTTCCTGATCGGCGACCTGATGGCGACGTCGGCGATGCTGGCGTTTTTTCTCGAACGCCATCCCACCCTCGCGCGTCGGATGGAAGGTCCGTGGACGGGCGTGGCCCGCGAGGGCGCGGTGGCGGGCGTAATCGGCGCGGTGGTAGTCGCGGTCTGGTTCATGGCTTGCGACATCGTGGCGGGCGAGATCTTTCGCACGCCCGCGCTCATGGGTGCGGCGATTTTCCAGGGCATTTTCGACCCGACCCAAGTGCGGGTGACTCTGCCCCTGGTATTCGGCTATACGGCGCTGCATTCCTTTGCCTTCATCATGTTCGGGATTGCGACCGCCGTGCTGCTGCTCGCGGCTGACTACGAGCCGGTGTTCGCTCTAGCCGCGATTTTCCTGCTCGCGATCTTCGAGATCTTTTTCGTCGGAGCGCTCGCGGTCTTCGACCAGGCGGCGCTCACCGCGTTGGGTTTCTGGAAGATCCTGGCCGGTAACGTGCTGGCGATGGCCGCGATGCTGGGCTATTTCGAAACCCGCCATCGCGGATGGTGGTCGCGGTTCCGCGAGCGCTGGGAAGTGCTGCAACTGCGGCGCAATTAGTAAACCGGCGGAACGGGAGCAACGCAGGGCGCGCCCGCTCCGCCCGTCAGCCCTCAGCGCAATTACAGCCCCAGCACGTCGCGCATCGAATAAAGCCCGACGGGCTGTTTCTCCAGCCAGGCCGCTGCGCGCAGCGCGCCGCGCGCCAGCGAATCCCGGCTCTGTGCGCGATGGATTAGCTCCAGCCGCTCGCCCTGGCCTCCAAAGATCACGGTGTGATCGCCGACCGCGTCGCCCGCCCGCAGCGCCATCATCGCGATCTTACCGGCTGGCCGCACGCCGGTGATTCCTTCGCGTCCATAAATCGCGTTCGCCGCGAAGTCCTCGCCGCGCGCTGCCGCGATGATGCGCCCCAGTGCGACCGCGGTACCACTGGGCGCGTCGACCTTGGTCCGATGATGTATCTCCAGCACTTCGGCGTCGAAGTCGGGCAGAATTTTGGCGACCTCTGCGACAATCTTCATCAGCACGTTGACCCCGACGCTCATGTTGGGCGCGATCACGGTTCGCGTGCGCGGCGCGATTTCGCGCGCCCGCGCTTCCATCTCGGGCGTGAGGCCGGTGGTGCCGAGCACAATCGCGGCGCCGGCCTTTGCGGCTACTTCAAGATGCTCGAGCGCGGCGCTCGCGATAGTGAAATCGAGGGTGACGGTGCCGGGCTTGGCGATAGCCGCGTAATCCGCCGTGATCGGAACGCCGAGCGACCCCACGCCGGCGACCGTACCCGCGTCATTGCCGACGGCCGGGGCCTCACGCGCCTCCAGCGCGCCGACCAGGCGATGCGTGCGATCCTGTGCGATGAGCGAGGTGAGCAGACGGCCCATCCGGCCCGCTGCGCCAGCCACAATCAGGTTGGCCATCGTGCCTCTCCGTATCCGAGCGCGACCGCGCGGGCGAGCCGCCTTTGTGGCGCGGATTGACTCGGGTGTGCTATGCGCTTTCGGCCGCGGGGGCAGCCGGAGCGGCAGGCGCCGCAGCAGCGGCCGCCGCAGCCGCCTTGCCATGCTTTGCGGTCCAGTGTTCCTCGCACAGACTGCCGCGGACGCGTTTTTTGCGGCACTTCTCGAAGGTGCAGATCTTGTAGCGCGCCTTTGGCATCTCACCGTGACGCCACAGGCGGTAGTGCATGCGGCAGTAGTGTTTCGCGACTGCCTCGCGGTTGCAGTCCGCGGCCTTGCAAGTTCCCTTGTTCGCCATCAAATATTTTCTCTCAAATGCGTTTTTTTCGATTACCGCGTCCGGAATCAGGCCGGGGTCAGAATTCGGCCTTCAGTTCGCGGTTCAACAATTCCTCGACCATAGCGTTTGCAGGCGCGCCTTCATAGAGCACCCGGCAAACGGCAGCGACGATTGGCATCTCCACGCCCATCCGCTCGGCTAGCCTTCTTATAGAGCGCGCATTGGAGACGCCTTCCGCGACGGGATGGCCAGTGTGGTCGGACGGCGTGGTCGGCGCGATCCCGGCGATGCCGGCGACGCTCTCGCCGTGGCCAATTCTGAGACCCAGCGCGCGGTTGCGCGAAAGATCGCCGGTGCAGGTCAGGACGAGGTCGCCCAGCCCCGCGAGCCCGTAGATGGTCTCGGCGCGCGCACCGGCTCGCAGGCCCAGGCGGGCGAGTTCGGCGAGGCCGCGCGTGATCAACGCCGCCCGCGCGCTCGAGCCGAGGCCCAGGCCGTCGCTGATGCCGGCGGCGATCGCGATTACGTTCTTAGCCGCGCCGGCGAGCTCGACTCCGTCGACGTCGACGCTTCGATAGACGCGCAGCGTACGCGAGGCGAACAGTCCTTGCACGCCGCGCGAGACGGCCTCGTCGCGCGCCGCTGCGACGATCGCGACCGGTTTGCCGTGCGCCACTTCCGCGGCGAACGACGGCCCGGACAACACCGCGAGCCTCTTCACTGCCGGAGCGACCTCAGCCAGCATCGCGGTCATCGTCTTGAGCGAGTCCTCTTCGACTCCCTTGATGACGCTGATGAGCGTCGCGTCGGACGCGAGCACGGAGCCGACCGGCGTCATCGCCGCCCGCGCAAAGCGCGACGGCACCGCCATCAGGACGACCTCGCTCGCGCCCGCCGCCTCGGCCCATCGATCGCTGGGATCGATCGTCTCCGGCAATGCAACACCGGGCAGGTAGAATTCGTTCTCGCGCCGCGCCCGCATCGCCGCCACGTGATCCGCGCGCCGCGCGCATAGCGTTACGCGATGGCCCCCGCGGGCAAGCACGGCAGCGAGCGCCGTGCCCCACGCGCCCGCTCCCAAAACCGCTATCGTGCTCATGCTCCTACGCTATACGACGGCCCTGACGATTCGGTACACGGGCTCGAGCTCGCGGTAGGCGTCGAGCAACTCGGCGCGATCCAGCCGCAACGCGTCGCGCACGCTCCATCCGAACCCTAGGTCCATCCCGCCGGTCTTTTTGCCGAGCCCCTCGGCGAGCGCCGTGAAAAGCTCGTCGTCGGCCGCCGTCTGTACGGGCAGCGTTTTGAAATCCCATTTCTCGTAGCGCGCGACTCCCGTCCCACGCAGCGACTTCGCGAGCTGGACGGCATTGCTCTTGAGCCCGCGCGCGATCTCCGGTCGCCGGTCGGCCTCCGCTTTGACCACCATCCGCGCGTGCAGTCCCGCGCCCGAGATGCAGAGTGCCAGGTAGCCGTAGCGTTTGTAGCCTTTGGGCGACTGACCGAACGCCGCCCACGTTTCGGGCGGCGGATTGAGAGTGCGGCGTGCGTGCCTGGCGACGTGCGGGAAGAACTCGAGATGAAGTTTGCGCACCAGCTCTGGCGCCAATTCGTCGCCGAGCCTCATCAGCTTGGGCCGCACGCGCGTATATATCTCCTGCATGCGCGCGCTGAAACCCTGGATCTTGAAGACCGCGAAGTCGGTCGGCGTGAAACCCAGCCCAGCCATGTTTTTGATGTTTTACTGTTTCGCTGCTTCGACGCTCGGGGCGAAATCCAGCGCTGCCTGCTACTTGCGCGCCGCGCGGTGGTCCTTAATCGCCTCTTCCCAGTTGCGTCCGTCGAAATGCTCGACCTTGAGTCCGGCGAGTTCGACTCCGTCAAGGCATCGCGCATTGACGTCGATCTTGTCCGGGTCGGAGCGCGGAATGTAAAACGCTGCAACGCCGCAATTGGGGCAGAAATGATGCTGCGCGACGCCGGTGTTGAAGGTGTAGGTCGAGAGATTTTCCGCCGGCGTCAGCAACTGAAAGCTCTCCCGCGGCACGATCCAATGGAGATATCCCTTCTTCGTGCAGATTGAGCAGTTGCATTCGTCGACGCGTTCGGGACGGCCCTCGACTTCGAAAGCGACCCGTCCGCAATGGCATCCGCCGCGAGAAATTGTGCCTGCCGCGCTCATCGACCTATGAACCTCCGGCCTTCCGGCCTTTCGAACCTGGGCGGTTGAATCGAATGAAATGACGTGCGAGGAAAGTTTAACCCGTTTCGCATCCCGCCCCAAACGACGATAAGAGAGAACGTGTAACGGATGGCAATTACGATGGTTTTTGTCTGACGCTCTTGCGATCAATGCTTTTGCGCTAGAGACTAGGCATCCGAGCCGACGCGGAAGAAAAAGCGCAAGAGAACGGAAGCAAAACGGAAGCAGAAATGGACTTCAGTTACACTCCGGACGAGGAAGCCTTTCGCCTGCGCGCGCGCCAATGGCTCGAGGCCAATGCGCCGCGCGACATCCCCGACCGCGGCTTCTCGCTGCCGACCGACCCCGCGTCGATCCAAACGCTGCGGGACTGGCAGCGCCGGCTCTTCGAGGCGGGGTTCCTGGGCCTCTCGTGGCCGATCGAATACGGCGGCCAGGGCAAGACGATCGTTTACAGCGCGATCTTTAGTGAAGAGATGGCGCGGGCGCGCGCGCCGTCGGCGCTCAATCTGATCGGGCTCTCGATGGCGGCGCCGACGATCCTGGAGCACGGGACCGACGAGCAGCAGCGCCGCTTCGTGCCGAAAATTCTCTCGTGCGAGGAAATCTGGTGCCAGGGATTCTCCGAACCCGGGTCGGGCTCCGATCTTGCCGCGCTGGCCAGCCGCGCCGAGCTTGCGGGCGACGAGTTCGTCGTCAACGGCGCGAAGGTCTGGACCTCGCTTGGACAGATCGCCGACTGGTGCATGCTGCTGGTGCGCACCGAGCCCGACAAACCCAAGCATCGCGGACTCAGCTACCTGCTGGTCGACATGCACAGCGCCGGCGTCACGGTGCGGCCGCTGCGCCAGATGACCGGCGAGGAGGAATTCAACCAGCTCTTCTTCGACGACGTGCGCGTGCCGCGCAAAAACCTGCTCGGGCCGCAGGGGGGAGGATGGGGTGTCGCGTTGACCACGCTGATGAACGAGCGGGCGACGCTGTCGCTATCGATCGTCGCACGTTTCGGGAACACTTTCGAAGACCTGAAGCGCCTCGCGATGCGCGCGCTCGAAGAGGACGCGACGCCGCTCAGCCCCCGTGTCATCCGCCAGGCGCTGGCGCAGTTTTATATCGACGTCGAATCGATGAAGTACCTTGCCTACCGAAATTTCTCGCGCCTTTTGCGCGGCGGCACGCCGGGCCCCGAGGGCTCGATTTCCAAGCTCTTATGGAGCGAGCTGAATCAGCGGATGAACGAGTTCGCACTCGCGGTGCAGGGTCCGCGCGCGGTGCTCGAGGAAGGATCGCCGCACGTGGTCGAGGGCGGGCGATGGCAGTACGGGACGCTGCGCGCGCGTGGCAACACGATCGAGGAGGGCACTTCCGAGATTCAGCGCAGCATCATTGCCGAGCGGCTGCTCGGGATGCCCAAGGGATACTGAGCGCTCCACGCAAAAGCCGCTGGTAGGCGAGGAACCAGAGCGACAGCAGCGTGGTGCCGATTCCGACCGCGAACGGATAGGCGATCGTCGGCCTGTCCATCACCAGCGGCAGCAGCGCGACTGCGAGCGCCGGCGGCACGTGAAGGTCGCACACGCGCAGCATCGCGATTCCCCACGCCATGCTGGCGGCAGCGGCCAACGGCGTCACTCCGAGGAAGTGCCACGATACGAATCCGCCGAGCGCCGTGAGAAAGCACGCGAGCGGCAGACGCATCGGCTTGTCCGCCCACGGACAAATCGCCGTATGCCCGAGCATCTCGAACCCGATTACCACCAGCGGCGGGAATAGCAGGAAGCGAAGCCCGGTCAGCTTCACGAAAAAAACCGCGACCGCGACGAACGCTATCAGGGCGGCGAGCCATCCGTAACCGCTCGGCGTCGTCTCGATAAGGTCGTCGAGAAGGTCGTTCTTAAGGTCTTGGCGAGCCTCGTCGCTCTCCGCGCTCTCCTCGGGCGCTGTAACCGTATGCGCGGCGCAGTATCTCCTCCATGGTATAGAGAGCGTCGCCAGCGACACGGTCCCGAGCGCAATCGCGGGCGGATACCACCAGCTCTTCACCCCCAGCACCAGCGGGAGCAGCCCCGCGGAGATCGCGGGAGCGACCGGCGAGCGCAATGCGAGGATAACCGTGATCGCGCCGGCGACTGTAAGCAGGACCGACAGGTATCCGTACGGAAGACTTCGCGTAAAGACGATCCCGATCACGCCGGTCAGCACGGGCGTGATCGCGAGCAGCAGCGGCGCGCTGGCCCAGGTTCCGCGCGGACGCGTCATCACGTCGTGCGAGAGTGCGCCGAGTTCCGGGAACAAAACATAGACCGCGCCGGTTGCACAGGCGATCTCGGCGATGATCGCGATGTACACGAGCGCGATCAGCTCTCCGGCGAGCCGGTGAAGTCCATGAAGGGGCGAGACGGCGGCCGCAGGTTCGCGGCTCATGATTGCCGGCGCCTAGGATCGCGAATGGGGTTATGAAGAGCGCTCAACTTGCGATACCAATAACATATAATTGGGGTGCTGAGATCTGATTCTGATGATTAACAGGCATGTGCGCGATGGCAGGTGATGCGCAGACAGTACGCCGGCACGGCCCGGCGTCCGCCGCGAGTTTTGACGAGACGCTCGGCCACTATGGGCTGGGCGCTTTGACGCGCACGAAAGCTACGACCCTGCAAGTCAACGTCGGCAAGCACTGCAACCAGGCGTGCCATCACTGTCACGTTGACGCTGGTCCCGCGCGCACTGAGCGGATGGAGCGTGCGACGGCGGAGCGGGTGCTCGAGCTGCTCGCGCACAGTCCCGCGATACGCACGGTCGATCTGACCGGCGGTGCGCCGGAGCTCAACGCGAATTTCCGGATGCTGGTCGAGGGTGGGCGTCGCGCGGGGCGCGAGGTGATGGTCCGATGCAACCTGACGGTGATGTTCGAGCCCGGGATGGAACGGCTCGGCGAATTCTACCGCGACAATCGCGTGGTGCTGGTCTGCTCGCTGCCGTGCTACAGCGCGGCGAACGTCGAGCGTCAGCGCGGGCGCGGCGTCTTCGAAAAAAGCATCGCGGCGCTGCAAAACCTTAACGCTCTGGGCTACGGCGCAGACGGGCTCGAGCTCAGCCTGGTCTACAATCCCGTCGGCCCCGCGCTGCCGCCGCCGCAGGCCGCGCTCGAAGCGGACTATCGGCGCGAACTCGGCGTTTACGGCGTCCGCTTCAATCGCCTGCTGACGATCACCAACATGCCGATCGCGCGTTTCGCCCATCAGTTGCGTCAATGGGACAGGTATGCGGACTACATGGGGCTGCTGGTCAACCATTTCAATCCGGGAACGGTCGACGGCCTGATGTGCCGCGCGCTGGTTAGCGTCGGATGGGACGGACGGCTTTACGATTGCGACTTCAACCAGATGCTCGAGATGCCGATTGGTGCGGCAGGCAAGCGCGGCGCGCTCACGGTGTGGGATATCGAGGGTCTCGACGCGCTCGCGGGCGCGCCGATCGCGACTGGGACGCACTGCTTCGGATGCACCGCCGGCGCGGGCTCGAGCTGCGGCGGCGCCCTGGTCGATCCATAGAAAAATCCAGAGGACGAGATGGCTGACGTCACGATCGAAGGAACTTGTGACGCGCGGTTTGCCCGTGTGCGCGAGGTTTTTGCCGACAACTTCGTAAGCCGCCGCGAGACCGGAGCGTCGGTCGCGCTCGCGCTCGACGGCCGCCTGGTGGTCGATCTGTGGGGCGGATGGGCTGACAAGGCGCGGACGCGGCCGTGGACGCGCGACACGATCGTCAACGTCTATTCGACTACCAAAGGTCTCACCGCTATTTGCGCGCATCGGCTCGCCGGCGAGGGCAGGCTCGACCTCGGCGCGTCGGTTGCGAAGTACTGGCCCGAGTTCGCCGCCAACGGAAAGGATCGAATCACGGTCCACCAACTGCTGAACCATCGTGCCGGCCTTCCCGCGATTCGCGAACCGCTCGCGCCCGAGGACCTCTACGACTGGCGAACGATGACCGAGGCGCTGGCGGCCGAGACGCCGTGGTGGGAGCCGGGCACGCGCCACGGCTACCATGCGCTCACGTTCGGCTTCCTGGTCGGCGAAGTGATTCGTCGGATCACGGGCAAGAGCGTCGGCAATTATTTCAGGGACGAGATCGCGGCGCCGCTCAAAATCGACGCGCATATCGGGCTCGCGGAGCGCGAGGACGGCCGCGTCGCCGACATGCTCGGCGCGCCGCCGCCCGCGCCGGGCGAATTCAACCTGTTCGACGAAATGGCCAAAAATCCCGAGTCCGTCACCGCGAAGACGTTCATGAATCCGATGGTGCTCTCGATGACGACGGTGAATTCGCGGGCGTGGCGTGGCGCTGAGATTCCCGCCGCCAACGGCCATACCAACGGCCGCGCGCTGGCACGGCTCTATGGCGCGCTCGCGCGTGGTGGCGAGGTCGATGGCGTACAGGTGATGGCGGCGCGCGAGATTCCCGCATGTCACACCGAGGAGTCGCGCGGCCCCGATGAGGTGCTGATGATTTCGACGCGTTTTTCGTCCGGCTTCATGCTCTCGCAACCGGGCGAGGAGATGGGTCCCAACGCGAACGCGTTTGGCCATCCGGGGGCGGGAGGATCGCTCGGCTTCGCCGACTCCGAGGCGAAAATCGGCTTTGGCTACGCGATGAACCGGATGGGTGCGGGAATCCTGCTCGACCCGCGCGCCAAGGCGCTCATCGCCGCCGCGTACGCGTCGCTCTAGAACCTAGAAGTCCCCAAGCACGTGCGTCGCCTTGACGGAAACTGTAAATCCCTCGGGGCTAGGTCATTCCAGAGAAGGTGCGTTGTCCACCGGGTGCGATTTTCTTAACGCTCTTCCAGATTTTGAGCGCTAACTTATCGTGCGAAAAAAATAGCAAATGATACATTTGCGCGTTGCGCGTGTTTGCGAATGGAAGCGCCCACTCGTCGCGAAAGTCGAAACCAGCTTTGGCGACATCCTTCAGGAATTCAGCCACTATCGATTTTTCGATTCTTTCGTCGGGAACCATCTCTCCAGCAGCCCACTTTGCAATGGGGAGCTGACGCCAATCCCTTCCCCAAAAGCGCTCCATGGGGCTGTCCTTGAGCGTTTTGAAATTCTTCAGGTTCCGGCGAATAGCGATTCCACTCGGGAATCAATAGAGCACGTCGATTCTGCGCTTTGCCAAAACGCGCAACGTTCTAAAATCGACTTCAAACCCTTCAGGATCGACGAAGGCTAGGCCCAGAGTTTTTTGTGAAAGCTGCTTGACAACCTTGTCGACCAGGACGTTACAATCGCCCACTTCAAGAGAGACGCGTGCTCTGTGCGAAGCCGCGATCCGTTTCTTCAGGATATCGATGTTCCGTCTGTCTTTGTCTCCAAAGAAACAATGATCGAATGCCGGTCTTATGTTGAGGGCGATGAGCGGGGACCCGTCGAACTCTTTATTTCTTTCAAGATCGATGTAGCGGCCTGGGCCTGCAAGTAGGTCAATGTAGACTAGGCGCTCCCACTTTCCGCGCATAGCGGTAGTGAAAGCGCTGGCGTAGTTCTGCAGGTAGGTAAGCTTTTCGACTGTCCAGATTCTACCGGGACGCGCGCGAAGACCATCGCTGGCGACGGGGTTCACGATTTTACAGTGCCAAGCCCTCGGAACATTCGACGGCTGGCATGCGGTCCCACACGCGCCCGTCGAGAATTCTTCCCTGACGCTTTGGTGTTCGACCGCCCCACTGTTTGAAAAAGAATGGCACCTTCGCGGCCTGGCACTGATCGCGAATGCTGCGCACCCACTCCACTGCAATAGGCCTGTGGCGAATGCCGCTTTCTCCACCGACGATTACCCAGTCGATACCAGAGAGGTCGATTTCTCCCAGGTCTTCGAGCAATGGTTCGATGGAGAGAAATCGTATGGCGGCGTTTGTCCGTCTGAGAACGTCGATTCGCGGAAGTCCGTGCTCGCGGTCCTCAACGCTGACGCCCCACCAAACATTTTTGAGCAAGCCAACCCAACGAAGTTCGCCACTAAGTAGCTCGTTCATCCGCTCGTGACGTTTTGTAAGTACTTGGAAGGTATGCCAGTGCGCATTTTGCATGCTTCTGCCGATGCGTTCGATGTAATCGGTCGGCACGGATGGATGGAACAGATCGCTCATCGAATTTACGAAGATTCTGAGCGGTCGTCGCCAGCGCTCCGGCTCATCAAGTTTTTCAGGTATCAAACGGACATCAAAACCCTGTTCGAACGGATGTCCTGGAACTCCTCGAAACCTTTCCGCAAATGCCTCGGCGTAGCAGTTTTTGCAGCCTGGGGTAATCTTCGTGCAACCACGAATCGGATTCCAAGTCGCGTCTGTCCACTCGATTGCGCTTCTGTAGCCCATGCAGAATGCCCTCTTTTGATAGCGAATATTTAGCGAAACTACGTCCCATTCTGCAATCCCGCGGGAATTGAGGCACTTCGGCTGGCCTCACCGATCGCCGTTTTAAGAAGTCTCAACCGAAGCGCTGCCGCAGGGCAAGTGCACTGTGAAGGCGACGCAGCGAATTTGCGTTGGAAAAGGTGCTCTAATCCGCTATTCATAATGCAATTAGAAGGGCTTGTTGCGAGGCTCTAGGCGAAGGTATCGCGATGCTGCTCACCTGGTTTCCGATTCTGGTAACGCTCGCGGTCGCCGCGCTGGTCGTCGGCGGCATGGTCACCATCAACCGCCTGACCGGCCCGCGGCACCCCACCAAGATCAAGGGCGAGGCGTTCGAGTGCGGCAATCCGCCAAGCGGCGTGGCGTGGGGCCGCTTCTCGATACACTTTTACCTGACCGCCCTGCTGTTCGTGGTGTTCGACGTCGAGGTGGTGTTCCTGTACCCGTGGGCGGTCGAGCTGCGCCATCTCGGGATGTTCGGCCTCGTCGAGGCGCTGGTGTTCATCGCGATCCTCGCGGTCGGCCTGGTCTACGCCTGGCAGCGCGGCGCGCTGGATTGGACTTGAGCTCGACTTACACCGATCAGATTGCTGCCGATCCGACCGCCGAATCCGCTGCCTCTGCGCCTTTAGCCGAGCCCGTCGCTGCGCCGCGCCGCGTCCTGGTCATTCTGCTCGGTGCGATCGGCGACGTAGTCCGAGCGCTGCCGCTGCTCGGCCGTATCCGCCGCGCGTGGCCGGCCGCGTATCTCGCGTGGGCGGTCGAGCCCAAGTCGCAGGCTGTGCTCGAAGGCCATCCCTGGGTGGACGAGCTTATAGTCTACAATCGCCGGCGCGCGCCGCTTTCGTTCCTGCCCTTCCTCGTCCGGGTGCGCGCGGGCCATTTCGATCTGACGCTCGACCTCCAGCGCCATCTCAAGAGCGGGGTGGTTGCGATGGCTTCTGGAGCCCGCATGCGCGTTGGTTTCGATCGCTCCAACGGCAAGGAATTCAACCATCTGTTCTCCACCCGGCAGATCGCGCCGCAGCCCCCGATGCGCTTGAAGCTGATGCAATACCAGGGCTTCGCGGACGCGCTGGGACTTGCTCCGGCGCCGATCGAGTTCGGGCTCGTTTCCTCGGAGGCCGAGCGAGCGCGCGCGGCGGCGACGCTCCAGGGCGCACCGCGGCCGCTGTTGGCGGCGATCCTGGGCTCGTCATGGCCGAGCCGGATCTATTTCCCCGACTCGATCGCCGCGGTGATTCGCGAAATGGCGATGGCGCGCGACGGCTCTCCCGCGCTGTTCCCGGTGCTGATCGGCAGCGGCCGCGACGAAGTGGCGCTGGCCAATCAAGTAATCGCAAACCTCGCGGGCGCGTCCGTGCTCAATTTGGCGGGACGCACCAGTTTGCGCGACCTGGTCGCGATCTTCGCCGAATGCGCCGCGGCGTTCGGCCCCGACTCGGGGCCGATGCATATCGCGGCAGCGGCTGGATGTCCCATGGTTTCGTTGTGGGGCGCGACCGCACCCGAGCGCTCAGCGCCGTGGGGATTTGCCGACCTGGCGCTGAGCGGCGCGATTCCGTGCCATCCGTGCTACCTGCGTGAGTGTCCGATCGGCCGCGAATGCATGCGGCGGATCGCTCCGGCCGAGGTCGCGGCCGCAATCAGGCGCGCGCTGGTGGCGCCGCGGGCCATCCGCGGCGCGCTTGCGGATAACCGGCCGCGTACGCTGCCGTTGGCTTCGGAAGCGGGCGATCCGATCCAGGCTGGGCGGCAGGGTCAGGAGCGTCCGTGACGGTTGCCGGCCAGGCGCGCGTGGAGCGCGACGGATGGTCGCTCCTGCTGGCGCCTGCGCTGGCGGAACTTCCCTCCAGGCTCGGCATGGAACTTATCGAGCGCGCGCTCAAAATTGCCGGCGGCGGCGGCGACCGGCCGTTGCGGCGCTCGCGCCATGCTTCGACCTACCAGATTCGGCTCGGCACGCCGCTCTCCGGCGAGACCGAGGTCTTCGTCAAGCTGCTCGACGCGCCGCGCGGATTCAAGGCGGTTCGGCGGCTGTTCTTGTGCTCGCGCGGCGAACAGATGCAGTCGATTCTCGACGCGCTGGTCGCAACCGGCTTCGCGGTGGCGCCGATATTGATGCTCGGTGATGAGCGCGGGAGCGGACGCACGATGATGGTGACCGCGCACGTGGAGGGCGAGCCGCTGCCGCGCTTTCTTCGGCGCGCGTCCGGCGCGCCGGCGCGCAGGCGCGAGGTGCTGCGCGCGCTTGGCGCCGAAGTTGCGCGGCTCCATCGCGCAGGCTTCGTCCATGGCGACCTCACGCCCTATAACATCTTTGTCGCGAATGGTCCGCCGGTGCGCTTCAGCCTGATCGATCACGAACGCACGGCGCGTCCGCGACTAGACTGGGAGCGCCGGCGGCTGCGCAACCTGGTCCAGCTTTGCCGCTTCGACCTCGAGGGGATGGGCCGCACCGACCGGCTTCGAGTAGTCGACGCGTACGGTCGTGCGATGAGTGATGCGCCGCGCCGTTTGATTCGGCGGGTCGCAAGGATGGTGCGCGCGCGCCGGCTGCGCGATACCGTGAGCGGCGGGATAGAGCCGGCTGGCGGCGGTTCGTAGCGGCGCCAGGTGTGACTGCCCAGGCGGAGCAATAGCGCGGCAAGCGCCGCAACAGCGCGAGGAAGGCGCGGGAAGAGCGATGGACGAAGCGGCAAAGATTTCCGTAGTGATCCCGGTCTACAACGAAGCGCGCACGATCGGCGAGGTCATCCGGCGCGTGCTGGAGTGCGGCTTCGAGACCGAGGTCATCGTGGTCGACGACGCTTCAACCGACGAGACCGCCAACTATTTGCGCTCGCTCGAGCATCCGCAGGTGCATTGCTTTTATCACGCGGTCAACCGCGGCAAGGGCGCGGCGCTGCGCACCGGCTTCGCGGCGGCACGCAATCCGTACGTCGTGGTTCAGGACGCCGACCTCGAATATGACCCGCGCGACTACCGGCATCTGCTCGAGGCGCTCTTCGACGGCCGCGCGGATATGGTTTACGGTTCGCGTTTTCTCGGCGGGCCGCATCGCGTGCTGATGTTCTGGCATTACGTGGGCAACCGGATGCTGACGCTGGTCTCCGACATGATGTGCAATCTCAACCTGACAGACATGGAAACCGGGATGAAGGCGTTTCGGCGCGACAAGCTGATCACGCTCAAGCTCAGCGCCGACCGCTTCACTTTCGAGCCCGAGATAACCGCCAAGGCGGCGCGCGCCAGATGGCGGATCTATGAGGTGCCGATTTCATACTCGGGACGCACTTACGCAGAGGGGAAGAAAATCGGCTGGCGCGATGCGGTCGCCGCGATCGCGGCGATCGTTTACTACCGGTTCGCCGACTGAGCGATGGATTCTTCGTCTCCGGCCGAGGCCCCAACGCCTGCGGCGGCGACTCGCGAGGCGCCGCCGCTCAGCATCGCCGCGGTCGATCCGGAACGCAAGTTCGCCGGCGGCGAAACCCAGGTGCTTGGACTCACGCTCGAGCTCCGCGCGATGGGCCATCGCGCGGAGCTGCTCTGCGATCCGGCGGGCGAACTGTGGCGGCGCGCACAGGCAGCCGGCGTCGTCTGCCGTCCCTTGCCCATCCGCAATGCGCTCGATCTCGCGGCTGCCGTAGCATTGAGGCGAACGCTTCGCGATGGACGCTACGATGTGGTGCACTTCCATACTTCGCGCGCGCATGCGATGGCGCCGTGGGTGCGCGGCCTCACGCGCGCGGCGGTGGTGACGCGCCGGATGGATTACGTGCCCAACCGGCTGTTCGCGCCATGGCTCTATGGCCGCCGTGCGGTCGACGGCGTCGCGGCGATTTCCGCCGCGGTCGCCGATGCGCTCGCGCGCGCCACGGGCGCGCGCGAGCGCATCACTGTGATCCCCAGCGGCGTCGACTGCGAGCATTTTCGTCCGCCGTCGGCGGACGAACGCGCGCGGGCGCGGGCCGCGTTGGGACTCGGCGACGCCGACCTCGCCGTCGGCGCGGTCGGCGTGCTCGAGCCGCGCAAAGGCCATCGCTATCTGGTGGAAGCGATGGCTCTGCTCGGGCGCGGCGGCGCTGAGGGGGGCGGCCTGCCGCGCGACATAGTCGCGGGGCAGGCCGCCGCCCGGCAGCGCCGCGTCGTCGCGATAATTGCCGGCGGCGGGTCGCTCCGCGACCCGCTCGCGGCGGAGATTCGGCGCCTGGGCCTCAGCGATACGGTCCGGATGCTCGGCCGGGTCGACGACGCCCGCGCGATCTTATGGGCGCTCGACGTTTTCGCGATGCCCTCGCTTAGCGAAGGGCTCGGCGTCGCGCTGCTCGAGGCGATGGACTGCGGGCTTCCCGCCGTGGCCTCGCGCGTCGGCGGAATCGTCGATACGGTCGACGACGGCCGCACCGGGATGCTGGTCGCGCCGTGCGATGCGCGCGCGCTGGCCGGCGCATTGGCACACTTGAGCGCCGAGCCCGCGGCGCGGATCGCAATGGGCGCCGCTGCGCGGGCGATGGCGGTCGAGCGCTTCTCGATGGCTTCCATGGCGCGGCGGACGGTTGAGCTTTATCGGGCTTGCCTTCAAACTGGGGCATCGGCGAAGGCGCCGCGGGGGGACAAAAGCTAGATGCGCAGTATGACCGGCTTCGGACGGGCTGAGATCGAACGCGGCAAGGTGCGGGTTGCGGCTGAGATACGGACGCTCAATCAGCGGTTTTTCGAGCTCAAGCTCAATCTACCCCGCACCTGGGGTGAACACGAGGCCGAAATCCGCAAGCTCGTCCAGGGCGTTATCGCGCGCGGCAGGGTCGAGGTTTTCGTCCGATGCACCCCGCTTGGCCCTCCACCAACAACGCTTCGCGTCAACGACCGGCTCGCGGCGCTCTACGTCAAAGAGTTGGGCCGGCTTGGGCGCCGACTCGGTCTTTCCGGCAAACCGGAGATCGAAGTCCTGCTGCATCGTCCCGAGATTTTCCAGGTCAGCGAAGAAGAGACCGATTCCCGCCCCGGCGTACAGTTGGCGTTCACTGCGATCGCACGCGCGCTCAAGGCGCTCGAGACCGACCGCAAGCGCGAAGGAAAAGCGTTACGCGCCGACTTTATCCGTCGAATCAACACGATTACCGAGGCCGTGCCGAAGATCGAGCGGCTGGCGGAAGCCTCACGCACCGAAATTGTGGCGAATTTCCAGACTCGGCTGCGAGACCTAATCGCCGATCTCGCGGTCAACGAGAAGCGGCTGTACGAGGAGGCCTCCGATGCCGCCCAGCGGGCCGATATCGCCGAGGAAGTGACTCGCCTGCGGGCCCATCTGCACGGCTTGCGCGAGTTGGTGGAAAGCGAGGGCACGGTGGGCAAGCAGATCGAGTTCCTGCTGCAGGAGGTCAACCGCGAGATCAACACGATGGGCGCGAAGTCGCAGAGCGCGGCGCTCTCGCGGATAACCGTAGGGCTCAAGGGCGAAGTCGAAAAGATGCGCGAGCAGGTGCAGAACGTCGAGTAGGGCGCGAAAAAACCTTGTTTGCAAAGGGATTGCAGCTTTTATAGGCTTGTTCATGGAGAGTACGGGGGCGCCCCGCCGCGGGATAATTTTCATTCTCTCGGCCCCGTCTGGGGCCGGCAAGACCACTATCTCTCGCGCGGCGCTAAAGGCGATCGGCGGCCTTGAGGCGTCCGTGTCGCTGACCACAAGAAGGCCACGCAACGGCGAGGTCGAAGGACTCGACTACCTTTTCGTGAACGAGGAGGAATTCATTCGGCGGCGCGAGGCGGGCGAACTGGCGGAGTGGGCCCGGGTGTTCGAAGCCTCCTACGGTACGCCCCGCGCGGCGTTGGACCGCGCAATCGCCGCAGGTCACGACATCCTGCTCGACATCGACATCCAGGGTGCCCGCCAGATCAAGGACAAGTACCCGCACGACGCAGTCACGATTTTCGTCCTCCCGCCAAGCTTCGCCGAGCTGGAGGAGCGGCTCCGCAAACGGGCCACCGAGAATGAGGCCGCTATCGCTGAGCGGCTGCGGCGAGCGCGCGAGGAAGCGCAAGCCTATCCCGAGTACGACTACCTGGTCATCAACGCCGACGTCGAAGATTCACTGATTCGCCTGAAGGCCGTGGTGGAGGCAGAGCGGCTGAGAGTGGCACGGCTCCGCGAGGACTTCGCACCGTGGAAGAACTAGCCGTCGCCGCCAGCGAGCCCGACGAGCTCGAACGTCTCCTGGCGCGGGTCCAGGCGTACAATCCGCAGGCCGACGCCCAGCTAATCCGCCGCGCCTACGAATACTCGGCGCGGATGCACGCCGAGCAGAAGCGCGAGTCGGGCGAGCCCTACGTCACCCATCCGCTCAACGTCGCGCTGATCATCGCCCAGCTCAAGCTCGACCTGCCCTCGATCATTACCGGCCTTCTGCACGACGTAGTCGAAGACACGATGGCTTCGCTCGACGAGGTGCGCGAGCTCTTCGGTAACGAAGTCGCCACCCTGGTCGACGGCGTCACCAAGGTTTCTAAGATCACCTTCTCCAGCCGCGCCGAGAAGCAGGCCGAGAACTTCCGCAAGATGGTGATCGCGATGGCGCACGACATCCGGGTCGTGCTTATCAAGCTCGCCGATCGCCTGCACAACATGCGCACGCTTTCGCACCTGGCGCGCGACCGCCAGGAGGAGATCGCGCACGAGACGCTGGAGATCTACGCTCCGATCGCGCACCGGCTCGGCATCTACTGGCTCAAGTCGGAGTTGGAGGACGCGGCCTTCCGCTACATCAACCCGACCGCCTACGCCACGCTGAAGGCGCACGTTGCGCGCACGATGGCTGAGAGCGAGGAGTACATCCGCGCGGTAATCGGGATCATCACGCAGCGCCTGGAGGAGGCCGGGGTCAAGGCCGAAGTCACTGGGCGGCCCAAGAACATCTATTCGATCCATCGCAAGATGCAGGAGGAAGGGCTGCACTTCGATCAGGTCTACGACCTGGTCGCCTTCCGCATCATCGTCGCCACGCTGCGCGAGTGTTACGAGGCACTGGGCGTGGCCCACGCCAGTTGGAAACCGATTCCTGGCCGCTTCAAGGATTACATCGCCCTGCCCAAGGTCAACATGTACCAGTCGCTGCATACCACGGTGATAGGTCCGCAGGGGCAGCGGATGGAAGTGCAGATCCGGACCGCCGAGATGCACAAGGTCGCCGAAGAGGGAATCGCCGCGCACTGGAGTTACAAGGAGGGCGGCACCAGCGAGTTGCGCGAGACCGAACGCTTCGCCTGGTTGCGCCGGCTCATCGAGTGGCAGCAGAACCTTAAAGACCCGCAGGAATTCCTCTCCACCGTCAAGGATGACCTCTTTCCCGACGAAGTCTTCGTCTTTACGCCCAAAGGCGACGTGCTCGACTTTCCGCAGGGCGCGACGGTTATCGATTTCGCCTACCGCATCCACTCCCAAGTCGGCCAGCATCTGAGCGCCGCACGCGCCAACGGCAGGATGGTGCCGCTGCGATATCGGCTGAAGTCAGGCGATACGATCGAAGTCGTCACCTCGGAGCGGCAAAGTCCGGGCAAGGATTGGATGAGCTTCGCGGTCACCGCGCGCGCCAAGAGCCGCATTCGCCAGTGGCTGCGCGCGCAACAGGCCGAGCGCTCGATCAAGTGGGGCATCACGCTCATTGACCGCGAGCTTGAGCCGCTTGGGTTGACGGTCGCGCAATTGCGCCCCGGCAAGCGCTTCGAGCCTGTGCTCAAGGAATTCTCCTACCGTGAGATCGACAGTCTGCTGGCCGCGGTCGGCTACGGCATCATCACTGCAGGGCAGTTACTGGCCAAGTTGCTGACCCCCGACGAACTCAAACTCTACCGCGCCGAAAAGGCGCCCGCGCCACCCGCGTCCTCCGACAACGGCCGTCCGGCGCGCGACACGCGCCGCACGCCAAGCGGCAACGCGGTGATCGTCTCGGGCGTGGGCGATATGCTGGTGCGGTTTGCGCGATGTTGCAGCCCGCTGCCGGGCGAGGAGATCATCGGCTTCATCACGCGTGGCCGCGGCGTCACGGTGCATCTGAAGGGCTGCCCGCATGCGATGGTGAGCGATCCGCAGCGCCGCGTGCCGGTGGTATGGAAAGAGGGCGAGGACAGTCCGCGGCCGATCCGGCTAGAAGTGCTGAGCATCGATCAGCCGGGGTTGCTGGCCGCGATGTCCAAGACCATCGCCTCGGCCGGGGTCAACATTTCGACCGCCGAGGTCAAGGCCGCCGGCAACGACGGCCGGGCGCTATCGGTGTTCGAGCTGAGCGTCGGCAGCGCGCGCCAGCTCAACGTTCTTATCCATCAGATCGCCGCGATCGACGGCGTGATGCGGGTCGCGCGGGTCGGGATGGGCACCAGCAACAACGGCCATCGCGCATAGGCGGGCTGCATTTTTCTCGCGAACATTTCTCATCCGGAGTCATCGATGAAACAGCAGATTTCGACGCCCGCGGCGCCGGCCGCGATCGGGCCCTATTCGCAGGCGATCGGAGACGGCGAATGGCTCTTCTGCTCGGGGCAGATCGGAATCGACCCGTCCAGCGGACGGCTGGTCGAGGGCGGGATCGAGCACGAGACGCGCCGCGTGATGGAGAACCTGCGCGAGGTCCTGGGCGCTGCGGATCTCCATTTCAGCGATATCGTGAAGACCACTATCTACGTTATAGACCTCGGCGACTTCGACGTGGTCAATCGCATCTATGGCGAACATCTGAACGCGCCCTACCCGGCGCGCGCGACGGTGCAGGTTTCGGCGTTGCCGCGCGGCGCACGGATCGAGATCGACACGATCGCGCGGAGGCACTCGTAGAGCGGTCCTGGGCGGCCCGCCTAACTTCCAAGGCGGGTGTTACGCCGCGGGGGCGCGGCACTTTCGATGTAACCAAGCGCGCGGACTTTCGTCTATGGAAAAGCGCTAAGCCGCAAAATGAAATTGTCGAAGGGCCCGCGGACGAAGAACGCTGAACTGGGGGAGCGGCTCCGATGGTTACGATGCGCGTTGCTGGCTACATCGGCTCGATCGCAATAATGGCGGTTTTACTCTCGGCCTGTGCGACCGCAAAACCGCCCGAAGCCGCTCCCGCGGCGGCCGCACACAGCGCATCCCGACCCGCCGGGCATATCTATGTCACCGAGCAATCGCTCGACACTGCGTGCTACCAGGAGGTCGGAGAAGTCAACTACGTGGAGCCCTTTGCCGCAGCGGCCACGGATCCTGAGCACCTCGAGATGGCCGACGAGCTAAGAAAGGCCGCCGTCGAAAAATATCCGAACCGCGTCGACGCGATCATCAACGTGCACGCGGATGACCACAACATCGGCAGTGATGTCCTCGTCAGCGGCGAGGCGGTGCAACTCGAGCCGCCCAGCAAGCTCGATTGCAAATTGCCGGACACGATGGCCGCGGCGCTGGTCAATTTCGCGACCGGTACCAAATCGCGCGGGCTGCGCCGCGGCGCCACCAGTGGCTCGGGCTACAACGGACCGGCGGGCACAACCAACACCGCCGCCGACGCAGAAGGGAGCGCCGGCATGGATTCGGCAAGAAACATCAAGGAGAACCTCCGCCGCGCCATGATCTCCACGATGCCCGGTCAGACGCAGGTCAATGGCCAGTCGCTCGCCGACCAGGCCCAGTTACAGCAGGCGGAGATCAAGCGCTTGCGAAAAAAACTCGATCGGATGATCAGTCAGCGATGCGAGGCTGCGGATGTGTCGGGCGCCGAATGCGACTCGATGCGAAAGAACGCTGAATTCGCAGAGCCGCATGAAGTGGTTCCGGTCGCGAGCAAGGACGCCGGCGACACCAGCCCGAGCGTTTTCGAAATTCAAAATTTGATTCAGGCGCAGAGCGAGCTTATCGCCAAGCTTCGGCGACAACTGGCCGACATGAACGAGGCGCCGCACGAAGCAGCCGGCGCCCCGCCCTCGAACTAGAGGCGCCGCGTGAGTTCGCCGCCGCAGTTCGGGCAGACGTGATTGTATCCCGTCCCGCACTCCGCACAGAAGGTACATTGGAAGGCGCAGGACACTGCCTCTGCCCCCAGCGCTAGCGGCGCCTGACATTTTTCGCACTCGCCCTTGGGCGTGCTCATCAGGCGCAGCATCTTGGCGTTGGCCTCCTCGCGCTCCGCGGCGGCCAGCAGCGCTTCGCGCGCCTTGACGTTGCGCTCGGCGCCGGCCCAGGCACGATAGATCGAGGCGCCCCCATGTTCGAGCCGCGCGAGCAGCGCCATCTGGTCCAGGCGCTCGCGCCCCTCGAATAACGACGCCATCACCTGCTCGGGTGGAATACTTTTTTCCTCTTTCACTGGCGCCACCTCCTCCGTTGCGGACGCGATGCGAAATTCAGACGATTCAGGCGAAATTCAGAATGGACAATGCGGCGGAATCGAGAAAACGTCCGCGCGGATCGAGTTTGTTCGCCGAGCGCAGCAGCCGCGCCGCGATCCGGCGGCGGGCCGCTCCGCTCACCGGGCCGTCGCGGAGACGCGCCTTGTCGAGGTCGAGGATAATGACGGCGAAACTCTCGCCGTGCGGAGTCACGAAGAGGTTGTGGAGATTGAGGTCGGGATGGTGCAGCCCCTCACGGAGCATCGTCTCGATCGCCTCGCGCGCGCGCTCGAGCACATGGGCACGCACGCTCGGGTCGTCGTCGGTGCGCAGAAATTCCCACAGCGTCATGCCGGTCGCGGCGCGCGTGATGAAAAAGCCGCGGTAGAGCCCCGGCGCGACCCATCGCACGGCCGCGCCCATCGGCTCGGCTATCGGCACGCCACGCCGCGAGGCTTCGGCGGTGACTATCAACTCGGTAAGCGGACGCGGATGAAATCCGAAATAGAGATCGTCGAGCACGCGGCGTATCGCGCCCCCGCGGCGCGCGCGGCGCACGAACAATTCCGGTCCGCCGGGCAGCGTGAGCCTGAAGCCGCCACCGCGATTGCCGACGCCGCGATTGGCGTTTCCAGTAGACCCCGCCGCGCCAAACTCGCCGAGCGCCGCCGCGAGCGCGGCCGCATGAGGCGCCAGGTCAGCGCGCAGATAAAGCTGGTAAGGGCCGGCGGAGAATCGGGAGAACTCACGCGAGACGGCGGCGCGGGATGTCGGATGCTTCGCGATATTCATCGCACGGCCGCGGCGCCCTCACCAACTCACCCGCTTCATTTCACCGCCTGCGCCTCCTCGATCAGCATGATCGGGATGTCGTCCTTGATCGGGTAGAGCAGATGGCAACCATCACAGATCAGCCCGTCCTGTTTGTCGGTAACGCGCAGGTCGCCCTTGCATTTAGGGCAGGCCAGAATGTCGAGCAGTTCCTGGCTAACGGCCATTTTCGCCAAAGACCTCCTTTGCTCTCGGGTCGGGATTGGCGCTCACGGCGGCGCGCGCGCGAGCGCGCTTTGCAACGATCATCTCGACCAGGCGTGTCTCGTCGTCGAGATCCATCACGACTTCGAGGCGTAAAGCGTACAGCGAATCGCGCTCGAACGGAAACCGTTCGAGCTTCACCAAATCTTTTTCAGTAGTCACGAACATCGCCCGCCGCGCCCGGCGGGCGACGATACTGTGCCAGTCGGCCGCCGTGTACACATGATGGTCGGGATATTCGAGCACGCCGACCAGGTCGGCTTCCATCTCACGCAGCATCCGATAAAAACCGCCGGCATCGGCAAGCCCACTGACCGCGACCACGCGCCGGCCCATAAGCGAGAGCGGCACTTCGATCCATCGCCCCGCCGCGGCGGCGGGAGAAACCAACGCCTGTGGTCTGAGCGAGGCGCGCAGCAGGCGCGGATGCTCTGCGATGGAGCCCGGGATCGCATCGGATGCGCCCTCGGCCGCAGCGCCGGCGCGTCCCGTGTCGATCGCGATCACGGCGTCGGCGCGCCGCGCGGCGCCGAGCGGCTCGCGCATCGGGCCCGCCGGCAAGAGCCATCCGTTGCCCACTCCGCGCTCGGCGTTGATCAATAGCAGATCGACGTCGCGTCCAAGACGCACGTGTTGAAAACCGTCGTCGAGCACCACCGCGTCGAGCGGGCCGAGCCGCTGCTCGACAAGCTCGATACCGTCGAGGCGCCGGCGCGCGACCGCGATCGGTCCGCCGAACGATTTCGCCATCATCACCGCCTCGTCGCCGGCTTCGTCCGTACCAGCGAGCAGCCGCTCGTCGTCCGAGACCAGGATCGCGCGCTCCGCGCTCGGCGTGCGGCCCCATCCGCGGCTCACGATCGCGACTTTAAACCCTCGCATGCGCAGGCGCGAGGCGAGGAACAGCGTGAACGGGGTCTTGGCGTTGCCCCCCAGCGTGAGATTGCCGACGCTCACCACCAGCGGACGCGCGCGCCGTTTCATCCTGCGCCACCAGAGCGCGCGCGCCGCTAGCGCAACCCGGTAAGCGCCGGCCGCGGGCACCAGCGCGGCCCATAACAGCCGCTCGTGGAGCGCGAGGTCGCTCTGCCACAGCCCCTCCAGGCGTGAACGATTCGGTGGTGCTGGCGTGGAATCGGCCATGGTTCAGGCGACGCTAATCAACGGCCGCAGACGCATCAAGGTTGCGGCGACACCGCCGGCCATCCGCTCCACCACAGCGCGCGCGCGGCGCCCCGCGGCCAGCCGCTCGGATTCACCGCCGAGAAATGCAGCAACGGCTCGCGCTAACTCAGCGGCGTCGCGCACTACCACTCCCGCGCGAGCCTCCAGCAGCGCGGCAGCGATCGCGCGTTGATTTTCATGGAACGGCCCGAACAGCACCGGCACGCCGGCGGCGGCCGGCTCGGCAAGGCTTTGTCCGCCGCGTCCAGGCAGCAGGCTTCCGCCGACCAAAGCGGCTGTGGCGCGCCTGTACATCGCGCGCAAATCGCCCATCGTGTCGAGCAGCAGCACGCGCGACGTGCCGGCCGCGCCGGCGTCGGGCGCGCTCGCCTTTGAGAACTCGATCTGCGCTGCACACAGGAGTCCTTCGATTTCGGCGGCGCGTTCGAGATGGCGTGGCGCGAGGACCAGCGCCAGTTGACCGAAGCGGATGCGCAGTTCACGCCACGCGTCGATAACGATTTGCTCTTCGCCCGGCGCGGTCGAGCCGGCGACCAGTATCGGGCATCCCGGGGCGAAAGTCTCAAGCTCGGGCCGCAGCGGCGCGGCGTTTAGGCTCTCAAGATCAAACTTGGTGTTGCCGGTCACGATGACGCGGCTCGGCGCCGCGCCGAGCGCGAGGAAATGATGGGCGTCGTCATCGGTTTGGGCGAGGATGAGATCGGCTGAGCTGAGCGCTTCGCGAAGCAGCGGGCGAACGTAACGGTACCGGGCGAGCGAGCGCTCTGAGATGCGGCCGTTGACGATCGCGACGCGCGCACCTGCGCGATGCGACTCGATGAAATAGTTCGGCCATAGCTCGGTCTCGGCGATTAGCACTAGCGTGGGGCGGACCGCGTCGAGAAAGGGGCCGAGGGCGCGGCGGCAATCGAGCGGTGCGAGCAGATGGGCCCGCGCGCCCGGAAGCGCGCGCCGCGCGGCGTCGCGCCCCGCGGCGGTCATCGTGGTGACGACCAGCGTCGCGCCGGGCCGCTCGCGTACGAGTGCAGTCACGACGGCGCGCAGCGCTCCGACTTCGCCCACTGACGCCGCATGCGCCCATATGCGCGGCTCGGCCGAAGGCGCCGCGCCGTCGCCGGCCCACGCGAGGCCCATCCGCGCGCGCCGCGTCCCGGCGTCGCGCGCTCCGCCGCTCAGCGCGAGCGCGACCGGCAGTGCCGGGTACCAGAGCGCGTTGTACAAGTGACGGAGCATCCCGATGGATTAATTACAGACTTTTCCAGACACGCCGAGAAACCCCGCTCGAAGCGAAAAATCCTTTGATTGTATGCCATCTAGCAGCATCCTCCGGTAGTCGCCTTCTTGCGAGGCTATTAGGCTGATGCTATTTTTGCCAAGAACCTAAACGGCGATGGGATCAAAAACCGCTCATAGGGGGCGAGCGATTTTATGGTCAACACTTTGGACGGAACTTCGGGCGATCATCGGTGGTACGAACGGAGGGAACCGCATCTCAAAATCGAAACCGGCGCCGCTGTGGTGCAACACCATTGCGGGCGGTGCGGTCGAGACATTGTGACGGTTCTATCATCGGGCGCTCGTCATGCTGTCTATGCCTCGGTGCTTTGCTTTTACCGGCTCGATGACGAGGTGACTGAGCGGTGGTTGAATGAGCCGTGCCCTGGCGAGCGCCTGCAAAGCGATAGCGATGATCGAGAGAAATGGGATCGCAAAGCCTGCGGCGCTTTCCGAGAGCTAAAGGTCGCCTGACTCCTGTCCCGGAACCTGAGCCGCTAAACACTCGGCCTATCGCGCTCGACACTCGCCCGGTTATTCGCACTCGATCCCCTGGGCGGGAAGTTCAGCCCAGGCATCGCGCGGTGTCGATCCGGGCAGGCTCGACGGTGTATTCTCGCCGGGGTCTTTTCGCTGGATTAACAGGGGCGCCATCCCACAGTTTTGGACATTAAGTGCCCCAGGGAACAATTCCGTTTGCTTTATGGGACGGGTAGTAGGAGAGTGTGACGTTGGGGCACCGGCGGGGTCCAGCGGAAGCGCGGGTGACTGGGGGGGAGCCGGAGAAGGGCGAGCAGCGCCCTTCTTCGTAGGCCCGCGACCAGTCTTTCGGTGTCCCAGCGTTCCTAACGAACAAATGAATCCATATCTGGGCTATTCCCGTCAATAGTTACTGCCGATACCGCGCGGCCACGGCCCGTCGCTCCGGCGGATCTTATGCCATCATCTCAAGCGCGATCGCGGCGACGCGCGCAGCGGCGCCCGGCTCGCCCAGGCGGGCGCGCAGCGCCACCAGGGCGTCGCGCGTCTCGGTGCGCAGCGGCTCGACCATCAGGTTCTCGGCCGCGCGCACCAGGTTGCGCACGTTGACGCGGCCCTGGATAAGCTCAGGCACGACTTCGCGTCCGGCCAGGATATTGGGCATCGCGATGAAATCGACTCCGCGCACCAACATCCGCGCGAGCGCGTAGGTCAGCGGCGACACCCTGTACGCGACCACCATCGGGCAGCCCAAAAGCGCGGTCTCGAGCGTCGCCGTGCCGGAAGCCACCAGCGCAAGCTCGCTCGCCGCGACGACGCTGTAGGTATCACCCTCGATCACGCGGATGCCGTCGAGCTTGACGCGGCCCTCCTCGCGCAGTTGCGCGAGCGTGAGCGTCGGAGCGAGCGCAATCACCGGCGTGAGGCCATGATCGGCCTCGAGTACGCGCGCCGCCTCGACCATCGGGCGCAGCAGGTAGCGAACCTCACCGCGCCGGCTGCCCGGCAGCAGCGTGAGCAGTTGCGCGTGAGCGGGCAGGCCGTGGCGCTTGAGCGTGGCGGCGCGATCCTGCGCAGGCGTGACGCAGTCGAGCAACGGATGGCCGACGAAGGTGACGCGCGAGCCGGCGCCGGCGTAAATCTCGGCCTCGAACGGCAGTACCACGGCGAGCCGGTCTGTGCGTTCGATGATGCGGGCCACGCGGCCGCGCCGCCAGGCCCAGACTTGAGGTGTGATGTAGTAGAGCACCGGGATGCGGGCACGCTTGGCGGCGCCCGCGAGCGACATGTTGAACTCGGCGAAGTCGATGAGGATGACGAGGTCGGGACGATCGCTACGCAGCATCGCCTTGAGTTCGCGCAGCACGCGCAGAGTGTTCCGGATGGTCGAGGCCAATTCGGCAAGGCCGAGGCCGGCGACGTCCTCGGTGCGGGTGATCGCGCGCACGCCGGCCGCGCGCATCCGCTCGCCGGCGACGCCGAACAGATCGCACCCGGGATCGCGGGCGAGGATCTGCGTGGCGAGGTCGGCGCCGTGAAGGTCGCCGGAGGCCTCGCCGGCGACGATCATCACGCGGCGGCGTCGAGGCGAGGGGGTTGCGGCTGGCGATTGTTCCCGGGGAGTCGCGCTCATCGAGTGAATTGTGCTGGAAAACTCCGCCCCGCGCCACACGGATCGCGAAGGGGGCGGCGTCGGGCGACGCTCGCGGCGGGAGGTTTGCGACCGCGGCCTGCGTGGCTTGCAGTTGGACGGTAAACAAAGTAGGTTTCGCGCGAGATTAGCGCCGGAGCGGGCGCGTCTTGCGCGAGCGCTCCGGACAGCGGGAGACAAGCAGTGGTGAAGATCGAAAATGTTCTCTTCGCGACGGATTTCTCCGAGGATTCCGGCTATGCGCTGACCTACGCGCGCACGCTCGCCGAGCTATGTAACACCAAGCTCTACATCGTGCACGTGATCGAGAATCCGCTGGAGCATCTCTATGGCGTGCCGCACGGCGAGTATCCCGCACTGCTAGCGAACGCGATCAAGAAAGTTCACGAATTGATCCATCGTTTCGACGACGTGCTGGCGGGCTTTACCAACTACGAGCTCTCGATCAAGGAGGGCGAAGCGTCGCTCGAAATTCTCAAGGTGGCCGAGGAAAAGCATGCCGGGGTGATCGTGATGGGCACGCATGGTCGCGGCGCACTACGCAACCTGCTGCTCGGCGGCACGGTCGATAAAGTCCTGCGCAGCGCGAACGTCCCGGTGATGGTGGTCCGCCATCCGAGCCGCCATCTGCCCAATCATAGCTGACGGGACACCGGCAGGGGTCCGGCGCTGACGCCTCGGTTAGCTGCGGCCAAGCACTCGATCGATATCCGTCACGACGGCGGAGGCCTTGACCTCCAGCGGCTGGTACTGGCGCACCTGACGGCCGTCGGGGCCGAGCAGAAAGCTCGCCACCGCGTGATTCACGGTGCCATCGGGATAGCGCGTCCGTTCAAGATGATAGAGCGCGAGCACGCGATCGATCTGCGCGGGCGTGCCGGTCAGAAAAAACCATCCCGCTTCGTCGGCGCCCCGTGCGCGCGCATACTTCTCGAGTTCGGCAGGCCGGTCATGTTCGGGGTCGATCGAGATCGAGACGAACGTCACCTGCTTGCCCAGCTTTGAGCCCAGCAGTTTCGCCACAGCGGCCATTCGTGTGGTCATCAACGGACACGGTCCCGGGCAGGTGGTGTAAATGAAATCGACCAACACAGGACGGCCTTTTAGCGAGACGAGCGGAACGTCGTGGCCGTGCTGGTCGACGAGCGTGACCGCGGGCAGACAGTCGCTCGAATTGGCGGCGGCGTACGAGCCCGGTTCCGTAATCTCGGCAGGGCGGGGCGAGCATCCTGCAAGCCCAATTATAATTGTTGCCGCAAATCCCGCGACGGCAAATCGCGCTACGATCGTCAGCGTCACTATGGTGGATTGAGCGCTCATGCCTGACCGGAGGCGACAATGGTCATGTGACAATGTTTGTGCAGCAGCGCCGGCGCGTCAACCGAGCATGCCCGCCTCGGCGCGCATCGCGTCGCGGATGCGCTCGCTCACTTCCATCACCCGCAGACCGTCGAGCGCGGTGACCGCGGGCGCGCGGCGCGTGCGCACGGAATCGGCGAAGGCGGCGATCTCGTCGCCCAGCGGATCGCCTTCGCCGAGATCGATCTGCTGGGCGGAAATTTCCGGATAGGTTCCGCCGGGAGGCGGCGGCGACTTGCGGTAGACCTGGATACGGCGCGCCTCGTAGTCGACCGAGAGGTAGGCGTCGGGCTGGAAGAGTCGAATTTTGCGCTCGCGGCGCGGCGCAACGCGGCTGGTATTGAGATTGGCGATCAGCCCGTCGCTGAAGCGCAGCCGCGCGTTGGCGACGTCGACCTGCTCGGTCAGGACCGCGACGCCGATCGCCTCGACCGTCGCCACCTCGGCCGCGGTCAGGGTCAGGATGACATCGAGGTCGTGCACCATCAGATCGAGGATCACGTCGACGTCGGTGCCGCGTTCGGTGAACGGCGCGACGCGCAGGCATTCGATGAAGCGCGGCCCACGAACCATCGGGCGCAGCTCGACGATCGCGGGGTTGAAGCGCTCGAGATGGCCAATCTGGAGGACGCGCCCGCTGCGCGCGGCCAGCGCGGCAAGCTCGCGCGCCTCGTGCACGCTCGCCGCCATCGGCTTTTCGAGCAGCACGTCGATCCCGTGGGCGAGCAGGTAGGAGGCGATCTCGTGATGGAGGCTGCCGGGCGCCGCGACGCTGGCGGCCGTGACCTTGCCCTTAAGCTCGCGATAGTCGGCTAGCGCAGCGGCGCCGTAGCGTTCGCCGGTTTCGCGCGCGCGCGTTGAGTCGAGGTCGACCACGTGAGTCACCCGGACGCCGGCCAGTGCCGCGTACTTGAGCGCGTGGAGCGTGCCCAGCCGCCCCGCACCGACCACGGCTACGCGAATCTCATCCATCTTCAGATTCTGCTTCAGATTCTGCTTCAGATTTTGCGTCAGATTCTGCGTCAGATTCTGCGCCAGGGTCCCCGCGCCGTTTTCCGCTCCGTTCCCCGGCATCGCCCCACACGGTGATTCCGGCGCTGGCGGCGGCGGCCAGCATGCGCGCGCGTTCGAGAATCAGCGCCTGCCCGGCCTCGACGCCGATCATCGCGGCACCAATCTCGCTCAGGAGCTCGATCGTCGCCGGGCCGATCGCGGGGCGGTCGAAGCGCAGGTCCTGGCCCGGCTTGGCCGCCTTGGCGACGACCAGACCGCGGCCGCATAGCGCTGCCGCGCGGCGCAGCGCCGCGTCGGTGCCCTCGATCGCTTCGACCGCACCGACCACGCCGTCGCGCACCGCGGCGGCCTGGCCGACGTCGAAGCCGCCGAGCGCGCGCATCACTCCAAAAGCCAGGCGCAGATCCTTGAGCTGCGCGGCGCTGGGCTCTGGCCCGGCCATCCGGCCGAGCCCGGCGAGCGCGTCGTCGAGCATCGGCACCGGATCGATCATCGCGATCCCGTCGGATTCGATCTCGGCCGCTACCGCCCGCAGCAGCGCGTCATCGCTGAAACGGCCCACGCGCGCGAGCATCGCGATCGCGCGCGCGTCGGGTGCGAACGAGTCGCCCAAGCGTGCGCGCGCAATCCCGCCCGCCATCGCGGCCTCGGTGACGCCGGCGCGCTTGAACGCGTCGATCATGGTTTGCAGCTCGCCCACGCGAATCCAGGTTATCTCCTCGCAGAGGGCGGCGAGGCGCTCGTCGGTCTCGCCGCGATGAGCTACCGCGATCACCGCGTACCCGTGCCGGCGCGCCGCCGCCGCGACTTCGAGCGGAAATACGCCGTTGCCGGCGATGATCCCGAGCTTACTCACGGTCGCGGCTCACCACGCCGCGCTCCGAGGCGCGGATGAAATCGACTAACCTCCGGACCTCGGACAGCGCGCCGTGCTCGTCGAGCACCTGCGTGAGCGCGTCCTCGCGAAGCAGCTTGGAGTAGAAGAGCGTGCGGAACGCTGCGCGCAAAGCGGCGACGACCTCGGGACTGAAGCCGCGGCGCTCCAGGCCGACGGCGTTGATTCCGACCATGCGGGCGCGGTCTCCCGCGACCATCGCATACGGCGGCACGTCCTGCGCTACCTTGGAGCCGGCCGCGAGCATCGCGTGCGCGCCGATTCGGCTGAACTGATGGATGCCACACATCCCCGCCGTGACGACCCATTCGTCGAGCACGCAGTGGCCGGCGATCTCGGTGGAGTTGGCGAGGATGGAATGGTCGCCGATGAGGCAGTCGTGCGCGACGTGCACGTAGTTCATCACCAGCACGTGGCTGCCGATGCGCGTGAGCATCCCGCCGCCCTCGGTGCCGCGGTGGATGGTGGTGAACTCGCGGATGCGGTTGTCGTCGCCGATTTCCAGGCGCGAGGGCTCGTCGCGATACTTGAGATCCTGCGGCGCGGCGCCGATCGAGGCGAACTGGAAAATCCGGTTGCGCGCGCCGATCGTGGTGTGGCCCTCGATAACCGCGTAGGCGCCGATCTTCGTGGCGGCGCCGATACGCACTTCCGGACCGATGACCGTACCCGGCCCGATTTCGACGCTGGAATCGAGTTCGGCGCGCCGGTCGATGACGGCGGCTGGATGGATGCGCCCGGCTATGGCGTTGACTCCTCGACTTCCATCGCCGACAACTCGGTCTCCGCCACCAACTCGCCGTCCACTCGCGCCTCGGCATGCATCTTCCACAGCGGGCGATGATGCTTGAGCAGCCGCACTTCCATCCGCATCTGATCGCCGGGCACCACCGGACGGCGCAGGCGAAGGCGGTCGATGCCGGTCAGCATGAAGAGCGCGGCCGGGCGTTCGGCGCTTTTCCGCTCGGCATTCATCGTCCCAGTGTTCATTATGCCGAGCGCAAGCAGCGCGCCCGATTGCGCCATCGCCTCGACCACCAGCACGCCCGGCATCACCGGGCGGCCGGGAAAGTGGCCGTTGAAGAAGGGCTCGTCGATACTCACGTTCTTGAGCGTCAGCACCCGGTTGTTCCCCAACTCCAGCACCCGATCGACCATCAGGAACGGGTAACGATGGGGTAGCCGGCGCAGCAGGGCGGCGAGGTCGGGCGAGGATGAATCGCCGTTCACGGCGCGGCTGTTACCTTGAGATGCTCGAACGCTTGCGGATCGAGCTGCCGGTGCCGCTCGGCTCTGGAGCCCCCGCGGGCGCGCCCTCGCCGGCAGCCGACGCTCCCTGCGGACCCGCCCCGGCCCATCGCGGATCGGGCGCGAGCGTGCCGGCTTTGACGTTCTTCGAGTCGTAGGAGCGGATGACCTGGTCGGTGATGTCGGCTGAGGGAATGGCCCACAGCAATCCGCCCTTCTCCATCACCACGGTGTAGCCGGCTTTTTCGCCGAGCTCGTGGACCACGGTGGCGAGGTCGCGGACGATCGCCGCGGTGGCCTCGTTATCCTTCTGATGGAGCTCGTCGCGCTCGTTCTTCACGTCATCCTGGAACGTGCGCATCTTCTTGGCGAGCTCGTCCTCGAGATTCTGGCGTTGGTCGGGCGGCATCAGCATGCCCTTCTTGTCGAGTTCGTCCTTGAGCCCCTGGGCCTCGGACTGCTCGCGCTGAAGTCTCGCTTGCGCGCGTTCGGCTTCGACGCGGATGTTGGACCGCGCGCGCTTGCCATTGTTGCATTCGTTGAGCGCGCGCTGGATATCGACGTAAGCGATTTTGACGTCCGCGCGCGCCGGAATCGCGGCAGCTATCAACAAGAGCACCGCCCCGCAAATCAGACCTTGCCTCATCGAAATAACGATCCTCCCATGAGAACTAACGGGCCGTGGTAACTAGCTGGCAAACTCGCGCCGCGCCACGTGGTAACGGACGGGCGTGAAACTTCTACCGACATTATAAGCTGATTTGGCGCATCCTACACTAGAGCGGGGCTCCCGCGCCAAAGTCGAAGACCGTGTGCTGATCATTGGGCCGCCGGTTGATCGGCTTGGCGATGTCGACGTTGATCGGCCCAAAGGGCGACTTCCAGAACAGCCCTATTCCATACGCGTACTGCAAGCCGTTTAAGGTGATCGACTGGCGGGTCAGGAACGAATTGCCCGCATCGAGGAAGATGTTGCCGCGCAGTCCCAGCGAGTCGAGAATCGGGAACCCGATTTGGTTGCTGAACAGCAACTCCTTGCTGCCGCCCACCTGCTCGACCCCGAACGGCTGCCCGAACTGGTTGAACAGGGTCACTTGCGGACCCAGCGAATAGATTTCGTAGCCGCGCACCTGACCCTGGCCATTGAGACCGCCGGGGAAAAAGCGCTCGAACAGCGGCAGGTCGCCGCCAGTGCCGGTCTCCAGCGAGGTGCCCCATCCCAGGGTAAATGCCGGCGAGTAAACCCATTCGCCCAGCGTCGGATTCTTGATGAACGGAAAGAACCAGTGGCCGTGCAGGACGCCCTTGATGAACGGCGTGCCGCCCAACCCGGCGAATTCCAGGTCAAGGCTCTGAACGGATCCGCTGCGCGGGTCGCGCGGGTCGTCGACGGTGAAGCGGCGGATCGAGGGCAGAAATTCGGAGACCCGGCTGTAGCCCTTGGCGCTTTGGATGTCGAAGGTGGTGAATGGCGAGAGGTTGCTGATACCGACGCTTTCGAACTGGTAGCCCAGACCGGCGGTGATGTGCTCGAGCGAGAACGGGCCGAGCTTGCGCAGTCCGAGGTCGGCCAGCGGATAGCCGCTGTTGAGCAGGAAACCGATTTCGCTCTGGTCGAAGCTGAACAGGTAGAGCTTGTTGTCGAAGCCCTGGAGGCTGACCGCAAGCGGCATGTCGAGGAACCACGGCTCGGTGTAGCTGACGCTCAAGTTCTGGAACAGGAAGCCGATCTCGGCGCTGAACGCGGCCGATTCGCCGCCGCCGAAGAGATTGGTGTTTTGCAGCAGGAAGGTGCCGAACAGCGAGGAGGCGCTGTCGTAGCCGCCGCCGACCTGAAAGGACGCGGTATTGCCCTCCTGGACATTGACGTCGAGATTGATCTTGTCGGGCTGGCGCGCCGGCTCGGTCGACAAGCGCACGCTCTGGAAATAGCCGAGCGAATCGAGCCGCTGCTTGGAGGCCTGGATCTTCGACGCCGAGTAGGGCTCCTGCTCCTGCACCCTGATCTCGCGCCGAATAACCTTATCCGAGGTCTTGGTATTGCCTGAAATCTTGATCCGGTCGATCAGAACCTCATTGCCCGGAGTGACCGCATAGGTGATGTCCACCCGATGCGCTACCGGGTCAACCCGGGTGCGCGGGTCGACATTGACGAAGGCGTAGCCGCGGTCCGAGTAGAAGTCCGACAGCGTCAGCACGTCGTGCTCCATGTCGGCGCCGCTGAAGACCTTTTTGGGCTTGAGCGTGAGCTTGGAGGTCAGCTCATCCTTGGGAAACTTCAGGTCGCCGGCCAGGCCCACCTTGCCGACCGTGAAGACCGGGCCTTCGTCGATGGTTACCGTGACGATGATCGAATTGCCGTGTCGATCGATAGCGGGATCACCGATATGCACCTGCAGGTAGCCGTGGTTGTAGTAAAACGCGGTCAGGCGGTCGACATCTGACTGCAGCTTGGCGCGGTCGAGCGTGCCGGTGTTGAAGAAGCGGCTCAGTATATTATGCTTGCGCGTCTCCATCAGCCCGCTCAGCCGGCGCGTCGAGAACGCCTTGTTGCCGACGAACCTGATGCCGCTCACTTGGACCAGCGGCCCCTCGTTGACGTGGAACACGCCGATCGCCGTGTTGTTGGGCCCGGGCACGGTGCGAAACGTGATGTCGGCGTCGAGGTAGCCCTTGCCCTGGTAGACCTGCCGCATCGCCTGAATCGTCGCTTGCACGAGTTGCGGATCCTCGATCACGCCCGAATGGAGCTTGAGCGCGGCCACCATCTCGTCGGCGGTGGGCTTGATCTCGCTCATTCCCTCCGTGCGGACGTCGGTTATCAGCGGCCGCTCCTTGACGTGGTAGGTGAGGACCGCCTGGCCGCCCTGCTGGTCGAGGGTGGCATGGACGTCGGTGAAGAAGCCCATCCGGGCGATCGACTTGACGTCCTGGTCGACGATCGTTTCGTTGAGCGGCTGGCCGGGTTGCGCGCTGATGTGGATGCGGATCGCGTCCTCTTCGACGCGCTGGTTACCGACGATGCGGATGCGGGAGATTATCGGGGTCGGTTGCGCGCCGATACGCTGCGCCGCCACCATCAGCGCCATCAAGAAAAAAACCGCATGGACCAGGCGCTCCCCTGGGCGGCACCGCGTGCGCAAATCCACCAATCACCTTCCCATCTGTGCGAGGCGCGACCAAGCTAACCAATCGCTATGGTGAAGTAAACCAAACGCTGGCCTGGCGCGTTCCGGCTGTGCACCGCCGCATCGTCGTGCGTCGTCTGCTAGCCGCGTTCCTCGATCAGATGTCCCTCGCGCAGTCTCAGCGCACGGCCCATCGAACGCGTCAGCGATTCGTTGTGGGTTGCGATCACCAGGGTGATGCCGAGTTCGCGGTTGAGCAGATGGAACAGTTGATGAATTTCGCCGGCGGTTTGCGGATCGAGATTGCCGGTGGGTTCGTCAGCCAGCACCAGGCGCGGATGCAACACCACCGCGCGCGCCACCGCGACGCGCTGCTGCTCGCCGCCCGAAAGCTCGGCCGGCCGCCGATGAAGCTTGTCGGCGAGACCCACCAGCTCCAGCACCTCGCCCGCGCGCCGCGCGGCCTCGCGCTCGGCCATCCGTGCGATCAGCGCCGGCATCATCACGTTCTCAAGCGCGCTGAAGTCGGCGAGCAGGTAGTGAAACTGGAAAACGAAGCCGAGCTTGAGGTTGCGAAATTCCGCCAACGCCCGCTCGCCGAGCGCGAACAGATCCTGGCCCTCGAAGTAGACCTTGCCCGCGGTGGGCGTCTCGAGACTTCCAAGCACGTGTAGTAGAGTCGATTTTCCCGTGCCCGACTGACCCACGATTGCGATTTCCTCGCTCGCCTTGACCTCCAGCTCGAGCCCGCAGAGCACGCGGACTTCATGGCCGGCGTCGAAGAAGCTCTTGTCCAGCCCCGTCGCCCGCAGCAACAGCTCCGCGCCGCCCGCCGCCGCGACCGGAGCCGCGGCGCCTGCTCTAAAGGACGATCCGCCGCGTTCACTCATAGCGGATGATCTCGACCGGCGAGAGTGTGCGCGCCTTGAAGGCCGGATAGAGCGACGCGCCCAGGCAAAGCACCACGGCGGCCGCCGCCACGGCGAGGAAATTCACCGGGTACAAGCGCACCGGCACCGCGCTTACCATGAACATGTCGGCCGGCAGATGAATCAGATGATACTTGCCAATCAGGAACGAGGTCACGAAGCCGCCCAGCACGCCGATCGCCGTGCCGGTGACGCCCAGCGCGGCGCCCTCGCACAGAAAGATTGCCGCGACCGATCCGGCCCGCGCGCCCATCGCACGCAGAATCGCAATCTCCTTGCGCCGCTCCATCACCACCATCACCAGCGTCGCCACGATATTGAACGCGGCCACCAGCACTATCAGCATCAGCACCAGGAAGTAAGTGAATTTCTCCAGCTTGAGCGCCGAGAACAGCGCCGCGTTGGCCTGCGTCCAGTCGGTCACCGTGAAGCCGCTGCCGGCGAGGCTCGCGATGCGGGCCGCGATCGCGGGCGCGTCGAACAGGTTGTGCACGCGCACCTCCAGGCCGCTTTCGAGCTGCGGATCGTCGGCGAGCAGGGCGCGCGCGTCCTTGAGCGAAGCGAAGATCAGCGAGGAATCGAACTGGTACATCCCCGAATGAAAGAGCCCGCCAACGACGAAGCGCCGAAGCCGCGGCGCCCCGATTCCGCCGCCCAGGCTGGCGGGCGAGATGAGCACGATCGGGTCGCCTACGCGGATCCCCAACTGCAACGCGAGCGAGTCGCCGATAATCGTGCCGGGAAGATTCACGCTGCGCTTGGCGCCGTTGTCGGCGACGGTGGCCGGATAGGTCCGCTCCAGTGCGTCGAGACCCCCCACCATCAGCGTCTGCTTGAGCTCGGTCAGCACCGGGTTATTCGCCGCAACTACGCCGCGCAGCACGCCACCAGCCACATAAGCTGGCACTCCCTCGGCGTTGGTCGAAACCGCCATCACCTGCGAGGAAACGTAGGGCGCGGCCGCCTCGACCCCGGGGAGCGCGCTCACCCTCTTCATCAACGGAACCGGGTCGAAGGCCGCGGCGCTGGAACTTTGCACCGTGACATGTGGGTTGAAAGCTAGTAGGCGCTGGCGCAAGTCCTCCTGAAAACCGCTCATTACGGAGAGCACCACGGTCAGCGCGAAAGTGCCGAGCGCGACGCCGGCCAGCGAAATGATCGCGATCAGCGAGACGAAGCGCTCGCGCCGGCGCGCGCGCAGGTAGCGCAGGCCTATCAGGTATTCGAAGCGCACCGCTGGCCGTTTGCGGGGAAATTCGCGCTCGGGAGCCGCTGGGGCGCGTGCCAAGCGGCATGGATCGCGGTCGGCGTTAGGGTCAGAATGGGCATGCCAAAAGTCATATAAAGGTAGCCATGCAAATCGATAAAGATCTTTTCACAATAGTCTTCGAGGCTTAACACTTTTGCAATCAGGGGCGTGGTTGCGGCGCCTTGGTCCGATCGCTATAAAGGCCCAGAGTCTTCACTAAAGGGGTATCCAAATAATGAAGTGCTGGATGTTGGGGGCACTCGCTTTTGCGCTGTGGTCCAGCGTGCTTTGCGTGCAGGTCCGGGCTGTCCGAGCTGAGGATCCGCCGCCGCAAGATCAGAATCTCATCACAATGAACTTTCAGGACGTGGACATCCCGGTCCTGGCCAAGTTCATCAGCGAAATTACCGGCAAGAACTTTGTGGTCGACGAGAGCGTGCGCGGCAAGGTCAGCATCATTTCGCCGACCAAGGTCACGCCCGCCCAAGCCTATTCCATCTTTCAGTCAGTGCTGCAGGTCAAAGGCTTCACCACGGTGCAGGCCGGGCCGGTGATCAAAATCGTGCCCTCGCGCGAAGTCCGCGAATCGGCCGCACTCACTACTTCGCAGGAACCCGGCGAGGCTCGGGGCGACGCCTACGTCACCCGGATGGTCAGGCTGAAGAACATCGATGCCGCCTCGCTGGTCAACGTGGTCCAGCCGATGGTTTCGCATGACGGCCTGGTCGCCGCATTTCCGGAAGACAACACCCTCATCCTTACCGACGACGCCTACAACATCGACCGCCTCCTGAGGATCATCGGCAGCCTCGACGTCCAGGGCACGCATCAGAACATCGAGGTCATCCCGCTCCAACTCGCGTTCGCCGACGACCTGGCCTCGCAAATCGAAAAGATCATGAGCGGCGAAGGCGGCGGCTCGGATTCCGGGATCGGACGCTTCCCACGGCCCGGTCTGGGCGTGGTGGCGCCCTCGGCACAGGGGCCGACCGGCGGCTTCAAGGTGGTGCCAGACGAGCGCACCAACTCGCTGATCGTGCTGGCCGGGCCGCTTCAGATGCGTACCATCAGAGATTTGATCGTCAAGCTCGACGTCCATCCGCCCAACGAGAACTCGCGCATCCACGTTTACCGACTGAAGAACGCTATGGCGGGTGAGATAGTGCAGGTGCTCAACGGGCTGTTGGGTGGCGGCGGTGCGCCGTCGACGCTCTCGCCGATAACCGGGCGCAACTCGCTCGGCCGCGGCGGCTCGGGCGGTATCGGCGGCGGCGGCTCGCTCAATTCCGGCTTCGGCGGCGGGATGGGCGGCGGGTTCGGGAGCTCGGGCGGCTTCGGGGGTTCGGGCGGCTTCGGGGGTTCGGGCGGCTACGGTAGCTCGAGCGGGTCGTTCGGCGGTTTCGGCTCCAACTCCAGTTTCGGCGGCGCGATGGGATCGGCGATGGGCGGCCGTGGCGGTGGCTCGTCGGGATCAGGAACAGTCAGCGCGAGCACCGGTGGCAGCGGCTCGAAATCCCCCGACTTTGAAAACGCGGTCACCGTGACGGCCGATCCCGCCACCAATTCGCTCATAATCAGCGCCTCACCGCAGGACTACCAGACCTTGCATCGCGTTATCGAGGAACTCGACGTGCCGCGCATCCAGGTTTTCGTCCAGGCGATCATCGTCGAGGTCAGCGCCGAGCGCGCCCGCGATATTGGAGTCAATTTCCAGTCCGCCACCAATATCAGCGGCAGCACGATCGGTGTCGGACAGCTTAACTTTGGCCAACTCCAGAACGCGCTGGCCAATCCACTCGGGCTGACCGGACTGGGGATCGGGCTCGCCTCGGGCAGCAGGTGCACCGTTTCGACCGCCTTGACCGCCGCGACGGCCGTCGCCGGTGCCGCGACCGGCACAACCCCCTCCACCGTATCGGTGCCCTGCGACGTCGCGCTAATGACTGCGCTTGAGACCGACAGCCATAGCAACGTGCTCTCCGCGCCGACCTTGCTCACCGCCGATAACGAAGAGGCGATGATCGTGGTTGGCCAGAACCTGCCGTTCGTCGGATCCGCGAGCGCGACTTCGGCATTGTCGGGACAAATCTTCAATTCGGTCGACCGCCAGAATGTCGGCATCACGCTCGACATCATCCCGCAGGTGTCCGAGGGCGATTACGTGCGGCTCGACGTGTACGAGGAAGTCTCAAACGTGGTCAGCGGCACCACCAATCAGAACACTAATCCGCTTGGACCGACCACCACTATCCGCTCGGCCTCGACCACGGTGATGGTCCAGGACCATCGCACCGCGGTTATCGGCGGACTGCTCTCCAACGAAAGCGACATCCAGCGCTCTGCGATTCCGTTCATCTCCGACATCCCGGTGATCGGCAACCTGCTCAGCGACAACGGCAGCGACAAGAAGAAACTCAACTTGCTGGTGTTTCTCACACCACACGTGGTCCGCACGCGCGACGACTTGCGGTCGCTGGCGCTCGACGAGCGCCAGAAATTCACCGACGCACTCGGCCGTAGAGAGATGCATCAGATGCCGATGGAGCAGTACAAGGAGATCTACAAACCAACCTTCAGCGTTCCGGTCTCGCCCGCGCAGGATTTGAAAGATCGTGGCGCGACGATGGCGCCGGCCGCGAGCAGCCCAGGCTTCGGCGGCGGTGGCGGCTTCGGATCGACGCCGTCGAGCATGATGGCGCCGGCGTCCTCATCTTCGACGCCGCTCAACACTGAAGAGATCGGGCCGAGTTCCAAGGCGGTCAAGCCTGCGCCGTGGATGACGGCGCCGCCGCCGTCTACGTCGGCCACCGTGCCGTCGACCGCATCGCCGTCGACCACCGGCTCGGCGGCGCCGGCCACGCCGGCGGCCGCTTTGGCGGCCGTGCCGGCGGCTGCTGCCGGCGATCCTCCGTAAGGGTGCGCGTAAGCGCACGCAGCCGTGGCGCCGCGCGAGCGGCGTGGCGGCTCCGTGATCCGCGCGCGCGCCTTGGCGCGTGCGCGGCCAAGACATCGGGGCGGGAGCGGGCGGCGATTTCGCCGGCCGCTCCCGCCCCGGTGGTTTCCGCGGATGCGCCGCCGCCTGGCGGCGGCGCATCCGCGTTGCCTTCCAGAGCGGGGGGCTGGCGCTTGCGCGCCCGCCCCCGCTTTGGAACCCTCGATGCGGCGATGGCTCGGCAGACTGGTCCTCTACGCGCACGGCTGGAGTATGCGGCGATTGGCGCGCTTCTCGCGCCGGTCGCCGCGATGGAGCGTGAGCGCGCCCTACGTGCGGGCGCGCGCCTGGGCGCGCTCGCGATGCGCCTTGATCGTTTCGACCGGCCGATCGCGATGCGCAACCTGGAGATCGCGTTCCCCGCGCTAAGTCGCGCCGAGCGGCTGGGCATCCTGGGCGCCACCTACGAGAACTGGGGCCGGACGCTGGCGGAGTGGATGCATTTTTCCAGCCTGGGGCCGGACAATATCGAGCGCTTCGCCACCTATCGCGGGATGGAGAACTGGAAGCGGGGCGAGGAACTGTCGCGGGGCCGCGGCGGACTCATCCTGACCGGTCACTTCGGCAACTGGGAGCTGATGATCCTGGCGCACTCGATCTACGGCCATCGGGTGGCGATCGTTCATCGCCCGCTGCGCAACCCGCTCATCGACGCAGCGGTATGCACGGCGCGCAACCGTTTCGGTAACCGCGTCATACCGCGCAAGGGCGCCGGACGCGAGGTGTTGCGCCAACTCCGGCAGAACTGGATTGTCGGGATGCCGCTCGATCTCGATGTTCGCAAGGGCGTGTTCGTTGATTTCTTCTCGCTCAAGGCCTCGACCAGCGACGGGCTGGCGCGGCTGGCGATCGCGACCGGCGTGCCGGTGGTGCCAGTCTTCGCCGTGCGCGACGGCACCAGCAGCCGTCACTTTATCGAATGCATGGAACCGATCGAGACGATTCGCGGCGCCGACCGCGAGGAATCGGTGCTGCTCAACACGCAGCGCTACACCACGACGATCGAAGAGATGGTGCGGCGCTATCCGGATCACTGGAACTGGATCCATCGGCGATGGAAAACGCGCCCGCCCGGCGAGCAACGTTTCTATTGAAGCTCGGGGACTAAAGAAGCTTCAGAAATTCGTCTCGGGACAGGCCCGCCTGTCTGAGTATGGCCATTAGAGTTCCTATTGGAACGTCTCCCGAGTGACGCGGCACCGTGATCCGAAGTCCAGCTTTACTGCTATGCTTGAGTTGTGCGTGGCTGCCGGTTTGATGATGGACAAAAAAATCCTGCTCTTTCCAGCGCGCGGATGATCTCACGCGCCTTGAGAGCCGGCAGGACGCGATTCACATTGGACCATAACGGCCACAACAGCCTTCAGCGGCTTGCGGCTGATCTTCTTTTCTACCGGCGGAGTCTGGTTGTCTTTGAACAGCCCTTCCAAGTGACAGCGCAGCGCGTCGGCGGCCATCCGCCGCGCCTCGTTCAGCGTTGTGCCGAAGGTAACTATCTCGGGGATGGACGGAAACACGACCGAATAGCTCCCGTCGGACTGTGGTTCAAAATAGACCGTGTATTCGTGCCGGACGCGCGCTTGCGCCGCAGTTCCGTTGCGCCTTGTTTTCCCTTCCATCGACGTTTCCTTGCTGCGGCTCATTCTAGCAGACCCACGACAGCTGTGCCTTCTTGTCCCTCCCTACAGATTCGCCAGCACTGCGCGCGTGAACTCGCTCGTGCTCGAGCGTCCGCCCTGGTCGGGCGTGAGCACGCGGCCCTCAGCGTAGACTTTGCGCACAGCGCTCTCGAAGCGCTGCGCGTACTCGGCAAAGCCGAGGTACTCGAGCATCATCGCGGCCGAGAGCATCGTGGCGGTCGGATTAATGATGTTCTGTCCCGCGATGTCCGGTGCGGTTCCGTGCACCGATTCGAAGTAGGCATAGTCGGCGCCGTAGCATCCGCTGGGCGCGAGACCCAGCCCGCCCAGCGTGCCCGCGGCGGCGTCCGACATGATATCGCCGTAGAGGTTCGGCATCACGACCACGTCGAGATCGTGCGGGCTCTGCACCACGCGGCGCGCGAAATCGTCGATGATGAACTGTTCGTAGGCGATATCCGGGTAGCCGGACGAGATGTCCTCCGCGATACGGCGGAATAACTCGTCGGATTCACGCAGCATGTTGTACTTCGAGGTCGCGGTGACCTTGCCCTTGCCGCCGGCCGCCTTGCGCTTGCGCGCGAGTTTAAACGCGAACTCCGCGATCCGCTTGCTGTTGCGCTCGGTGATGACCTTGATCGCAAACTTTCCGGGCATCGAGGTGTCGAGCGCCGCGCGCGTGATGCGGCTGTGCAGCTTGAGCGGGCTCAGGACCTCCAGCGGTCCCTCCAGGCCGAGATAAAGGTCCTCGAGGTTTTCGCGCACGATCACGTAGTCGATATCCTCGGGATGCTTTAGCGGGCTCAGCGCGCCCGGGATGTAACGCGCGGGCCGCACGTTGGCGTAGGTGTCCTTGCCCCAGCGCAGGTAGAAAATTCCCGCGGTCTTGCCCGAAGTCGAGCCGAACAGCGTGGAATCCGAAGAGTCGATCGCCGCGCGCGCGTCGATCGCGGTCTTGCTCCGCACCCACTGCTCGCCGGGCGGGAATTCGACGTACTCGATATCCGGTCCCAACGCGCGCAGGACTTCCATCGCCGCGCCGACGGTCTCCGGCGCGGCGTCGTCGCCGGGCAGCACCACGACTTTCTTGCTGGCCACGTTGCGTTTGCGCCCCGGCCGAATCAGCCGCCGTAGTTGAAGCCGCACTCCTTCAGCGTCAGCGGCTCGGACTCACGCTTGAGATGGCCCTCGGTGACTTCGCCGATCACCACGCTATGATCGCCAAGCTCGTGGAAGCCGACCACTTTGCATTCGACCGCGGCCGGCGCCTCGCTGATGATCGGCGCGCCGTTCTTACCCGCCTCGAAGGCGTAGTTGCCGAACTTGCCGTCCTTGGGCTCAACGTGTTTGAAGAACGCGGTGCCGATCGATTTCTGCCCCGCACCGAGCATCGAGAGCGTGAAAATTTTGGACTCCTTGACCAGCGCATGCGCGGTCGAGTCGGCCTTGATGCCGACCACGACCAGCGGCGGCTTGAAGCTCGCCTGGGTGAGCCAGTTGACGGTCGCGACGGTCTGCTTGTCGCCGGCGCGCGCGCCGAGTACGAACAGTCCGTAGGGGATCATCAGGAGCGCTTTCTTTTTTGCATTCTCGTCCATAGGTTTTCTCCCCGAGGGGTTTCTCCGGCCTCCATCGCCGACGCGTCCGCGCCTTGTGGCCGTGCGCGGGCCGCGCGATGCTACACAAAATGCTACAATCGTCCTTCAACAAAGAGTGCATCAATGCCCTTGAACAAGTCAAAGACGCCTCGAATCGCAGCGCTCAACGAAGTCGGCCGCTATGCCATAGGCGTGCGATGGGCCGACGGCCATGACAGCATCTATCCGCTGGAGAGCCTGCGCCGCGGATGCCCGTGCAAGGCGTGCGGCGGCGCAATCGCGGGTGAGATTCCGCCCGCGAGCCAGCGGCTCTCACAGTTATCGCGCCTGGGCGAGCAGGGCGTGTTCCTCGGATGGGTCGACGGTCACGAGACGCTCTACACCACTGTTCAGTTGCGCGCGAACTGCCGCTGCGCGCATTGCGTGGCCGAGCCGGAAAAGCCGATTACCGGCGGTTGAAGATTCAGACAGGGCCGTTCACGAATGGCTGTCACAAATCCGTTGCTCTGAGGTAGGGCGCCGCTCGCGAGCGGCCCTCTCGAGATTGAGATCAGCGGCGAAGGCCGCCCGACGCTGCCTTGGGTGGCGCCGGCGGCTCATCTTCGGGAACCGGTTCGGGCGCTGGCGCCGGCGGCGGCACGACGCGGCGGCTATCGATTCGCCGTCCCACCAACTCGAAAAGCGCGGGCAGCACCACCAGTGTCGCGACCAGGATCAGCGTAACGCCCAGGCTCAACACCCATCCGAGACTCGAGATGCCGCGATGCGCGGCCGGAATCAACGCGGCGAAACCCGCGATCGTGGTGAGCGAAGAGATGGTCACCGACTTGCCCACCGCCTTGCTCAGGATCAGCGCCGATTTGTCGCGCTCCTCGCGCCAGCGGTAGAGCATGTTGACGCCGTTGTCCACGCCGGTGCCGATCAGGATCGGGACCGCGAACAGGTTGGCGAGGTTGAATTCCCATCCCATCCATCCCATCGCCTCGAGCAGCCACGCGCCGCCGAACAGCAGCGGCACGGTGGCCAGCGCCGTGTCGCGAAGGTTGCGAAAATCCGCGAAGACGAAAATGAACACCGCGATCAGCGCCATCACGGCCGCGTGCTCATAGCCGCGGCGCATCACGGTCGCGATATTGTAAGTCTGCACCGGCGGCCCGGTCACATCTTCGTCGACGGTCTTGAGCGCGCTGATGAAGCGGCTCAGCGCCGCGTCTTCCCACACGTCGCCGCGCGGATAAATCTGGACCAGGAAGCGTCCGCTCTTTCCGATAAATCGATCGCGCACGACCTTGGGTAAGTTGGCGGTCGTCACCACGGCTGGTTTGAGATCACGCTTTAGGTCGCCCAGGCGCGCGCGGAGATCGGCGTTGATGCTGGCTTCGTAGCCCGCAAATGCCGCCGGGTCGCTCTTGAGCCGGTCGAGCGCGGTTTCCGCAAGGGTCTTGGTTTTAGCCGCACCGCCGGACGTGTCGGCGGGCACTATCTGGGTTAGCCGGCTCGCCAACTGGCCGAGCTCGCGCGCGAGCCGCGCGGCGTCGCCAGAATCTGGACGATGATGCATCGGCGCCACTTGGATCGGCGCGAGCATTGCGCCGAGCGCGTGCAGCGTCTTGAGCTTCGCCGCCTGGTCATCAGGAATATAGGTCGAGATGGTCTCGACATCCGAAACCACGGGCAGCTTGCGAAACGCCGCCGCGCGCGTCTCGCCCGCTTCCATCGAGGGCGCGAGCGACACCGCGAACCACGACGAGCGTCCGGAATCCTTGAGCAGCACGTTCTCGAACTTGACCGCCTCGGTCTGCTCGGCCTGCAGCTTGAGCAGGTTCTGGTCGAAACGGACGCGCCCGATGAGTATCAGCAAGCCGGTGGTGATCACCACCGCGCCCACGACGATCAACGTCGGGCGGCGAAAAGCGGCTTCGAGAATCGAGGCGCGCGTACGCGGCGCAAGCTGCGGCCTGGTGCTGGCCGGGCGATAACGGTCGCGCAGCACCACCAGCGCGGGAAAAATCAGCAGCGCCGACACCAGGCACAAAAACAGTCCGGCGGCGGAGACGATCCCCAACTCGGCAATCCCGCGGAAGTCGGTGAACACCGGGGTCAGGAAAGCGAGCGCCATGATACAGGCCGAGGCGAACACGCCTGTGCCCGTGTTCACCACCGCCAATTCGATCGCCTGCGCCGAGGATGCGCCCTGGCGGCGCGCCTCGTCGTAACGCGCCATCAGATGGATCGGGAAGTTGATCCCGATTCCAGCCAGCACGCTGGTGAACACCGCCGAGAGCAAGTTCAGATGGCCGATCGCGAGCGTGGTGAAGCCGAACGACCAGGCCACGCCGGCCAGCAACGCCAGCACCGCAAACAATGGCTCGACCACCGCGGTGAATGGGATCACCAACAGCAGCACGTTGCTCGCGATCGCGATCAGCGAGGCGAGCGCGATGTCGTGCGCGGTAGTTGTTTCCTCGGCATACGCCAGCGCCGGGCCGCCGGTCATCCCGGCCATCACGCCCGGAAACGCGGCGCGCACCGCGTTAAGGTCGCGTTCGATCGCCTCGGTCGGATTGGGGCCGTCTTTGACCCCGTTGCCGGGTGCGACCTGCAGGAGCAGGTATTTGCCGTTGTCGGAAACCAGGTAGCCGTTACCCTGCGTGCTGTCCTGTCCGCCCGCCTGCATCATCGATTGCCAGGGCGAGACGTATTTGGCGCCGCCGGTGTCGGCGAGCATCCCGTCCAGCACCGCGTCGATCGCGCCGAGGTCAAACGCGGCGGGCGCGGCAGCCGCGGCGGGTTCAGATGGTGCGATTGCCGTTGAGCGCGCCATTGAGCGCGGCCGAGTGTCTGGATGTCCCGTCGCGGCCGCGCGATGCATCCGGCGCGCGCTCGCGCGCATCGAGGCGGCCGTCCGATGCTGCATTTGCCGCTGCATTTGAGCGGGCATCCGACTCTGCATCTGAGCCTGCATCTGGCGGTCGATTCCCGCATTGACCATCGCGAAGAAGCCGGCCAGGCTTGGGTCGGCCGCGTACGCGCCAAGCATCGGGAAGGCGGTGCGAAGCTTCTGCGCGAGCGCGTCGAGGTCGGCGCTCGTCATGTAGAGCATCGCGCGGTCGGCGAACGCTCCGGCGTCGATTTTATAAAAGACGGTTTTGACGTTGGCGTGGTCGGCATTGAGCCGCGCCGCGAGCGCGTCGACGAAATGCTCGGCCCGCGCCGGGTCGGGTGCCGCGCGCACCACGATAATCAAGCCATCAAGGTCCGGGAACTCGTGAGTGTAGTCGAGGTAGTCGCGCGAGGCGCGGCTGTTGGGCGTGATCAGATCGTCCTGGCCAGTTCGAAATTCAAGGCGCGCTTTGGTGTAGAAGACCGAGGCGATCGAAAGCGCCACCGCGCAGATCAGCACCAGGTAGGGCCGTCTGATGCTGACCTCTGCCAGCGCGCGAAAAATTCGGTATCGCAAGCTCAAGAGATTCTCCCGCCGCCACGTGGCAAGCTCGGGAAATCCGGCAAATCCGGCAAATCCAAAAAGTCAGGGAGCCACGGAAGGCGGGTAGCGAACTGCGCCCCCGGGCGCGGCGCGAGCCGGTGTCCGTCGCGTGATGCCAACTTTGGTCTGGCCGACCCGATACCGGGATCAGCGCCTGAGTAGATACTCTCGCAGCGCACTCAATTGCTTTGTCGCTTCTTCCCGCACCATCGCCTCATTTTCCGGCTCGCCGCCGACGGCCAACGCCGAGACCACGGCGACCGAAAACAAAACCAGCGCGAACGTGAGTTTCCATCCCATGTGTTTTTTTCCCGCGACCCCGCCTTAACTTCTATCCCACCGGTCGCAAACCGCGCGCAGCGGAATCTCACGCACGGCGCGCCTTCACGAGAGGCCTCTAAATCAAACGGTATCAGGTTTAATCCGGCGAGACGATAGGGAAAGGCGTTTAGGCTAAATACAAAATCGTCACCCACGTGACGCTGCACGCCGAAATCAATTACGTTTTCACCGATCAAATCACTTTCAAATCACTTTGGCGCGTTCCCCGACGTTGGCCGGTTCCGCGCCGACGGCGAGCGAGTAACGCCCGCCATTTGCGGAAAGCCGCAGCGGCGCGTTGAAGGCACGGCTGAGCGTCGCCGAGGTCATCACACTCTCGCGCAAGCCCGCCGCGAGCACTTTACCCGCGCGCAGCACCAGGACGTGGGAGAAGCCGGTGACGATTTCTTCGACGTGATGAGTGACCAGGACCAGGGTGGGAGCGCCGGAGCGGCCGAGCAGGCGCTCGATGAACGCCAGGAAATGTTCGCGCGCGACCGGGTCGAGACCGGCGCACGGCTCGTCGAGCACCAGCAGGCGCGGATCGGCCATCAGCGCGCGCCCAATCAGCACCCGCTGGCGCTCGCCCTGCGAAAGAAAACGCCACGGGCGCTCGCTCAGATACCCGGCTTCGACCTCACGCAGAATTTCAGCGGCGCGGCTCGATTCGGGGTCGTCCGCTTCACCCCACATCCCGATCATCGCGCGCCGTCCGCTCAAGACCGCGTTGAGCGCGCTCTCATGCGGCGGCATCAGCTGATGGATCGACGAACTGACGAGACCGATCCGCGTGCGCAATTCGCGCCAGTCGGCGCGTCCGTAGGTCTCGCCCAGCACGCAGATCGTGCCCGCGGTCGGCGCGAGGTAGCCAGTGAGCACGCTCAAGAGCGAGGTCTTGCCCGAGCCGTTGGCGCCGAGGATAACCCAATGCTGGCCGGCGTCCACGCGCCAGTCGATCGCGTCGAGGATGAGCGCGTCGCGGTCGACGCGGAGGCCTGCGACCTCGATAACGGGGAGAGCGATAACCGGGAGCTCGATGACCGGCCGGTTATCTTCAGGCGTCGTGCGCGAAGTTTTGCGAGTCTTTAGAGGTTTGGGCGGCATCTGCGCTCAGGCACGTTGTTTCAGGGGCGCAGGCGCTCAGGCGCAAACCGGCGGCCGGCGATCCTTCCACGGCCGCGCTTGTTCGAGTTCCGCGGCAACCCGGATGAGCAAATCCTCGCGGCCAAAGTCCGCCACCAATTGGACGCCAATCGGCAAATTCGCGGAGTTCCAGAAAAGCGGCAGAGAGATCGCAGGCTGCCCGGTTATGTTGAAAAAAGCGCAGTAGGGGCTGAGATCGAGCAGACGCCGTAGACCCTCGGCAAGACCGTCGCGGGTGATTACCAGCTCGCCCAGGAGCGGCGGCGGCGAAGCGAGGGTCGGGATCAACAGGAGATCGAATCCGCCCGCCCACCACTGCATGAACTGCCGACTCAGGATTTGCAACACTTGAATCGCGGACAGGTAGTTGCTGGCAGACAGCGCAAAGCCTTGCTCGGCCAAAAACCATGTCCACGGCTCGACATCCTCGGCAGTGATTTTTCTGCCGACCAAGGTGCCCAACTGATCGAGCACCATCGCGGTATGGCCGGAGATCACCGCGACGAAGGGCTCCATAATTGATAGAGACTCGTCCAGCGCGGCCGGATGCGACTCCTCGACGCTGTGCCCCAGCGATTGCAGCGCTGACGCGGCATCATCTACGGCGGCGAGGCAATCAGGATGCAGCGCATTGGCGCCACGCGGCGTCCGTCTCATCAAGCCGATACGGAGCCGCTCGGGTGGCGCAACGGCATCCCGAAGAAAAGGCCCGCGCTGCGCCGGAGCGGCATACGGATCACCCGCCATGTATCCGGCTGTTTGATCGAGAACCGCCGCCGTGTCGCGCACCGAACGCGTGACGACATGCTCGATCACGAAACCGTGCCAGGCGTCTCCCGTATCAGGTCCCAATGATACCCGCCCGCGCGAGGGCTTGAGTCCCACCAGGCCGCATTCGCTCGCTGGAATCCGGATCGAGCCGCCACCATCATTGGCATGCGCGACCGCGACCATCCGCGCCGCAACGGCTCCCGCGGAACCGCCGCTGGAACCTCCCGTCGAGCGAGTCAGGTCCCACGGATTATGCGACGGACCGAAAGCCTCGGGCTCGGTGGTGGTGATTAGTCCCAGCTCCGGAGTATTGGTCTTGCCGACACAGATGAACCCTGCCGCCTTGAACTTCGCGGCGAGGTACGTGTCATGGGGCGCGATAAAATGGGCGTCGCGCAGAAGCCTGGTTCCCATGTAAAGCGGGTCGCCTCCGTAGGCCGCGCCGAGATCCTTCATAAGAAAGGGGACGCCGCGGAAAGGCCCGTCGGGAATTGCGCCACTCTTCGCTTGTGCGCGAGCCTGATCGAACAGCGGGATGATTACCGCATTCAACTGCGGGTTGAGCGCTTCGATTCGATCGATTGCGGCGTCGACCAGTTCAAGAGGTGAAACCCTGCGCTGACGGACCAACTCGGCCTGAGCAATCGCGTCAAGGTCAGCAAATTGATCCTTCATTCACGCGCCTCCTGACTCCCGCTAAAGTGGCGTCTCTTCAATTTCACCAACGTCCTTACTTACATCCTCGGGCCGCTGGACGGAATGCGCTTCATTTATTGGTCGGCTGCAAAGTAGTTGCGAATGGCCGCTATCAGACCGGGGACTGTGTACTCAGTCGGCTGCGCGACCACTCGCAGACCCGCGGCGCGCGCCGTCTCGGCGGTTATCGGCCCAATCGCCGCGGCCTTGAGGCCGCGGGCGACCGCGGCTCCGACCATCTCGCAGAAATTCGTCACCGTGCTGGAACTGGTGAAGGCGACGAGGTCGATTGTCCCGCTTGCCGCCATCGCATGCAGGCGCTCGACCGGCGCGTTAGCGGGCTTCACCGTCTTGTACACCGGCGCGACGACGACCTCGCGGGCGCCCGCCGCCATCAGCATCTCCGGTAATATCTCGCGCGCAACCTGCGCGCGCGGAATCAGGATCCTCGCGCCGCGGATACGCTCGGCGCCGATCGCTTCGACAATCGCCTCAGCGCGATACTCGCGCGGCATCGCGGCAACCGTTAGCGCATGCTCGTTCAGACGCGCGGCGGTCGCGGGGCCAATCGCGCCGAGCTTCGCCCCCTCGAGCGTGCGCAGGCCGACGCCGCGCGTCGTCATCCGCTCGAGCATCCGCTCGACCCCGCTTGCGCTGGTGAAGATCATCCAATCGAAGGACGTCACGCGCGCGAGCGCCGCGTCGATCGCGGCGTAGCTGTCGGGCGCGGCAATTTCGATAACCGGAAATTCCGTCACTTGGGCGCCAAGCGCGCGCAACCCGGCGGCGAACGCGCCGCCGGCCTCGTGCGCGCGCGTAATCACGACGCACCGTCCGTGAAGCGGTATCGCGGCGCCCGCGCTCGCTGCGCTGGTCGCGGCCGGCTCGCCGCCCGCGACCAGCGCGCCCGCGCCGTCCGCGAGCATCCGCTGTGCGAGCCGCGCGCCGAGCGCGGCGGCGCGCTCCAGCGGCGCGCCAGGCGTGCCGGCGGCCGCGCCATCGGTCACGTTGCCGGAGATTTCGTCGCTCAAATGACGCGCGCCGTCGACACTGAAGACCAGCGCGCGCATCGCGAGCGTGTCGGCCTCGAGCGTCGCGTACACGCCGACCGGCGATACGCACGAGGCGCCGAGCGCGGCCAGGAAGGCGCGCTCGGCGGCGACTTCGACATGGGCCCGCGGATCGTCGAGCGCGGCGAGTGCGGCTTCGAGCTCGGGCGAGCCGGCAACCTGGCGGCTCGCCAGCGCCTCGATACAGAGCGCGCCCTGGCCGCCGCACGGGACGAAGTCGTGCGCGTCGAGCGGGACGAGCGCGGCGGCGGCGTCGCGCTCGTCCCGCTCGAGCCGCAGCAGCCCCGCCATCGCGAGGATGATCGCGTCGAAGTCGCCGGCGGCGAGGCGCGCGAGACGCGTGTCGACGTTGCCGCGCAGTGCGGCGATCTCGAGGTCGGGGCGCAGGCGCAGCGCCTCGAAGCGCCGACGCATCGACGACGTGCCGAGCCGGGCGCCGCGCGGTAGCGAGGCGAGCGAGCCGCCGATGCGCGCGAGCAGCGCGTCGCGCGGGTCGGCGCGCTCGGGCACCGCGGCAATACGGAAGCCGGAGGTGAGCTGAGCCGGCAGATCCTTCATCGAATGTACCGCGAGGTCGATACGGCCCTCGACGAGCGCCTGCTCCAGTTCCTTGATGAAGAGTCCCTTGCCACCGACCTGCGCGAGCGCCGCCGTGGCCATCCGGTCCCCGCTAGTGCGGATCGGGACGATTTCGATGCTTACGGACGGGACGAGCGCCACGAGCTTGTGCCGCACCAACTCGGCCTGTGCGAGCGCCAAACGGCTGGGGCGCGAACCGATACGAAGTACGGAAGCCATCTATATATATGTTGATGAAGACGTCGATGTCGCCGGATACGGCGCATCGTGAGACGGCCGCGGATCAGCAGCCTTCGTGCTCACTCCTCCTCGTCGTCGTCGAGGTGCAGCTCGAAATCGAAGTCGGATGTAGCACCGCTCAATGTAGGCCCCTCGGCCATCAACTCGCCGCACAAGAGGCGGCGCGCAAGCTCGGCTGTATACGCAGGGTCGGGCGAGCCGGCGCCGGTGCTGCGCAGACCGGCCAGGATACGATGGAGCAGCTTGTTGACCAGCGTGCGCGTGAGCGATTCGATTCGCTGACGCTCGGCCGGCTCCAGCGTGGCAAGCCATGCGCGATGGCGTCCGAGTTCGGCGTCGCGCAGTTGCTCGATACTGACCCGGATGTCCTTGATTGCCGGCACCAGGTCGAGCCCATCCATCCATCGCATGAACGAGGCGAGCGCGTCGGCAACTATGGTCTCGGCCTTGTCGGCCTCGCGCGCGCGCTCGCCGAGCGATTCGGTCACTACGGCGCCGAGGTCGTCGATATCATACAGATAGACGTTTTCCATCGCGTTGAGCCGCTCGTCGAAGTTGCGCGGCACGCCCAGGTCGATGAGGAAGAGCGGACGGTAGCGGCGCTCGCGCAGGACGGCCTCGAAATCGTCGGGATCGAGCACCGGGCGCGCGGCCGCGAGCGACCCGATCACGATGTCGGCGATCTTGAGGTAGGGGCGATGGTTCTCGAAGGGGACGGCGGTGCCGCCGAGTGCGCGCGCCAGCGCGACTGCATGGTCGAAAGTGCGGCTCGTCACGACCAGGGTCTCGGCGCCGAGCGCGTGGAGCTGGCGCGCCGTCAGCTCGGCCATCTGGCCCGCGCCCATCAGCATCACCGTCTTGTCGCTGAGCGAATCGAAAATCTGTGCGGCCAGGCGCACGGCCGCCGAGCTTACGGACACGGAGCCGCGGCCGATAAGCGTCGCCTTGCGCACCCGCTTGGCGACCGAGAACGCGCGATGAAAGGCGCGATGTAGCACCAGGCCGGCACTCGCCGCCTCGGCCGCGTGGCCGTACGCCAACTTGAGCTGGCCAAGGATTTGCGGCTCGCCGACTACCATCGAGTCGAGGCTCGCGCCGACGCGGAACAGATGGAGCGCGGCGTCGCGCCCCTCAAAACGATAGAGCGCGCCGGCGAATAGCGATGCGTCGACCTCGCGGTCGGCGGCGAGGAAGCTTACCGCTTCGTCGATCGCGCGCGCAGGATCGGCCGCTACGCCGATGATTTCGACACGGTTGCAGGTCGAAACCAGCGCGGCCTCTGCCAGAGCGGGAGCGCGACTCTTCAGGCGCGCAAGCGCCGCGACGATTTCGCCGCCGCCATAGGCCAGCCGCTCGCGGACCGCGACCGGGGCGGTGCGATGATTGACGCCAACGATGAGAAGCTTTTCGTCCATCTTGTGCACGGGCGCACCCGCCGGGCTTTAGCCGAAACTATGCTTGCCCGGAAAGAGCAGACTCACGCTTAAAAACGAACCTACCAAGACCGTAAAAACCGCCAGCGTCAGCGCCGCGGCCCGCCGCCCGCGCCATCCCGCCGCGACCCGCGATTCCAGCAGCCCCGCGTACAACAGCCAGGTTATCAGCGACCACAATTCCTGCGGCTCCCACGACCAAAAATGCCCCCAGCTGGCCTCCGCCCACAGCGCCCCGCTGACGATCGCTAGAGACAACATCACGAAGCCCCATCCCAGCAGGCGGTAGTTGATTCGATCGAGCTTCTCCAGGCTTGGCATCGGCTGCCCGCCACGCGACAGCGGGCGCTTCGCCTTCAAACGTGACTCGTGCACCAGGTAGGCCAGGCTCACGCCGGCCGCAACCACGAAGAGGGCATCGCCCAAAAACGCCAGCGTTACATGGACCGGCAGCCATGCGCTGCGCAAACTGTCCGGAATCACCAGGCGTCCGCGACGCGTTAGCAGCATCGCCGCGCCGACCGCGGCCAGCACACCCGGCGCCACGAAGGCTCCCAGCACTTGCATCCGCATTCGGAGCATCACGACAAAGCTGACGATCGCCGTGAGCCAGGCCAGGAAGGACAACGACTGGGCGAAATTGGTGACCGGAATATTCCCGGCCTTGAGCGCGCCGATAACCAGATCCAGCGTGTGGAACAGCACCGCAGCACCCAGCAGCGGCACCGCCTGATCGGTCCAGCGCGGACGGTTGGCAGTGCGACCGGCCACGAATCCCGCGGCCGAGAGCGCGTAACATACCAGGGCGGGTGGCAACCAGATCGTATCCATATCAGTATTGATTAGGCGTCAGCACGCCGGCACTAAGGATGGTCCGCTGCGCCATGCTCGGTGTAAATCATGCCTCTCCCGATGCGGAGTCAACCTGCGTCGCGCCGACCTGCTCTTGCTGCTCGGCGATTGTATTACACCAGACTTACAGGAGACAGGCTCGCGGGCCGCGCGTCCAGCGCTACACTTGAGCGACAAGCAGGCTGGAGCGCAAGAGAGGAAGAGTAGAGATGGATGAAAGGGTCGAAATGAAAAGGCCGTCTGACCCACGCGCAGTAAATCAGACGCGCGCTACCGTGCTCTGCAAGCACCTCGAAGAGGCCGGCGGGATGACAGGCAAGAGCCGCGGCCTGCTCGGGCGCGACGGGCTTGACGCGGAGGCGGGGATGTTGTTCGAGGCGGGAAGACTGGAGCCGTTCATGTGCATGCACATGCTGTTCATGCGCTTCGCGATCGATATCGTCTTCCTGAATCGCCACGGCACGGTTATTCGGATCAATCGCAATCTGCGGCCATGGCGCATCTCTTCTATCGTGTGGGGCGCGCGCAGAGCGCTGGAGCTGCCGGCCGGCGCTGCAGCGCGCAGCCAAACCGAGGTCGGCGATCAAATCGTCTTCGAGCGGCCGTAGGCCAGCCTTTTCTCCACGTTCTGATTGCGATTAGCTCGATAAGTGGCGTCATAACACGTTTTCGTTGCGCTCGTGCAACCGTGGTGGACGCTTCGCGTTATCTGTGCTCTAAAAAACATCAATAAACACCTGATTTTAGGTCGAGACTGCTTGTGGCACGGTCGATGCAAATCGGTCATGCATGGTCGTGTCATCAATTGAGATGAACAATTGCTTGATAGCATCTCAAAAATAACGTAAACTTACAGATAGCTGTCAGGTGCAAAAATGAAAACGGTAACATATTTAAAAGCAGGCTTGGTCAGCAGGGCAGCAATAGAGGCAAAACCAGAAGCAAGCCTCAATGAAACGGCAAGGGTCAAGGAGGAGAGAAAGATGGATCTGTTTACAAAGGCTTTTCTTAAAGTACGTGAGCGCTTCGTCCGCTTCCATCGCGCCCAGACGATGACGGAATACGCGCTTATCCTGGCGGCCATCGCGGTCGTGGTGTACGGCACCTACCGCGCCCTGGGAAACAACATCGGCTCGCTCGCCAACGGTGTCGATTCCGCTCTGACCAACGCGTAAGCAAGTATCGCGTAAGCAAGTTCAGAAGTCCGAATTTCAAACCGCTTAAGCCCGGCGGGTGGGTCACACGCCACCCGCCGGGTCCCGCCCAATCTGGGCGGGCTCTTTTCTCGCCTTCCCGGCACTCTTTGTCTATGAGGCTAGTCGATCCTGAACCAGGGCTCTCCTGGAAATCACAAAAAGGCGAAGCAATCGTTGCAGCGATGCATCTTTTGTTGCGATTAAGTGTGTTCGAACCTCTCTTCAACGGTGCAATGGGCTCTTTAGCTTAAATATGGCTGTGGCATGCGATGTGCTGAGGCCTTGAGGCCGCTAAAAGCGCGACGGGATTTTTTTTCTTACCTTTTGCGGACCGGATGAGAGGGGGGACGAGTGAGATTCCTACGCGGCCAAGCCGCCATCGCTTTTAGTCTCGCGATACCCATGACGGTGGGTGCTGCATGTATCGGAGCTGACATGCGGGCGCTTTACTGCAGTTCGGTTCATCTTCAACAGGCCGCCAACGCCGCGGTTCTCTCGGGAGCTATCTATCTGCCGACAAATCCTGCGCTCGCGGAGAGTGCGGCGCGCAGCAAAGCGCGGATGAACGGGATTCGCGAAAACGAGATCGTTTACGACCGCCCGGCTTCGGACCACCGGTCGATCACGATGGTGGTCGAGCGCAAGGTGCCCTATCGTTTCACGCGCCTGTTCGGTCTTTCGCAGAGCATGATGATCGTCAAGGCGGTAGCCGGAATAAGCTCAGTCCAGTCTGCCTCGAGCTTGCTGCCAATAGGCATACAGTACGACGCCCACCACGCCATATATCAGCCGATCGTAATAGAGTTCGCGCGGCTGCGAAGCGCAGCACCGGCCGGCACTTGGAGGCCCCTGGCGATGGGAAAATGCGACGGCTGTGACGCGGGTCAAAATTATCGGAGGGATCTGATCAACGGTTACAAAAGCCCTGTCCGCGTTGGAGATACGGTCTCTGTCGAAGTGAGTGATCAGATCGCTGCGACGTACTCCGCTCTTGCTGCGCGGCTCCTCGCAGGGACGCACAGCGACCCTGGTGCAACCGCCGCCAATTACGCCACCGGCGATCCACGCCGTATCGAAGTTCCGATGGTCGACTTCAATTCGGGCGATGGAAATGGTGGCGGCTCGAATGGGTCTGTCCACGGTTTCGCGGTGTTGTGGATAACCTCCGTCGACGCCAAAGGCAGCATCAAAGCGGAATTTCTCGATCTCTTCCCTGGAGACGAGTATCTGAGGAAAGAGAAAGGTCGTGGTGGGCTGACGTCGGTGCTTCTGGATTAGGCAAGGACAGGGACTTTGGTCTAGAGTGTAAAATTGACATCTCAACATAGATAAGAATCATTTGACATGTGTAAGCGCAGACAGTATACTTCACGGCGAGTTAGGACGGGCATCAGACCGGAAAACCTAATGTCGAAGATAAAAGGAGGAATATCAACGATGAATTTGATCGCAAAATGCTATATCAGGAGTCGCGAGACGCTGCTCGGACACGTTCGCGGGCAAACGATGACCGAATACGCGCTGATTCTCGCCGCGATCGCTGTGGTGGTTTATGGAGTGTACGCTGCGATGGGCAATAACATCGGAACGCTCGCGAACGGCATAGATTCCAGTCTGACCAACGCTTGATTAGCTCAGATGAAGTGTCTAAACTGCTATCCACGTCAAGTGTGATGGCATGACACGTCGTCTGATGATATAGAGAGCGAAAAAACAGATTCGAAGAACGTTACATTTGGGGAATCGATCCCCGCAAAGCGGCCTGGAAGGCAGCTTAAAACAAGGAGGCAATGAAGATGGAGTTAGTGACGAAGATGTTCATCCGCGCCCGTGAGTCCGTGGTTCGCAACACCCGTGGCCAGACGATGACGGAATACGCGCTTATCCTGGCGGCGATCGCGGTCGTGGTTTACGGCACCTACCGTGCGCTGGGCAACAACATCGGTTCGCTCGCCAACGGCGTTGATTCCGCTCTGACCAACGCGTAAGGCGTTTCCGAGATCAACGAGTAAAAACGATTCGGCCCTAAGAACGAGGCGGCGGGGCAAAAAACCCCGCCGCCAGCCGAATCGGGCGAAGAGCGATAGGAGTCATTAGGATAGCGGCGGGTTGTGTTTGCGCGGATAGTGTCAGTGACTGGCTCGTTGGCACCCTCGGCGTAATCAGGTAGCAGACTCGTGACGTGATTGGACAAGGTTAGACGCCGCTGAAGGTAAAAACTGAAACGCTCTTGCTTCAGCCTGTTCAACGCCGTACTTTGTGAAAGCAAAGAGGGGTCATTCGCGCGGCACAAGCTCCTGAGAAATCATCTATGACATGAGGTTAGCGCTGAACTCGGAATCACGGTCAGCTACCTCCATGGGGCGATTATTTATGAGGCCATACTCCCACACGAAGACTCCACAACTCGTTCGTAATATGCCACGATGCGGACGCTCCGCCTTTAGTGGCCAAGCGATGGTGGAATTCGCGTTGGTGCTGTTCGTTGCGATGATCGTTTTGTTCGTCGCGATTCAAATGGCGTTCATCGGGCAGACCGCCCTCGCGCTCGGTCAGCTCAATTACCAGGCCGCGCGCTACGCCGCGGTCAATCCGACTTACAGTTGCTCGCAGGTCGCGACGTATATGTCGTCCAATGGCGCGCCGTCGGTCGTGAGTGCGGGCGTGACTACGCTTGGTGGTTGCGGGAGCGTCGGGGGCTGCTCCCTTCCTACCACCAATACCCCAGGCTCAGGGGTGAGCATTTGCATGAACTGCACCGCCGCTAGCACCGGCAATGCTGAAGACTGCTCCACACGCAATTTCGGTGATGCGGTACAACTCTCGCTCGCCTTCGATGCGACGAGCAGGATCTTCTTGTCCAAGAATACGTCGAATCCGAATTTCTTCGGCATTCCATTTCCGACCATGCTCACCAGCAAGGAGACGGCGATGAGCGAATGAGCGCGCGGCGATGCGCGCTGGGCGGTTAGAAAACTTGCGGCTCTTCGGGCGGGCCGCTTTCATCAGGGGGGTCAGATGAGACGATCGTTGTTGTTCTTGATGCTGGCCGGCGTCGCAGCGCTGGTCGCCGCGCTGGTCGTCTACTCGGCGTTGAAGAAACGCGAGCGGGAAGTCCAGGAGGCGATGGCGCAGTCGGTCAATATCGTAGTCGCCATGCACGACTTGCACATCGGTACGCAGCTTGATCCGACCGCGGTCAAACTTGCGCGATGGTCGCGCGACGCGATGCCCCCGGGCGCCTTCACAGATGTCGCGGCGGTGGCGGGCAAGTTTGTCAAGACACCGTTCGTCGAAAACGAACCAATCGTCAGTGACCGCCTTTTCACCGGGGTCAAGACCGCGGGCATGCTGCCGCTGTTGATCCCGGCCGGAATGCGCGCGATGTCGGTCCCGGTTGATGAGGTCAGCGACATCGCCGGCTTCGTCCTGCCCGGCGCTCACGTCGATATCTTGGTCGCTATCAGCGACAAGGCCACCGGCAGTGAACCGTTCTCCAAGATCGTCCTGCAAAACGTCGAAGTGATCGCCGTGGCCCAGGAGATCGAGGAGGCGAAGGACGAACCGAAAGTAGTCAAGGTCATCACCGTGTTGCTGACACCCGAGGAAGCCGAACGGCTCACGGTAGCCAGTCACGACGGGACCTTGCGTCTGGCGCTGCGCAATTACGAAGACAAGAAAGTCGTAATGACCAACGGCTCCAACATCGCGGCGATGCTGCGCGGCGGCGCGGCTCCGCTGATGGAGCATCAGGCGGCCGTGCCGGTTGTTCACATGGCTGGGCGCCCGCGGCCCAAGGCGATATCGGTCGAGATCATGCGCGACGGCAAGAGCAGCGAATCGGTTTCGTTTGTGCACGGCCGGGGTGCGCGCAACACCGAGGGCCTGAACCAGGAAATGGTCGGCGCGGCTGATCCGAGTTATGAGGTCTCAGGAATCGAAAACCTGACGCCAGCTCCTGCGGCGGCAGCGGCGACCTCAATGCCGCCCGCCGGGCGTGTTGCCTCGGCGGCGAGCGGCCGCCATGGAGCGCACGCGCCGAGCGGGGTGGGCTTTTCGGGGGCTCCGGAGAGTAATCCGTTTTTCTCTGGGCCAAACTCAAAGACTATCGACGTGCCGTAATGGGGGAGGATGGTACGATGGTCGAAACGACCAAGAAAAAAGTGCGTCACGGCCGCAGTCTGATAGCCGTGGCAGTCGCTGTCTTCGGATTCTCTATATTGGCGGGACGCCAGGCGGTGGCCTCGGCGGAGACGCGCACCGTTCCGATAACGATTAACGCCGGCGAAGCGTACACCATCCCGGACGTCAGCCCGGATTCGACGCCCGGCGTTAAAGTGGTGTCGAACCCGAGCGCGCTCGTGGTGCAGACCGACGCTCCCGGGAAGATCGTGCTCCTCGGTGCCGCGGCTGGCAGCTGGGACATCGATGTCACCCTCGCGAGCGGCGAACACGTCACCTACGCGGTCGACGTGAAGCCGGGCGAGAGCACCAAGGGACCGTTGGCCGCTGCGACCAACCCTCCCGCCTCCAGCGATCCTGCGCCCGCCAGCTTCACGGCGCCATCAGCAACTTCCAAGCCGGCCGATACCGGCAGCGGTCCGGTTGACGCGGCCACCATTTCCGGTAGCACTGCAACCGCGAGTGCCGCTTCCGCTCCGGCAGTTCCTTTTACAACAAGCGCCTCATCCGCTCCTGTGGCCGCTGCGTCCAATCCGTCCGTTCCCGCCGCTGAGCCGGTGAGGATAGCGTCGGCGGACCCGGCAGCAGATCCGGTCACCGTGGCTCCGCCAGCTACGGCCGCGTTGCCCCCGATGACAGTGGCGGCTGCGCCCGCGCCATCGGCTCATGCAGCAGAGCCCGTAAGGGTAGCGTCAGCGGGTTCGACAAGTCCAATAACTCCTGCCGGACCGGCAGCCGCTCTGCCACCGGCAGTTCTACCTGCAGCAGCTCTACCGCCAGCGTCTGCGTCTACCGCACCGCCTGCAGAACTCGCCCAGGAGGCCACTCCAGCCTCTTCGGCCGCGTTACCAAATTCGATGGCTCCGGTTGTCGCTCCCAACTCACCTACAGGCGACAACGGAATGGTGCCGACGGTTCCCTCCCAGGCTGCCTCAGGCGCAGCATCGGCGTCCCCGCAGACCTACAATACGGATCCGATGGCGGTCATCCCGAGCGGGCCGCCACCGCTTGGCGAGAAACATTTCATGCCGGGCGACGGCGTTGACCTGATGAGCGGAACGTCGGAGGTTCTCGACTATCCTACCCGCATTCGGCGTGTCTCGGTCGCCGACAGCAAGGTTGCTGATATCCAGGTGATCAACCCATACGAGCTCAACCTCGTCGCTCATCAGGCAGGCTTCACTACATTGGCCGTATGGGACACGCAGGGACGCTACTCAGAGCGGGAGATCAAGGTCGACGAAACCGGCAAGCAGCAGGTGCTAATCAACGTAATCGTGGCCGAGCTCAACCGTTCGCGGGTCGAGAACTTCGGTATCAACTGGACGGTGGCACTGCCGCGCTGGAACATCTCGCTGGTCAATATGGCCGGTGGCGTAGCGACGCCCTACAACGCCACGACCGGTCTTACCGCCAATTCGCTGATTTCCTCGAATCCTCCCGTGACGGTCTCCACTAGCGCAAATGGTACGTTGCCTCCCAACGGCACTCTCATTCCGTTGCTGTTGTCGCAGAATCTGACCTACGGTCTGGCTGCGGGCAACAATAATATCCAGACCCAGAGTTTCTTTCAGTTTCTGGAAGAAAACAGTATGGGTAAGATACTGGCCGAACCGCATCTGCTGGCCAACTCGGGCGAAAAGGCCGAGTTCCTCTCCGGCGGCGAGATTCCGATCGTGATTTCGCAAGCGCTCAACACCTCGATCGTTTTCAAACAGTTCGGTACCTCCGTTACCTTTGTACCGACCGTAATTGGTTTCGACGATATCCTGCTAAGGGTGAAGCCGGAAGTTTCGGAACCTAACTTCGCTGAAGGCGTGAACCTGTTTGGATTCACCGTGCCGGCTTTCATAACGAGAAAGGCCGAGACGGTGGTGCGGTTGAAAAGCAACCAGACCTTGATCATCGCGGGCCTGTTGCTCAACACGAAAAACGAGACTGTGGCCAAGGTTCCCTACCTGGGCGACATTCCGTATGTTCGTGGACTGTTCCGCAATACCACCTATAACAACACGCAAACCGACCTGGTTATGACCGTGACACCGCAGATCGTGGCGCCGCTGCCGCCCAGTGGGCGGGTCGCGCTGCCGACCGATCGTGGACCGATGAATTTCGAAGAAATCAAGACCAGGAGGGTTTATCCCGAAGACGCCGGACGGCCCCGCTTCTAACGAAGGCGGACACGTGCGGCCGGAAAGAATCCTGTGGCAGTGCTAGGCAGAAAGAGTGACGGGCGGAAGGGTGCGCTCAGGGTTCTACTGGTCGGAGAGGACGAGGGGCGGCGCGCCGAGATCAAGACTGCGCTCGAGAATCTCGGCGATCCGCCGCTGGAGATCGTCTCGGTAACGCCGCAGGGCGGCGCCCAGGAGAGCAGCAATGGCGCGGCGCCGGCCGACGTCACGATGGTGGTGTTCAACGGCAACGAAGAAGCGTCGCTGAACTACCTCCAGAAGCAGGCCGAACGCTCGCCGCGCCCCGCGTTGTTCGCACTGGTGCGTGAGCGCTCGCCTGGGCTGATGCGGCAAATCCTGCGCGCGGGAGCCGACGAGCTGCTTTTTCTGCCGCTCGATCCCGGCGATGCCACGCGCGCCCTGCTCAAGGTCAGCGAATCACATCGGCGCGAAGAGAAGGAGCAGGGTGGCGTCATCTGTTCCGTGGTCAGCACGGTAGGCGGAGTCGGGGTGTCGAGCCTCGCCGCCAACCTGGCCCTGGCCCTGCGCTACACGCTGAGCAAGCGGGTGGCGCTGGTCGATCTCGACCTGCAATCGGGCGGGCTCGCGGTCGCGCTCAACCTGGAGCCCGAACGCACCATCATGGCGCTGGCCGAGGGAGACAAGAAGCTCGACTCCATTCAACTCGAATCGGCGCTGAGCAAGCATCCCTCCGGCATCTATCTGCTCGCGGCCCCCAAGCGTATCGAGGACAGCGAACTGGTCTCGGACGTGACTTTGGGCGCGGCGTTGGACCTGATGCGGCGGCTGTTTGATTTCGTGGTGGTCGATTGCGGCGGCTACATCAATGAAAACGTGGTCGCAGTCTGGGAACGCTCGGACCATCTATTCTATGTGCTCGACCAGTCGATCGGGGCGGCGCGGTGTTGCTGGCGGTTCATCGAACTGTTCGGACGCCTGGGGCTCAGCGGGGTGCAGCCGCACTTCATTCTGAGCCGTTACATTTCGCATCACCCCATTAGCGAGGAGCAGATCGTCAACACCCTGGGCCGGCCGATTTACGCCAAGATTCCGCGCGACGAAAAAGCGCTCGAGAAGGTGCAGCTACTGGCCAAAGATCTGTGGCAGTGCGCGGCAAACTCAGCTTTGACCCGGTCCTACGAGGACCTCGCCCGCCGGCTTGCGGCTGGCGACGAGGATTCCGAAGAGGCGCCGGGCCTGATGTCGCGCTTGCGCGGGGTGTTCGGCAATCGCTCCTGAAGGTTGGTTAATCTATGAAGTTGGTCGAACGGATATCCCAGAAAGAAGGCACCACGCCACAACAGCAGCAGCGCTCGATGATTGGCGCGCAGGCCGCCAAGCGCGAGCGCAGCGCGATGGCAGACGGCTTCCAGCAACTCAAGCTCGCGGTGCACAACCGGCTGTTCGAGACGCTCGATGTCTCGCGTCTGGAGAGCCTGGAGGCCAACATGGCCTCGCAGAAGGTCACCGTCGCGATTGGCGAGATCCTGGACGAGGAGGGCCGGCTGCTCACCGACGCCGATCGGGCGCGGCTGATCGAAGAGATCAAGAACGAGCTGCTCGGTCTGGGGCCGCTGGAGCCGCTGCTGTGGGACGACGAGATAACCGACATCCTGGTCAATGGTCCCTCGCAGGTTTATGTCGAGCGCGGCGGCAAGTTGTACCTGACCGACGTGAGCTTCCAGGACGATCAGCATCTAATGCTCATCATCGACCGGATCGTCTCGCAGGTCGGCCGGCGAGTCGACGAAGCTTCGCCGATGGTCGACGCGCGTCTGCCAGACGGCTCGCGTATCAACGCGATCATTCCGCCGCTGGCACTTGACGGCCCGGCGCTGTCGATCCGGCGTTTCGGCAAGCGGCGCTACTCGGTCGACGATCTGGTCGCCAAGGACAGCATCACGCCCGACATGGTCGAGTTCCTGCGCGCGATCATCCGCGCCCGCCTCAACCTGCTGGTCTGCGGCGGCACCGGCTCGGGCAAGACCACGATGCTCAACTGTATCTCGGCTTTCATCCCGGTCGACGAGCGCGTGGTGACGATCGAGGACTCGGCCGAATTGGTGTTGCAGCAGCCGCACGTGGTGCGCTTGGAGACGCGTCCCCCCAACGTCGAAGGCAAGGGCGAAGTCACGGCGCGCGAGCTGGTGCGCAACACGCTGCGCATGCGGCCCGACCGGATCATCGTCGGTGAGGTCCGCGGCAGCGAAGTCTTCGACATGTTGCAGGCGATGTCGACCGGCCACGACGGCTCGCTCTGTACCATCCACGCCAATACCCCGCGCGACAGCATGGGCCGGCTCGAGATGATGATGCTGCTGGCCGGCTGGTCGATTCCGCAGCGCGCGATGCGCCAGCAGATCGCCTCGGCGCTCAACGTCATCGTGCACGTTTCGCGCCTCTCCGACGGCACCCGCAAGGTGATGAAGATCTCAGAGCTGGTGGGTATGGAAGGCGACATGATCATGATGCAGGACCTCTACGAGTTCCATCGCACCGGAGTCAACGCGCAGGGCAAGGTGCTCGGGCAATACCGCAAAACCGGTATCCGCTCGGCCTACAAAGATCGTATCGAGGCCTACGGCTACAGCATGGATTGATAATCCCCCGGGGGGGAACCGATGACTATAATTGCCGCAACCGCCGTCTTTGCGTTCGTGTTTATCTTGCTGCTGGTCGGGCTGACCTATTTCACCCAGTCGGCCGAGCAGAATCGCCAGGTGCTGCGCCGCATGAGCCGCCCGATGGGCGACGTCGAAGACGTCGACATCACCCGCAAGCGCAAACCTACGGAACATTCGATTTTCAGCGCGCTGGCCGACTTCAATATGCTGCGCTCGCTCGAAGAGATGATGTGGCAGGCGGGACTGTACATGCGGGTCTCGGAGATGGTGCTCATCATCGTCCTGCTGTTCGCCGCCGGCGCTCTGCTCGGGGAGCTGTTTTGGAAGGGTCCGGTGTTCGCTCTTGGCACCGGCGCTGCGTTCGGCTTCCTGCCGATTTTATACATCCGTTTCCGTCGCACACGGCGTATCAGGGCCTTCGTCGCCCAGTTGCCGTTTGCCCTGGACCTGATGAAGTCGTCGCTTGAGGCCGGTCATTCGCTCAACCGCGGACTGCAGGTCGTGGTGCAGGAGTTCGCTGATCCACTGGGCGGCGAGTTTCGCACCGTGCTCGAGCAGACGCGAATCGGACTGCCGCTGCCGCGGGCGCTCGAGGACATGCTCAAGCGCGTACCCGAGGAAGATCTCCGTCTGCTGGTGGTGGCGGTCAAAGTGCAGACCGAGGTCGGCAGCAGCCTGGCGTTGATCGTGGGCCGGCTGGCCGAAATCGTGCGTACCCGTCAGCGGCTGCGTCTACAGATCAACGCGCTGACGGCGCAGTCACGACTGGGTGGCATGATCGTTGGCGCATTGCCGATCGTCGTGCTTGGCATGTTCAGTCTCATCAATCGCGATTACGCCAACGAGCTGTTTTTCGATCCGACCGGCATCAAGATTCTCAAGATAGCGGCGGGCCTGGACCTATGCGCCTTCGTCACCATCCGCCGCCTGCTGCGGATGGATTTCTAAAAGGCCTGGCGGCGTAGGACTAACTATATATGACTCCACTATTGGTAAGTCTCATCGTTCTCTGCATGGCCGGTGTGATTGGGACCGCGATCTATCACGCTCTCTATGGCAGCCATCGGGCGCTCGAAGAGCGTTTCGCCGACCTCGCGATCAAGGTCCGAGCCTCTCAGGGCGTTTTTGAGGACAGCGAGGAAGACATCCGCGGCTTCTCGCGGATCTTCCTGCAATGGGCCGCCAAGCGTGTGCCGGTGCCGAAGCCCGACACGCCGGAGGGTGAGAAGCTGGCCCGCACGCTGATCCAGGCCGGCTATCTGAAATCTACCATGCCGCAGATTTTTCAGGTCTTCCGGTTCGGGATGGGTCTCTCCGGCGCGCTGATCGGCGTGGTGATCGGACTGGTGCTCGGCAACCCCGGTTCGATGATGCTGTTTGGAATCGCCGGCTTTGGAATCGGTATCTTCGTCCCCAGTTATTACGTCGGCCGGCGTGCCCGCAAGCGCCAAAACGCGATCGCACGGCAGCTTTCGGATGTGCTTGACCTGTTGGTGGTTTGCGTCGAAGCCGGCTTGGGGCTGTTCGAGGCGATCAAGATCGTCGGCACTGAGAGTGAGCGCCAGAAGCAGGAGATCGGACGCGAGCTGGCGCTGGTGACCTCCGAAATTTCTGCCGGTGCCACGCTCGGACAGGCGCTGCGCAACTTGGCCGAGCGCACCGCGGTCGAGGATATCAAGCCGCTTGCCGCGACCCTCATTCAGAGCGAACAGCTCGGCGCGCAGATCGCACCTGCGCTGCACGCCAGCTCCGACGCGCTGCGCACCCGCCGGCGCTTGCGCGCGGAGGAAGCCGCGCAGCGGACCACGGTCAAGATCCTTTTTCCGCTGGTGCTGTTCGTGCTGCCCGCGATGCTGCTGGTGATCGTCGGTCCGGCGATCATCCAGATCCTGCACACGCTGGCTGGTAGCTGAGCGAACGGCGCGCCGGCTGCGCGCCGCCAGAGTTGAGGCCACGCGGGCCGTGCGTCCCACAGGACGCGCGGCCCGTTGCTTTATATCGCGCCCGCGCGGCGTTGATGAAGCGATGATGAAGCGATGCCTCTTAAGGCGCGCGCGGGTAGAACGACTAGGCAGCCGCGCGGCTGGCGTGCGCCCCCAAGGGGTACCTGGCCGCGGCGCTGCGACTTCGGCTTTGGAGGGGCGAACGCGCCGGGGTTACAGTCCCAGACGCTTCATCAAGCGGTACAGGGTGGTGCGGTCCACGCCGAGAGTCGTCGCCGCGATCGCGCGATTGCCATTGGCGGCTTCGAGCGCAGCGCGGATACGCGAGACGGCGGCGCGGTCGAGATAGGCTTGCAAGGTTTCGTTGGGCTCGGCCGGTTCCTCGCGCTCGGGCGTGGACTCGATATTGCCCTCGAGCGCAAAAGCATCAGGCGTGAGAACTTCAGCCCCGCTCATGACCACTGAGCGCTCGATCACATTTTCCAGCTCGCGTACGTTACCGGGCCACGAATAGTTGACAAGCGAGCGTTCGGCCTCAGGTGAGAGCGTGATCGGACGTCCGGCCAGCGCCGTGTAGTAGGCCAGGAAATGACGCGCCAGCGGCAGGATGTCGTCGCGGCGTTCGCGCAGCGGCGCGATCTTGACCGGGATGACGTTGAGGCGGAAGTAAAGGTCGGCGCGAAAGCGGCCGGCGGCGACTTCGTTGCGCAGCACGCGGTTGGTGGCCGCGACGATTCTCACGTCGACCTTGCGCGACTTCGAGGCGCCGACACGCAATACCTCGCCGTCCTCGAGCACGCGCAAAAGCTTGGCCTGAAAGTCCGTGCCCGCCTCGGCGATCTCGTCGAGGAACAGAGTGCCGCCCGAGGCCCGCTCGAAACATCCGGCGCGCGCCGCGATTGCGCCCGTGAAGGAGCCTTTCTCATGGCCGAACAATTCACTCTCGACCACGCCGTCGGCGAACGCCTTGCAGTTGACCGCGACGAAGGGGCCGTCCGCGCGGGCGCTCCAGTAGTGGAGCATGCGCGCGATCAGCTCTTTGCCGGTGCCGCTTTCGCCCTCGATGAGCGCGGTCGACCGCGACGGTGCGACCCGACGGATCATCGAGACGAGCTGCTTGCTTTGCGGACTCTCGGCGATGAAGCCGGCGGCCGTGCTCGCGACGTCGAGTTGCTGGCGCAGGCGGCGGTTCTCGCGCTGCAGCGAGCCCATCTCGATCGCCCGCGCGACGGTCTTGACCAGCGCCTCCGCGCTGAACGGTTTCGTAACGTAGTCGAAGGCGCCCTCGCGCATCGCGGCGACCGCCGAGGTGACGCTGTTGTCCGCCGCGAGCAGAATCACTGCTACGTCGGGACGCCGCGCCCGCACCCGACGGAGCAATTCAAGCCCGTCCATCCCGGGACCGCGCACGGCCGTGATGATGACTTCACAACCCTGCTCGGCGAGCGTGAGGGCGGTGTCGCTGCTCGGACAAATCTCGGTGTAGTGGCCCTCTTCCTCGAGCGCCTTGGCGAGAAAGCGTGCGGCACCCTCATCGTTCTCGACGATTAGGACCCTTGCACGATACGTTTCTACCGCTACTGCGCTTAAGCTCTCAGACATTAGCGTATGGCCCGATCTGACACGGCTTATTGAGCATACTGGTGCATAATTGCGCACGGTGTAACGCATGTCAACAGTTCCGCGACCATATTCGTGCGCCGGCGGGCTGGAGTCCCAGGGCCATGTTGCCAGCCCGCAACGCATCGGGAAACCCATAAATACTCAAAAATCCTAGTGTTTATCGTGTGCTTTTGAGCATCGAACAAGAGCGAATTGCCAGCGTTGCACAACGTCCCGGCGCTTTTCGATCGATTGTCCGCTCACTCACGAGCAGGCATATACGCGAGATACATGCCAAGGGTTCTGTGACATCGCATAGCCCACGATGTGGAGGAATCGCAACAGCACGGCCATACGCTGTGCGCCAAGGACTTCGCGCTCGATACGTTGATCGTGTTTGCCCTCCCGCCGGAATGCAGCGAGGGCGAGTCAACTTGCGATGTGAGCGCGATGCGGACGAAACTGAATGGTGGACGGAACTGAATGGCTCCCCGGGCCGGATTCGAACCAGCGACTTGACGGTTAACAGCCGTCCGCTCTACCGACTGAGCTACCGGGGAGCACGCGAGCAGGCCTTATTTTGGTAACCGCATGGCGGCACGAAATCAAGCGTCGAAATCGTGTCATCCGCCGTGATACCGCGGTGCCGTGGAACATGATACGCGAATCCGCGATAATCCGCGCGAGGAACGAGGAAGGCCGCGATGGGCGAGGTTATCCGTCTAGAAGAGATCGACCGCGAGCGCCGCCGCAGCCGCGCCCGCGTGGCCGAACGCGCACATCTGGAGCGCGCAGTGGCGCTGCTCAGGGAGAACCTGGCCAGTGCGGCCGAGGCGTTGCGCGACGAGCCGGACGTGCCGGCGCAGGCCGAGTTGCTCGGACGTATCGAGCGGTTCGCGGCCATGATCCGCTACGGCTTGCGGATGCTCGGTGAGGCGCCGGGCGACCGGCTTGACGGCCCGTCTGTTTCAGGTAGCCCCGTCGCCGGACGTTAGAGGCCGCGGCCAGCGCAACTAGCGCAGCTTCTTGCCGCTGCGGCGCTTGGCCTCGGCGGCCTGGAAGCCGCCGTCGGAGAACCATCTTATCTGGCGCGCAACGCCGCTTAGGATGTCTAGCTCGCGCACGCCAATTCCCGCGCGGCCCAGGATTGCGCGCAGGGCGAACATGATGTGCTCCGGATTCTCCGCCGGCAGGAAGCCGATAGAGACCAGCGCCTCGCTCAGCCGCTCCATCATCGCGTCCACGGCGACGGCCGGCGCGTGCGGTTCCGCCATCGGCATTTCGCGTGCTGCGCCGGCCGCCATCATCAGTTCGTACGCGACCAGCATCACGGCCTGCGCCAGATTGAGCGATGGATACCCGGGCGCGGTTGGAATCGTGACGAGGCGCTGACAAAGCTTAAGCTCGCGGTTGACGAGCCCCGTGTCCTCGGGACCGAAGATTATCGCAACACGATTGGCGGCCGCCTCGGCGGCCAGTTGCACTGCCGCCTCACGCAATGCGACCACGCCCGAACGATACAGGCCGGGGCGGCAGGTAGTGCCCACCGCGAGCGTGCAGTCGGTGAGCGCGGCGCCAAGGCTGTCGTAACGCTGGGCGTTGCGCAGCACGTCCCCCGCATGCACCGCCATCGCGGCCGCGGCTCGCCCGGAGGCTCCAGCCCGCGGCGCGACGAGGCGCAGGTCGCCAAGGCCCATATTCTTGAGCGCACGCGCAGCTGAGCCGACGTTGCCCGCTTGAAGCGGCCGCACCAGGACGAAGGCGAAGTTCCCGAGCACGTCCATCAAGGCCGAATCTTATCGCTTGCGCTCGCGCCTCAACAGCGCATTGGGAAGACCGCCGTTTCCGTCACGCAGGTGAGCGATCAACGAAGCTAACGAGGTGATGCGCGCCGGCGCGTGCGGTGTGTGCGAGAGCTAATGAAAAACGCTATGGTGACTGCCGGCGCGTTCGCGCGGCAGCAACGATGAAGATAGTTTCTTTCGGCGACGTCCATATGGCCACGCGCAACCTCGAACGGATGGGCGAGGTGATGCGCGATACGGACCTGGTGATAGTGTCGGGCGACCTCACTAACTTCGGTGGCGAAGCCGACGCGCGCAAGGTGATCGACGACGTGCGCCGGCGATGCTCCAACGTGCTCGCGCTGCCGGGCAACCTGGACCGCCACGAGGTGATCCCGTTTCTCGAGCGCGAGGGCGTGGCGCTGCACGGCCGCGGGATGGTGCGTGATGGCGTCGCGATCTTCGGCTGCGGCGGCTCCAATATCACGCCCTTCAACACGCCGATGGAGCTCAGCGAAGATGAGATTTACGCGACGCTGATGGCTGGTTACGAGCAGGTGCGCGGTCATCGCCCGCTCCTGATGATTTGCCACACGCCGCCGTTCGAGACCCGATGCGACCGAATCGTCGGCGGCAAGGCGGTGGGCAGCACCGCGGCGCGGCGTTTCATCGAGGAGGTCAAGCCCGAGGTCTGCATCTCGGGCCATATCCACGAGTCGGCGGGCGTCGACGCGATTGGACCCACGCGAGTGCTCAACGCGGGCCCCTTCAAGGGCGGCGGCTATATAGTAGTGCGGAGCGCCGGGCCGACGCTCGACGCGCAGCTGGAGTTTCTTTGAGGTCCCAGCGCTGTCGCGCGTAGGACAATCGGCTGGCGTCTACTACGGAAAGCTGGTCAACGGCAGGAGCCTGGTGCTCAAAGGATGGTCGGCGTTGCTCCGCCGCTTCATCCTGGGCCGCCTGTAGCAGGTGGAGCGCTCGCGCAAGCGTAAGGATGACTCGTACGAAATGTTGAGGGTGGTATATTTCGACGCGGCCGGGACGCTCTTTCATACTCGCGAGCCGGCCGGATTGAGTTATGCGAAAATCGCGCGGCGCTTCGGAGTGCAGGCCGACGAGCGGCTGGTGATCGACTCCTTCAGGCGCGCGTTCGCGGCGGCGCCGGGCCCCGCCTTCGGCCCGGGTCACCAGGCCCCACTGCTGCGCCAGTTGGAGCGCGAATGGTGGCATCGGCTAGTGCGATCAACGTTCGCCGGTCTCGGCGACTTTCCCGACTTTGACGCCTACTTCGACGCACTGTTCGCTTTTTTCGCCGACCCGGCGAACTGGACCTGCGATCGCGACGCGCCGGTGCTGCTTACGGCGCTGCGCGAGAGCGGACTTGAGGTGGGCCTGATTTCGAATTTCGATTACCGCGTTTACGCGATCCTCGACGCGCTGGGGCTTAGGCGTCACTTCGACTCGATAACGATTTCGTCTGAGGCCGGCTACGCGAAACCCGCGCCGGAGATTTTTCGCATCGCGCTAGAACGCCATTCGGTGGGCGCGGACGAGGCGCTCCACGTTGGCGATTCGGAGGCGCTGGACGTTGCGGGAGCGCACGCGGCGGGTGTTGCCGCAGTGCTGGTCGAACCAGAGGCTCCACGGCCGGATGCGCCTAAGCCGGGAGTTTCTCGCTCGTTCTCGGAAGGCCGCTATGTCCAAGTGCGGTCGTTGGGCGAGGTCGCCGCGGCGCTCGGCCAACTTAGTTTTCCCTGACGCGCGCCGCCAGCGAGTAGTCTAAGAATCGTAGCGTATGGCCCGCCACTTGAGCGCGCGAATTTCTTCAGCCCCCGCCGGTCTCGACGCTTTCGACCGCGGCGCCGTCGTGATCGAAACGAACGACGATCCGATACTCGCCGCTGGCGATCGACAAAGTATATACGCCGGGTTTGCGCAGCGCGGCGCTGATCTCGCCGAGCGGCTGGTCTTTGAGCTTCGCAAACGCACGGTTGAGTTCGTTCAGCGATACCGCGATCGCTTCGCCGCGAGGCGTCTTGCGGAAGAGCGCCGCTAGCGCCAATTCCGCCGCTGGTCCGAACATGTTCCTGATACGGCCGGTCGAGAGTGAGACCTCGACGATCGCTCCCATCGCGGGCACAAGTTCCGGCGCCACCTCCATCTTCGCGACCGCGTCTTCAAGCGCGACGTACGCATCGCGAGCAGCTGATTCAGGGGCGGCGGCGATGAAGCTCTGGATGAGTGAAGAGAGCAGATCGCGCTGCAGCTCGTCGAGTTTCAGCGCTTCGGTGGATGCGGCATGCTGATTTTCATCCTTGTGCATGTTCATCGCCCAACAAAGCGGCCAGTTCGTGCTCGAAGCCGCCGGTTTCGATCGCGCAATGCATCCCGCACTCCTTCGGTGCGCCGGTCTCCCACCACCATCGCCCCGAGCGCGATTCATGGCCCTCGGCCACGGGCCGCGTGCACGGCGCGCATCCGATCGATTTGTAGCCCTGGTCGTAGAGCGCGTTGTACGGAACTTCGTTGGCGCGGAGGTAGTCCCACACCTCCGCTTCGGCCCAATCGGCCAGCGGCGCGAGCTTCACGACTCCGCCGTGGTCGTGATCGATCTCGACCTTGCGGATATTGGATCGCGTCGCCCATTGTTCGCGCCTAAGACCGGTCACCCAGGCGCTGCAGGTCATCAGCGCCCGGCGCAGCGGAAGAACCTTGCGCACCTGGCAGCAAAGCAGACGCAGGCCCAGGTCGCGATAGAAAAGATTATTGCCGTGCCTGGTCACCATCTTTTCGACCACCGCGGTCTCAGGCAGGAACACGTCGATCACGATTCCGTACTTTTCGCGGATGCGGTCGATCAGCTCGTAGGTCTCCTGCGCCTGCCGGCCGGTGTCAATCGTGAAAACGCGCACTGCCGGATCGATACGCCAGGCCATGTCGATCAGCGCGCAGCTTTCCGCCTGAAAACTCGAACAGATCGCGAGCGAGGAGCCGAATTTCTCGATCGCCCAGGCGAGCACTTCCTGCGGCTCCTTGTCGTCGAGGTCGACCGCGGCCTCGCCGGCCTCGAGTTCGTCCATGAGTTGAATTTCGACTTGCGCTTCCATAGCTGTCCTTTGGACCGCCGCTCAAGCGGCGTCGTCTTTCAAACTGCCGCTCCCGCGGCATCGCGAGGTCCCTGGGCGAGTGAGATCAGGTCGTTATCGGACGTCCGTACGCAGAAGCGCGCGAACGATTCCTGCGGCTGATGGCTTTCAAGATATCCGGCGACAACCCGCGCGACGTAATCTTCTACCTGCGCCGACGGCACGCGGCGCAAAAGCGGTTTGCCGATCGCGGCGTCGGGGCCGAGTCCGCCGCGCAGGATGATGTCGAAGGCCTCCATTGGCTCACCCTTGGGGCCGCGCGCGGTCGTCCCCTGAAGGCCGATATCGCCGGTCCAGTGCTGTCCGCAGGCGTGCGGGCATCCGTCCAGATTGAGCTTGAGCGCGCCCACCTTGTCGCCGAACTGGGTCGTGAGCCGCTCGATAATCGCGGCCAGCTTCGGCTTGGTCGACACCACCGAGTAGCTGCAGTGCGTATCGCCGATACATCCAATCGACGAGGCGTAGAGCCCGTTGGCGTCGAGCGGGAAACCGATCGCGCCGACCCGATCGACAATCTCGCTCAGCCGCGCCTTCGGAATTCCGGTCAGGATGAAGTTTTGCCGGCGGGTCAGGCGGACGTCGCCGCCGATGTCGCTGGCGATTCCCGCCAGCTCGCGCAACTGCCGCCCGGTTATCAGGCCGAGCCGCACCGGGAAGCCGGCGTAGTAACGTTCCGGCGTTTTCTGCTCGTGGATACCCATGTGCTCGCCTTCGCGATCGGGCGGCAGCAACTCGGGCAGATCTTCCATCGCGTAGCCGAGGCGTTCTTCGACCAGCTTGCGAAAGCCCGCAGGGCCGTAGTCGTCGACCATGAACTTGAGGCGCGCCTTGACGCGGGAAACCCGGTACTCGGTGGTCAAACGCCAGACGTCTAGAATCGCCCGCATCGCCGCGAGCGCCTGCTCGCGCGGGACGAACACGCCGAGGTCGCGCGACAAGCGCGGAGTCGAGGACTGTCCGCCGCCGACCCGGATCGCAAAACCCTCGCGCCCGTCCCTGCGCGTTCCGACCAGCGCGACGCAGTTGATCTCAGGCGCGTTACACTGGGCGGGGCAGGCCGCGATTGTAATCTTGTGCTTGCGCGGCAGGTCCGAGTACTCGCGGTTGCCATAAAAGAACGCCGCCGCCTCGGAAATCACGCCGGTCGCGTCGAACAACTCGTCGCGATCTATTCCGGCGACCGGGCATCCGGTGATATTGCGTAGCACGTCGCCGCATCCGCCCATCGTGGTCACGCCGGCGGACTTCAGCCGGTCGAGGATCTCGGGAAAGCGGTCGAGCGTGATGTAGTGAAGCTGGATGTTCTGGCGGGTGGTGATTTCACCCTGGTCGCGCCCGTGATGCTCGGCAATCTCGCCGATGGTGCGAAGCGCCTCGGCGCTCAAAATCCCGCTGGGGATTTTGATCCTCATCATGAAACTGCCGACCTTCGGTTTGTCGTGATAGAGGCCGAACCACTGCAGCCGCACGATGTCCTCTTCGGGCAGTTTCTCGTACGAGGTGCCGGCCACGCGCTCCCACTGGCCGGCCAACTCGGTGGGGAAAAGTTCGTGCTTGAGGCGCTCGACGGAATTGCGCTTCAAGATCGTCTCCCACGTTGGTGCTGGCCGTATCGGCATCCGTTTACTCCATCTGGCTCGTCAGCAATGCGAACTGACTGGCCGAGCGGTCGTGAGCCGTCTGAGCGTAGTCTTCCGCGTAGTCTCCGGCTTCTTTGGCGGCGCCAGGCGCATCCGAGGTGGCCGCGCGATCGGCGTGGACCCATCCCAAACGTTCGGAGAGTCCCGCCACTTCGCCGACGATCAGCAGAGCGGGTGGGCGAGGGCGGCGCGCTAGGGCAATATCCGCTAGAGTCGCGATAGTGCCGCGCAGAATTTCCTGCTCGCGTGTGGTGCCGTTCGCGATCAATGCCGCAGGCGTCGTATCCGGGAGACCCTCGCGTCGCAGCTTGCGGCAGATCGGCTCGATTTGGCCGAGCGCCATGTAGAAAACGATCGTCTGTCCTGGCGCTGCCAAACGCTGCCAGTCATATCCGGCATCTTCGACATCATGGCCGCTTACAAAAACGCACGAGTGCGCATAGTTCCGATGAGTCAGCGGAATGCCTGCGTAAGCGGCGCATCCGCTGGCCGCGGTGATGCCGGGGACGACCTGGTAAGTCACGCCCGCGCCGGCCAGCGCTTCCATCTCTTCGCCGCCGCGGCCGAAGATTAGCGGGTCACCGCCTTTTAGGCGGAGCACCCGATTGCCCTCGCGTGCGACGCGAATCATCGCCTGATGAATCTGAGCCTGCGACCAGCCGGAGGCGCCACCGCGCTTGCCGACGTCGATACGCTCGGCGTCGCGCCTGACCAGCGCTAGAATTTCCGGCGAGACGAGACGGTCATACAAAACCACGTCGCACTGTTGCATCAGCCTGAGCGCCCGCATCGTCAGCAACTCCGGATCGCCGGGCCCGGCGCCCACGATATAGACCTCGCCCTCGATCGGCCGCGTATCCGCGCCAGCGCCGTCGACCATCCGCGCCATCAGCCGATGCGCGTCGGCGTCGCGGCCGACGAACAGATGTTCGGCTACGGGCCCGCGGGTAACACGCTCCCATAAGCGGCGCCGCTGCTCGGGACGCGAGACGTGCCCGCGGACCCGTGCACGCCACGCACCCATGAAACCGGCGAGCCGGCCCAACGCGCTCGGCAACAACGCCTCCAGATATGCCTTGACCTGGCGCGCCAGGATTGGCGCGCTGCCGCCGGTGCCGATCGCGATCACCAGAGGAGATCGATCCACGACCGCGGGCATGATGAAGCCGCACAGGGCCGGATCATCGACGACGTTCACCAGAACGCCGAAGCGGTTGGCGGAGGCGGCTACCAATCGGTTCAGTTCGGCGTCGTCGGTGGCCGCGATCACCAGCCGATTGCCGACTACCATCTCGGGCTCGAAGCGCGCGACGCGCCACAAGACTTTGCCTTGCGAGATCAACGCCTCGAATTGGGCATCGCAGGCTGGCGAGACGACGCTGACCCTGCATCCTGCCACCAGCAATTGACGCGTCTTGCGCATTGCGACGGCTCCGCCTCCGACTACGAGGGCCGGAGAATCGTTAAGCGCGAGAAAGATGGGGAACCAGTCCATTGATATATTTGCTGATATATTTGCGCTCTAATTTTTTGCTTAGACCACCAGCTTCACAGCCACGACCAGCAACACGACCGCGATCGCGCGTCTCAGCGTCGTTTCAGGCAACAGACCCGCCATCTGCGTGCCGACGTAAATTCCCGGCAGCGTCCCAAGGAGCAGTTGGCCAAGCATCGCGAAATCGGCCCTAGCGACGAGCATGTGTCCCAGGCCGGTAGCCAGAGCCAGAACCACGCCGTGGGCAAGATCGGTCCCAACCAGATCGCGGGTCTTGATCGATGGGAACAACAAGAGCAGGACGGTGACACCGAGCGCTCCAGCGCCCACCGACGAGAGACTGACCAATGCTCCGATCACAATCCCGGCGGCGATGGGCATGAAGCGCCGCACCGATCCGTCGGGCGAGTCGGACGTGTTTCGCGCGATCAGGCCGCGCAACTGCTCGCGGAATAAAATGACCCCGGCACTGGCGGTAAGGGCGATGCTCAGGGCGACGTTGGCGGCCGTGTCAAAGTCGCGCGGGCCGCGTCCCAGGAGCCACAGTCCCCCCAGCGCCACAGCCGCCGCGGGCAGGCTTCCCGCCAGCATCCGGCCCGCCAGGCGCCATTGGACCTGCCCGTGACGAGCGTAAATCCATAAGGCCCCGGCCCTGGTCACGGCGGTATATAAGAGGTCGGTGCCGACCGCCACGCCAGGCGCCACGTGCATCCCAAGTATCAGTATTGGCGCCATCAGAGAGCCGCCGCCCACCCCGGTCATGGCGACCAGCGCGGCGACAACAAAGCCCAGCAGGGTGAAGCTGAAGTTCACGGGTGGCTAGAGCGCGGTGAATAAGTGATAAAATTAGTCATCTTTCTCATTTATTAGCTCCGAGCATAGGCTGAGGCAGGCATCGGGTCAAGCGGTCAGAGGTAACCGCGACGTACAGTTGGACGTATCCGCATTTTCGGCTGTGCGAGGTATCGCTGTGCGCGGCCACTTATCACCGAGAGCGTAAACGGGATGGCCGACGTGCCGCGAAAGAGGGGACCGGCCAAGGCACTCTGATCTGCGATGCTCCCCCTTTGCGCGCGAACTTGGAGCGCTTCGACTTCCGAATGGAAAATGTTTCTTTGAGGCTCGTCGAGAGCCGGATCGACGCCGGGAATCTTTCTCGGCATTCGAACGCGACACAAGCTTCGCGGAGCGATCAGCAAATGGCGGAGCGAGAGAAGGCGCTCGAGGGCGCGGCGGGATTGACCTGCGCAGCCTGAGCAAGGCATATAGTATCGCCGCTCGCGGTTCGGGACGGACTGCCGGACGAGAACCCGTCTCAAGTGCGACGCCCGCGGGCGACAAGTAGAACCGTTCACTGCTATGAGTGCTGCCGCTTAGATCCGACTCATCCTGTGCAGGCGCGAGCGATGGCAAAGCATCCGAGCAACACTTCGGACGAGCCTTCCTCTGACTCAAGGCCGGGGGCCGATAAAAAACCTGTCCACCAGGACCAGACGGGGGCGGATTCACGGGGGCAACTGGATTCGCGCGAACAACTGATCGTTGAACTGCGTGAGGCGGTTCGCGCGCGTGACGACTTTCTCGCCGTGGTGGCGCACGAACTGCGCAATCCTTTGACTCCGATTCTGCTTTGCGTGCAGCTCATCCGCGAGGCCGAGCAATCCCAAGATAAGGTCAAGCGCAGCGCAGAACTGGACCGGCTCGAGCGGCTCATCAAACACTTCGCCGCACGCACCACGATGCTTCTGGAAGTCGCGCAGCTAAGCTCAAATCAGTTCCATTTCAAGCCTTCGGAGTTGAATCTCTCCGAAGTGATACACGGCATCGTGAACGAGTACATGCCGATGATTGTTCGGAGTGGCTCTGAACTGACTACCAATATTCAAAGTAGGGTGATCGCGCATCTTGATGAGCTCGCGATTTCGGGAGTCGTGGAGAATCTACTATCCAATGCGATCAAGTATGGCGATCACAAACCAATAGACGTGACGTTGACCTCCGCCGATGGTTTGGCCCACTTGATCGTTCGAGATAACGGGATTGGCATCGATGGCAAAGATCAGGACCGCATATTCGAGCGATTTGAACGAGTCGTGGGCGGCGACGCGCCGCAGAGCGGCTTTGGGATTGGCCTCTGGCTCGTACGCAACCTGGTGGAATCAATGGGCGGCTCGATAACCGTGCTCGGCAAACCGGGCCAAGGCTCGCGCTTTACGGTATCGCTGCCACTTAAACCTCGGGAGAATCGATGAGTACCAAGAATTATCATCAGCTCACGCGGGAACCCTCGGGCGTAAAAGGCCTCGACGAGATTCTCCAAGGCGGCTTCTTTGGCGGTGGCCTGTATATCGTCGAAGGTCCACCCGGCGTTGGCAAAACCATTCTCGGGAATCAAATTTGCTTCAACCGCGCGTCATCTGGAAAAAAAGTCCTCTATGTAACCTTGATTGCCGAAACCGTCGCTCGAATGCTGCTCAACATAAAAAGTCTGACCTTCTTCAAGGAAGACGAGGTCGGCAACGCCATCGTCTATGTTAGTGGCTTCAGCGCGTTGAAGGAAAAAGGCCTCAACGGCCTGCTCCAACTGCTGCGCAAGGAGGTTGCCGCGCGCAAAGCGACCACGCTGGTCGTCGACGGTTTCGCGTCAGCTTCCGACCATGCGCGATCCCACGAAGAACTGAAACTCTTCGTGCAGCAGTTGCAAACTCAGGCCGACGCCGCGGATTGCACGGTTTTTCTACTCACCAATCCGACTGAGCATACGCCCTCCTCCGAGGAAACCATGGTGGACGGCATCATCAATCTCAAAACCACCATCAACGAATGGCGCTCAGCGCGTGAGTTGTGCGTGCGAAAGTTTCGCGGCAGCAATTATCTTCAGGGCGTTCATTCCTACGACATCAATGAAGACGGCTTCACTGTTTATCCGCGGCTCGAAACGCTTATCAGCCCCAGCACCGACGTCAACGGCGAACTGCGGAGAGTTTCGTCAGGGAATTCCCGTCTCGATGAAATGCTGGGGGGCGGCTTCCCCGCGCGCTCATCCACGATGCTGATCGGGCCTTCCGGCACTGGCAAAACCACCTTAGGCCTGCAGTTTCTTTCGCTCTCCACCGCCGATGAACCGGGGCTTCTGCTCGGCTTTTACGAAACGCCAGCGCGCATCTACGTGAAGGCTAAAGCGATCTGCCCGTCGATGATAGAACAGCTCGACGCGGGCCACGTGCAAATACTATGGCAGGCGCCGACCGATCAATTTCTGGACGAACTTGCCGACCGGATGCTTCGCGATATTAAACGCAGAAAGGTCAAACGGCTGCTGATCGACGGTCTCGGGGGCTTCAAGAAAGCGCTCCGCTCGAGACCGATCGAGCCCTTCTTTTCGGCTCTGGTCCATGAATTGCGTGCGCAGGGGGTCACCACGATCTGCACCGCGGAAGTGATGGAGATCGTGGGGCCAACCATCACCGTGCCACTGCAGGGCCTGTCCGACGTGACCGACAATCATATTGTTTTCCGCTTCGTCGAGTCGGGCGCCAGTCTGTACCGGATCGTGTCGGTCCTGAAAGTCCGCGACAGCGCTTTTGATTCCGATTTGCGGCAACTTTCCTTTTCTGGTGACGGTATCGAGCTGGACGAAAACTCCGCGAGCGCGAAAGCGATCCTTCCTCGCCTATCTCCAAAAAACGAGCCCAAACTGACTCAAGAATAAGAGACGACTTGGGCGTATGGCGAAGAGCAAGGCCGGTCCGGCTAAGAAAACAATTCTGATCGTCGACGACGAGTTCGGAATTCTCGAGGTTCTCGAATCGATCCTTAGTGATGCCGGTTTCACGGTCATAAGCGCGATCAATGGACAGGAGGCGGTGACCCGCTTGCAAAAGACCGTACCGGATCTCGTCATCCTCGATTTTATGATGCCGCTGCTGGACGGCGCAGGCGTTATCAAGGCCATGCGCGGTGACAAAAGACTTCGCGCTGTCCCCGTGCTTCTCGCCAGCGCACTACCCGAAAAGACGATCAGCGAGCGTTGCAATGGTTACAACGTTTTCCTGCGTAAGCCTTACAAGACCGAACAATTGATGGAAGAAATTTCTCGCTTGCTTGACGGGCCCCCGCCCCATCAACCGCGTCGTAAATCCTGAACGACGTTATTCCCTCGGGCTTACAGCTTGGGATCGGGCGGGCATCGCCTGCTATCGCCCGTCTTGCAAACACCCTATATTTTTATCCTTAGTAAACACGGCCTTTGACCTGGCCGGATGGTTGGATGCCGATGACCGTCCCCCGGAACTTTCAGGCTGTAGCAGGAATTGACCCGGATGGTGTATTCACGCCGTACTTTGCTCGCCCTTGTGCCGCTGATAGCCCTGTTGATACTGGCCGTCTCGTTTTCCGCCGCCAGCGCTTCGCTGGGCGGGCTGAACTCGCGCCTCAATGGGCTGGAGTCGCGAGTCAATGAGGCGCTATCCGACCCGGCCACTGCGAGTTCGGTCATTACGCAGCTCGACGAGGCGGAGGGCGAATTCGAGGAGGCCGCCAACAGCCGCAACAGCCGCAGCGAGCTTATCGAAACGTATCTACAGCTCGAATCGATGCTTAACCGTCTCTACCAGGCCTACCAGCACAAAAAGGACGCCTGTATCGCGCAGATCGACGCAGGCGGCAATTGCGACTACGACCAGCCCGAACAGCTCGCGCTGCGCGCGCTTTATCCGCTTTCGTGGCTGCACTATCGGGGCGCCCTGCTCTACAGCGGCGATCCCTCGCTGGCGCGCCGGCTGCTCAACCAGGCGATCGACGGCTTCACTTCGAGCACGCTGGTGATTTTCTCGCCCGAGCTTATTCGCGAGAACTTGCTGGGGCGGGCGCTCTGCGAGCGCGAGCTGGGCAAGTACGACCGCCAGGAATACAACCACGCGATCACCGACTTTAAACGCATCATGCGCGACGGCCCCGAGACCCGGCAGTACCGGCCGGCGCAGCAAGGCCTCGCGGCGACTTACGCCGCGATGGGCCAGGCGGGGCAGGCCGCGAAGCTCTCGGGTGAGGCGGCCGAGGGCGCGAGCGGCCAGACGCGCCAAGGGCTCGAGCTGTTACGGCTGCGCGAGTTGTTCGAGGCCGAGAAGGCGGCGACCGACCCAGCCAAGCGCGCGAGCTTCCATCGCGAAGCCGTCGAGTACATCAAGGCCCGCCAGGATGACAAGAACGAATGGGCGATCGCGCTCTCGGCGATCACGCAATACGTGCCCGACCCGGTGGCCGAGTTCGGCGATTCCACCGACCCGTTCGAGAAATGGCTCCTGGCGAGCGTGCTTTACTTCAAGCATCAGCCGCTTCCAGCGGCGAAATATTTCACTGAGGCGGCCGACACCGGACATTACCCGAAGGCCTACAAGTACGCGGCCGACATCTACTATTCGCTGGGCCGGATCGATCTGGTCGAGAAGCTGGTCGACCAGGTCGCCAAGCAGCCGGGCAATCCCGACGCGCAGTGGGCCTCCTACATGCGCTTCAAGCTGCCGCGCCTGCAGTGGGAGCACAGCGGCAAAAGCAACGCGGCGCTCGAGAAGCAGTGGGTGGCCGCCGCCGAGGACTACCTAAAGGCGTATCCGCGCGGGCAGTACTCTTTTGAACCGCGCTTCAGAATCGCCGAGCGGCTGCAGAAGCGGGGCGAGTACGCCGAAGCGATCAAGCAGTATCAGCAGGTCTCAGGCAATCCCTCGTATGACTTCACCGCGGTCTTCAATGCCGCCGAGTGCAATTACCTGATGGTCGCCAATGCCGAGAAGGCGCAGGACGCCGCTGGCAAGAACGCCAAGCCCTCGCCCGCGCTGACCGCGATGCGCGCCGAGGCGATCAAGGGGTTGCGCGACGCGATCAACCGCGAGCCGCAGGCCGAGCGCGCCGCGCCGATACAGCGCCGCTTCTTCCACGATGCGCGCGGCCGCGCTATCTACATGCTCGCGAGCCTGCAGGAGCACGAGGGAATCGCGGTCAACAACCGCGAGATCGCCGCACTGCTCGCCGGCTACGAGAGCGAATACCCCGCGATGAGCGATCACTTCAGCGAAGTCTTCGAATGGCGGCTGAAGGCGCAGGCCGCGGTCGGGCAATGGGACGCGATCGCGCGCGACGTTGCGGCGCTGGTAAAGCGAAACCAGGGCAATCCCGCACATAGCGACTTCATCAAGGAGATCGGCGCGGACTTCTGGCGCGGCGCGCTCGCGGCCCATGCCCGTGGCGATCAGAAAGCCTATCTCGCCCAGGCCCAGCTGACGGCGCTCGATTACGGCTACTTCGAGGACATGGTCAAGGCGGGCAAGATTCCCGCCAAGAATCTTACCGGCACGCTATCGATTCTCGGGCAAGCCTACGCCGTCCTTGGCCAGAGCGACAAGGCCGAGGCGACGTTCGCCGAGGTGGTCAAGGCCGACGCGGCTTCGCCCGACGCCAACGCGGGCCTCGCGCGGATCGCGCAATCGCGCAAGGATTACAAGAATGCGCTCGACTTTTGGTCGCGCGTCGAGGCGACCGCGGCGCAATCGGACAGCCTCTGGTACCAGGCCAAGTACAACGTGGCGCAGATTCTCGCGGTCGAAGGCAATGTCTCCGGCGCGTGCAACAAGCTCGCCGTCACCCGCAGCGAGCATCCGAGCCTAGGCAGCCCGCAGATGAAAGCGCAGTGGCTCGATCTGCAGAACAAGATTTGCCTCAAGCAGTCGGCGGCACAGTAGGCTAACAATGCTGACGCGAATTCATCACGTGGGCGTGGTCGTGCCGAGCCTCGAAGAAGGGCTCAGGTTCTGGCGCGATACGCTTGGGATGCGGCTCACCAAGAGCGCCACGATCGAGGAGCAGGGCGTGCGCGCGGCGCTGCTCGAGGTCGGCGGCAGCGAGGTAGAACTGCTGGAACCTCTCGGCCCCGAGGGCGGCGTGGGCAAGTTCCTCGCGCGGCGGGGAGGCGGATTGCATCACGTATGCTTCGAAACCGACGACGTCGCTCGCGAGCTCGCCGATGCGAAAGCCAAGGGCATCCAGTTAATCGACCAGGCCCCGCGCCACGGTCTGGCCGGGATGATCTGCTTTCTCCATCCCAAGGCGACCCGCGGCGTGCTGGTCGAGTACGCTCAGCCATTCGACGACGAATCGCACGGGGCGAATAAACCTGACAAGTGATGAACGCCGATGCCGATTTACGAATATCATTGCGCTGATTGCGACCGCTCGTTCGAGAGCTTCGTCCGCCCCGGCGGGCGGGAGACCCAATGCCCGGCCTGTCAGGGCGAAAATATCGCGCGCGAGCTTTCGGTCTTCGCCTCGGCGCGGGGCGCGGGCGCGGCCGGTCCGATGAATGGCGGCGGCAGTGGCGGGGGCGCGATGGGTGGGGGCCGATGCTGCGGTGGCGGCTGCGGCTGCCCCTAAGCGGACAAGGCCGTTCACGAACGGCCCCTACAAGAGCGGCGCTCGACGCGTTCGCGGCGCGACTCTATTTTTTCCGACTGCGCGCCGCGTGGATTTCTGATCGACGCCGCGAGCAAGCCGAATTGCCCCTTCAAATCGCGATTTTCAAAGCTATCCGCTCGAAAGGAACCTTGGGCACTTTGACGGTGCGCTTTCCACGTGGCTCGCCGGCGATTCGCACGAGTCCGTGACGCTCGAGGATCCGGATGTCTTCCTGCACGTTTTTGAAATCGCGCTTCACCATCTTAGCGAGCGCATAGAGTGAATCCGGATGCCGGGTGCGAATTGTCCGCAACAAAAGGAGCCGCTCGCGGGTCAGGAAGTTGCGCACGGCCTCGAGGCTGGTGAAGCCAACTTCCTCGCGCGGTCCCTTCGGGATGCGCCGGCGTTTGCGAATCGCCTCCAGCGTTTCGCCAAAGTCATCCATCACGTCGCTGAGCGGCCTTATGGAAAAGCTTACAGTCTTCATTTGATCTCTTTGGAGTTCGTCGGTCCACTTTCGGCGCCTGACCAACTTGGCCTGCGTCACCGCTCACCTTCTACATGGTATCATATACCATCTATTCATTCTTCCGAAAAGCGATGGGCGAGCGCTATCTGTACGGGGTGAAGCTGCGCATCACCGCCCTGTACAGTTCCAGCGGGATCGAGCTGCGCAGGAACGCCGCGCACAACCCGAACAGCGCGCCGAACAGGCTGCCGTTGACCCGGATCCATTCCAGATGCGTACGAGTCTTGGATTCTATCTGAACCCGGATTTCCTCGTCGGTTTTGCGGCTCAAGTTTTCCACCACCAGCCGCGCGATCTCGCCGCGCAAATTGCCAATCGACATATTCAGCACCTCTTCCACCCAACGCAGCACATGTTCGCGCTCGGTGCTGTCAGCGGTCTGAAGCCGGATGCCCAGGCGATGAATCTCGCCCTCGAGATAATTCAGGAAATCCGGATCGTGGCTGAACCTGCCGACCAGCTCCGGAAGGTTGTGGGCGAATTCCCGGAGCTTGCCTTCGAAATTCACCAGGAGGCGCTCCACGACACTGAGCAGCGGTCCGATACCGAGCATCTTTCGCAGCTCCACCACGATGCGGTCTATGACTTCGGGCCGCTTGAGCCAGTCCGCGAGACGCATCGCCTGTTCTTCGATAAACGTTAGATCGGCATCGCGCAGCGAAACCTGCTCGAGCCATCGTCCGACCTTGGTAACCAGATCGTATTCGGTGAGCTTGCGATGAATCATTTCGGGCGTGAGCCATTCGTTTTCAACCGTGGTCCCGATGCCCTTGATGATGCGCTCGCGGTTTCGCGGCAGCACGCCAGAATTCGGCAAGTACCACTTGCGCTCGAAGAGCATCTTGAGCGCGATGTAATCGCAGAGCCCGCCTACCAGCGAGGCCTCGCCCGCCATGCGAATCACTTCGCCGGCGTGCGCGTTGAAATGTAAGTAGACAATCCATCCGGCCGCGTACAGCAGAACGGAAACGATTAATGCGACATCACCCTTTCGCAAAACCAACCTCACTTTCTTTGTTCGCGTAACGTCGAAAAAAACCGCGGCCAATGCGGCGCCGGCTCTCGTCTTCCCCAAAACAATTTGCAAAACAGTTGAGAAGCGAATCAGGAAATCAATTCTGCTCGCGGCCCGCGAACTCGCGCCTGGCCGATTCCATCAGCGCCGGCTCCGCGAGCAAATCGTACGCCGTCAGCGCCATCGCCTTCGCCACCCGGATCATCGCCTCGTAGGCGCGCGGCGTGTCGGTATGCTTCGCGAAACGTTCCTCGTGGCAGTTGCCGGCGCCTGGATCGGCGATGCGGAAGATCGGATGAATCGCCGGAAGGGCGTGGCTCACGTCGCCCATGTCGGTCGAGCCCGTTGGCAAGTCGGGCGGCGCGTCGGGCGCCATGACGCCGAGCGTCTCGCAGTGCTGCGCGTAGCGATGGGCCATCGCGACGTTGTTGATCATGTTCTTGTAGCCAACGAGGATTGCGTGCGTGAGCCTGGTTCCGGTGGCCGCGGCGGCCGCCTCGGCGCATAGCAGCACGCGGTCGGCGATCTCGTGCGTGTAGCTGGTCGTGTGAGCGCGGCACAAAAACTCGCACTCGGCCTTTTCGGGGATGATATTCACCGCCTGACCGCCGTCGGTGATGATGCCGTGGATGCGTGAGCCGTCGCGAAAATGGAGCCGCGCGGCGTCGACGCTCTGGAAGGTCTGGATCGCCGCCGCGAGCGCGCTCGCGCCCGCCCATGGCGCCGCCGCCGCATGCGAGGCGTGCCCATGGAACGTGAGGCGCAGGTGGCGCGTGGCGAGCGTCGGGAAGGTGGCATACTCGCCGTCGACCGGATGCGCCATCATCGCGACGTCGACGCCTTTGAGCGCGCCCTTTTCCAGCATGATGATCTTGCCGCCGCCGCCTTCCTCGGCTGGCGTGCCCAGGATCACGACGCGGCCGGGCAGTTGCGCGCGGATTGCGGCGAGGCCGGCGAAGGCCGAGAGCGCGGCAGTGCAAATGAGGTTGTGGCCGCAGGAGTGGCCGTTGGGCAACGCGTCGTACTCCGCGAGGATCGCGACGGTCGGGCCCGATCGAGCGGACTTGCCGGTCTCGGCGCGAAAGGCGGTCTCCAACCCCGCCACGCCGCGTTCGACCTCGACTCCGATTTCAGTGAGCGCGCCGGTTAGCAGCCCGGCCGCAAAACGTTCCTCGAACTTCAGTTCTGGACGGGCATGAATCTGGCGGCCAAGTCCGATCGCCTGGTCCTTGAAGCGATCGATCGAACGGCAGATCTCATCATGGATAGCCATCAGGGAAACTCCTTGCACCCCTCAGCGCGCGCGATTGGCGGAAACTCTGTCACGGATGCGTTCGAGCATGCTACCAGAGCGCGCGTGCCGCGGTCAGCCGCGGCTATTCGATGCGTCGAAACGTTTGGCCAACTCCGACGTGTAGGTTCTGCCCATCAGGCCGGCATTGCTTTGGAGCCACGAGCTGAGCGCGGTGGGGCAGGTCGGCGGACCGTTGGAGACCAGCAGACTCGCCATCAGGCCGTCGATTTCATCGCGCGTCAGCATAACGTCGCCGAGCGCGTAACCGATGAAACGCGAGAAGAGCAGCGCTACGCCCGGCGGGACGGGAAAAATCAGCGCGGAGCGGCCGAGCGCGCGGGCAAGCGTGCGCACAAAATCCCGGAACGTGTAAATCTCCGGTCCGACGGCGTCGACGATTCGGTTGTCGGTATCGGATGCACCGTTTACCGCGAGCGCGGCGAGGTCGGCAACGAACACAGGTTGCACGCGATAATCGCCCCGGCCCGGGAGGGCGAAGAGCGGGAAGCGGCGCAAGAGCCACGCGATATTGTTAACCAGGACGTCTTCGACACCGAAAATCAGCGTCGGGCGCAGGATCAAATACGATAGTTCCGATTGCGCGACCTCGCGCTCGACGATTCCTTTGCCGCGAAAATAGGGCAGTGGCGAGTCCTCGGCTGCCCCGGTGATGCTGATATGGACGATTCTGCGGACGCCGGCCTTCTGGGCCGCGCGCAGTAGCGTGCGCGTGTTCTCGACCGCGGTCTCGAAGGTCGCGCCGCGATACGGGAAACGAATCCAGTAGGTGTTGTAAAGCGTGCTCGCGCCGTCGAGGCTCCTGGCGAGCCTGTCCGGCGAGCCGAAATCCATCGGCGCGATCTCGAGCCGCTCGCCGAAGGGGTTGGGCTGGGAGGGATGCGCGGTCAGGGTCCTGACGCGCGCGCCGCGCTCCAAGAGCGCGCGGGCGATATAGCGGCCGGTGTAACCGAGCGCGCCGGTGACGACGCTGAGCTCGCCGGAGGTTGCCATGCGTGCGAAAGCGCGGCGCTCAGTGCCGCGGCGACTGCTCGGGCGCGACGACCACCGCGACCGCACATCCGGCGCCGCGCAGAATCTGGTCCACCCGGCCGCCGAAGTACAAGCGCTCCTCGGCCGAACGGAACAGCGCGCCGATCATGAGCAAGTCGAATGCGCCCTCCTTGACCGTGCGCAGGATGACGCTTTCGGCGTTGACGCCGGTTTCGATTCGGGTCGCGATCTTCAGTTCGAGCTGTTCGGCGAGTTCGCGAATTTCGCCGACGGCTTCCTCGCCCTCGCCGTCCGCCGCCGCGCCGCTGGTGAGCGTGCGCCAGTCCAGGATCGAACGCTGACGGACGTAGAGCGCGGTGGTCTCGGCGCCGGCCGCGCTTGCGTAGAGCATCCCGACCGCCGCGCCCAGCCGTGCGAAGGACGCTCCGCTGACCGGCACCAGAAGCTTGCGCATCGGCATCGCGGCGCCGGCGTTGCTCGCGATCACGACCGGCGCACGGACGGCGCCGAGCAGGCCGCGCAATACCTCGCCGCCGAGGACCGCGTGGCCGTGAAGCTGCGAGGCGCCGGCAAAGATGGCGTCGTAGCCGCGCTCGCTCTCCTGCACAATCGCCTCGATGATCGACTCGCCGCTGCCGGTGCGCTGGTAGACGTTGGCGGCGCCGGCGGCGGTGGCGATCTGCTTGAGGCGCGCGAATTGCGCGTCGAATGCGGCTGCGGCGTCGCTTCCTCCGTTGGAATCGCCGGCCGCGGCGTGGAACACCGTGATACTCGCGTCGGAGGATTTGCCCAAGGTGGCGGCTAGGTGGGTCGCCAGCTCCGCATGCGGACCGCCGCCGCTCAGCACCAGCAGCTTGGCGCCCGCGGTGCTCAAAGGCAGGCGGGCCAGGATACGGTCGCGCTCGGCGCGTTCGGCGTCGCCCGGACGCCGGCTCACTCCGCTTAGCGCCCAGGTGAGCAAGGGCGGCGTCATTACCGAGGTGATGACCGCGACCGCGACGATCACGGTGTACATCGCGGGCGTGAGCACGCCGAGGCTGAGCCCCAACAGGGCCAGGATGATTTCCATCCCGCCGCGCGCGTTCATCCCGAAGGCCACCGCCAAAGCCTCGCGGAATTCGAGCCCTCCGAGCTTACCGCCTAAAAGCGCGCCCGCAATTTTTGCCGTGCACGCGACCCCGAGCACGATCAATGGTACGTAGGGACTCCTGAGCGCCGAAAGATTGGCCTGCAAACCCGAGTAGGCGAAGAACACCGGCGCCATTAGGCCCATCGTGACCGCTTCCATCTCGGTGCGGTCGCGGGCGCGCACGCGCGGCGCGCGGCTCAGCATCAGCCCCGCGACGAATGCGCCGAACACCGCGTGCAAACCGATCGCCTGAGTCACGATCGCGCAGGCGAAGGCGACCAGCACCATCGCGCTGAACTTTCCATGCTCGGCGGCGCCGCGATCGTCAACCCATCGCATCAGCCACGTGACCAGCCGCACGCCGACGAAGTAGCAGAACGCCATGAAGGCGCCGGCCTCGGCGAGCAGCAGGCCGATCGAGGCGAGGGAGAGCGCGCGGCCGCTCGCCAATCCCGCGACCAGCGACAGCAGGAGCCATCCCGTGGTGTCGTCGATCAACCCAGCCGCCAGGATCAGCATCCCCAATTCACGGCGCATCAGGCCGAGCTCGATCAGGATTTTCGCGATCACCGGAACCGCCGAGATTGCGATCGCCACACCCATGAAGAGTGTGAAGATGAGCCGCTGGTCCGGCGCGGCGAGATATTGCGCGGGCAGCGCCAGGCCCAGGATCATCCCCGCACCGAACGGAATCACCATCCCGCACACCGACACGCTAACGGCGGCGCGTCCCTGGCCGCGCAGGATATCGAGGTCGGTTTCGAGTCCGATATAGAGCAGGAGCAGGATCACGCCAGTCCAGGCGAAGGCCTCGAGCAGATGACGCGACATCGGATCGCCGCCAAAGCACGCGGCGAACAGGCCGGGCGCGAGGTTACCGAGCACCGAGGGGCCGACGATCACGCCGGCGAGCAGTTCGCCGATGACCGGGGCTTGCCCCAGACGCTTCATCAGGTCGCCCAGCGTGCGGCTCACTAACAGCAGCACGGTAAGCTGGACCAGGAAGCGAAGAATCTGCGCCTCGCTCAAATGGGACAAGCGTTTGCTCCAGGGGAGAAGCGCGCATCCGGCCCGCGATGCGCGAATCCAATGTTCGAGATCACACCAGCAATAGCGATCACGCTAACGACGGGGAGCTTACGGGTCAACGTAGTATTTGATCGATAGTATTTGATCGCGGTGTGAATCGTGCGCGTCGTGCGACCCGCACGCGGATTCGCAGAGAGATACGCATGAAGGTGTATCGCGCGAAGGACACACCGAAAAAAATCGCAGCCGCCTCCGTCAGGGCGGCTGCGAGTATTGAGCCGGACGAGCGTAACGCTTACGGCCGGATCCGGGTGACCGGCTGGTCGGCTATCTCCGAGGGCTTCTCGCCCATGGCCTCGCGATGCTGCTTGTAGTCGTTCATCGCGGTCATGATTCCGGCGACCGACTTGTTGAACAGCAACTCGCGCTGTCCGGCGGCCCATCGCTGGGAGTATTCGATTTCGGCCACCGTGCCCTGGAACTGCGGCATCACGTAGCGCGCGAACAACTCGTACGAGCGCAGCGTCTTCTCGCGCGAGGCCCATTCGTGGGCGAGTCCGAGTAGCCCGCCGAAGCCGCCGCTGGCTTCCTGGACTTCGCGGATGCGCTTGATCGCGTCGTCGGGGGTGCCGACGATCGCGCCGCCCCGTCCAACCATCCGATCGACGGTCATCTCCTCGCGCGGCTGGCCCGGATATTCCTCGAACTGGATCTTCGCGCCCAACGTGTCGATGAAATAATCCTGAATCCAGGAATTGCCGCCCTCGCGGATGTCCTCGAGCGCTTCCTTTTTGGAGTCCGCCAGATGGATCGGCATCACCATCCGCCAGTTGGCGCGGCTGACGGTCTTTCCGTGCTCGGCCGCAGTCTCCTCCGCCACCGCCCATCGCTTGGGCAGCCCCTCGAGGCCGCCGGCGGCGAACGCCGCGACCGACAGCACGCCGCATCCAAGCTCGCCCGCCGCGACCATCCCCGAGGGCGAGATCGTATTGGCGACGAAAATCGGCATGTGCGGCTGCTGATAGGGCTTGACCTGGAGATGGGCGTCGTTGAGGCGGAAGAAGGAGCCGTCGATCGTGATCCCGCCCTCCTCGGTGAAGAGGCGCATTATCGCCTTGACGCCCTCGACCATCTGGCGGCGCTGCTGAGTCGTGTCGATTCCCAGCATGTGCGCGTCGGCCGCGAGCGCACCCGGACCGCATCCAAGCATCACGCGTCCGCGCGTCAGATGATCGAGCAGGGCATAGCGGTTCGCGATGTTGAACGGGTTATGGTACGGGACGCTGACCACGCCCGAGCCGAGCATGATGCGGCGCGTGCGCCCGGCGGCGGCGGCGATGAAAATGTCGGGCGACGAAATGATTTCCCATCCCGAGGAATGATGCTCGCCGATGAAGACCTCGTCGTAGCCGGTGCGGTCGAGCCATTCGATGAGTTCGAGGTCGCGCTCGAAACAAAGCGTGGGGTTTTCGCCGGCGCGATGGAATGGCGCCATGAAAATGCCGAATTTCACAAGAATGTTTCTCCGTATGCCGATAGCGGCTGTTCCCGGCCATTATTCCTCTTTCGCTGTCCGTAGTCGATGCCAAAAACCCGCATTGATCGAGGCTCCGTGGCAGCAGCGTGGCAGCGGAATATCGTGCTCGCGGCGCTCGCGGATTTGGGCGGCGGCCTTGATCGCCACGTCGGTCCTACTCCCCGGAAGGACACGAGTCACGACACAGCAGCTACGGATTCCCGAGCAACGTGCGGCGGTCGATAACGTGCTCTGTTGCTGCCGCATACACGGCGGCGGTCAATGCTGTGCGGAAGTCTCTTTCTGTAGCGGAGGTTTTGTTCCGGGATGCTTCTGCTCGAACTTCGACTCCGCCAGTGATCTGCTCGCCAAGGAGTAAGCCCTCACGCTCATTGGCGATCCCGGCGCAGGAGGTCGCGCAGACAGCGATCCGGACTCGGCGAAGGTGATGTACGAGGGCGCGCGAAAGTTCGTTCGTAGCTTAAACACAGCGTCTGGGCGACAGCGAGCACAGGATTCTCAATCCTGTGCTCTTTTCCAACCTATTGAAGTCACGTCCTTATTTTCGCCTTGGGCGTCTTTTGGGCGCTCGGCTTTACAACGGCGGGGCCGCCGCCCTAGCTAAGCGCGCCGGTTCAAGAAATCGAGAATTGTCACGACTCGGCCCGCTTCTTCGTGAGGATAAATGTCGCCCGGATCGTCGGGCGTAGCGCCTTCGACTCGAACTGCGGGTACACGGATGCCGAACAACGTGCCCGGATACTTGTTGCTGCCGAATATTCTCCGAACAGCATGGCGCGTGAACGACCCCGTCATCGCCGCAGCGCGGATGTATTGCTGATCACGTTCGTGCTCGCTTAGTTCGGTCGCATCAACAATCCTGATGTTCGGGTTCTCTCGCCGCATTTGTTCAAGCCGGTAGAGCGCGGAGTCGACCCCTTCATTTTGGCGATATGCCCGGCCAATCTTGGAACCATCCGAAGGCCGGTACACAATCATTTAGGACAACCTCTCGAATTGCTCATCGAGCCAGCGTGACACGTCGGAGGCGAAATCGGCGGTGGCTTGGTGGCAATCATCGCACGTCCTGAAGTACGCGGACAAAACAGACAGACGTTGCGCGGCTCGATACGCTCCGCCGGGGCCGTTGTAGTAGCGCGGCTTCACGTCTGGTTTGCCCCGACCGCAATGCTGACACTTCATTGATTTAGGGTAACGCCGCCCATCGGCCGCATCGACGGAGGCTCGGATCATTTCTCCACAAGGATTGTGGAGAATTAAACATTTCGCGCTCTTTCGCTGTCCGTAGTCGATGCCGTTTTACCAGCACGATCGAGTCTCCGTTGCAGAGTGTGGCAACGAAGGCTTGGAGCAGTCATCCTGATCAACCGGTTGACGCAACGCGCGGCCTAACGAGCCGCCTTGTCCAGTTCGAAGGGGAAACTAATGATGCGCCGATTAACGGCAAGTTGGTGGATGGTGGTTGTACTGCTTTGCGCTTGGGTAATGTTCCAGCCGCGCCTGGCGCTGGCGGCCTTCAACGACGCGAGTCTCTCGGGTTCCTTCGCTTTTCAATTCAACAAGTTTGGTACCTGCCCGAATATCTCGGTGGTCGTGGGAGTGTTCGATTTCAACGGGGCGGGGAGCGTGACCGGTAGCTTCGAGCAATACTCGAGTAACCACGTCCCAAAAGTTTCGTCGGGCAGCGCATCAGGAACCTACACGGTCAACTCCAACGGAACCGGCGTGATCGAACTGACTTCGCCTACGACAACCACGTTTGCATTCGCGATGAACAGCACTGCCACCTCGGCCAAGCGGATCGAACTCATCAACCTCACGCTTGGCTCATTGAGCTGTGCTGAGAGTGGATACGCGATTCAGCAGTAAAGCTCCGCACGCCGTTCGCGGTACCTCGGCCCGCCGATCATGAAAATGGTCGGCGGGCTTGCGCCAGACCCTGCCTATCGCCGAGGACATAGCCGAAACGGGGAACGCGCGGATGCGTCTGATCAGTTGAGGGATCTGCGGGGGAAAGGCGGGGAATAGATTGAGCGCGGGCGGGGAAAATCGAATAAAAGTGCCGCGCGGGCGTCGGATTTTTATCCCGCTTGCTCAAGACGCAGGCAAATAGGAAGATCGAGGTGTCGGGGGCGTGTTGGGAATGCAGGGGCCTTGGCGGTCCGAACCTGAAGGTTGGGTCGGGAAATTTGCATTTGAGGACAGTCGCAATGCTGAGCTTAAGGGGCCGCGCGGTCTGCGGTCGGGCGGCGACAGCAATAGCGGTGGTGGCGATGCTCGCGGCGTGCCTGCTCATCGCGGCCGGACCGGCGGCGGCGCAACAGCACGGATATGTTCCGCCGCCCCGTCCGCTGAACAACGGCCAGGGCGGCTCGGTACTCGAATTGCCGACGACGCCGGGCAGCCAGCAGGGCGGCAACGACGCGCTGACGATGCCGCGGCTCGCCCCGCAGCCGGGCCAGGAGTTGGAACTGCCCTCGCGCGCGCTGCGCAACCAGTCAGGCTATGAGCAGGTGACAGTCACTGTCACCGACCAGAACGGCCGCTACATAACCGGACTGCAAAAGGGCGACTTCCGCATCTACGTTGACGGCATGCAACGGCCGCTCGAGTTCCTGCGTCAAGACCTCAATACTCCCGTGTCGGTCGGAATCCTGGCCGACACCTCGGGCAGCATGGAGCCCAAGCTCCAGCAACTGCGCGCCGCGATTTCGCAATTCATCAGCAACCTCAACGGGCAGGACGACGTGTTCCTGTTCGCGTTTTCCAACCGCCCGTTCCTCCTCCAGCCCTTTACTACCAACCATTTCCTGGTCAGGAGCCGGCTCGCGCTGCTGCACGCTTACGGCCAGACCGCGCTGTTCGACACCATCATGGACGGCCTGATCATGGTGAGGCACGGGCGCTACGACAAAAAGGCGCTGCTGGTGGTGACGGACGGGATGGATAATGCGAGCCAGGCCACGCTGCAGCAGGTGGTTGCGCAGGCGCGTCGGATGGGCGTGTTGATCTATTCGATCGGAATCGGCGACCCGAACTCGGGCGGAGTGGGAATCGCGATCGGGCCTTTCATGTTCGGCGGCGACATGGACCGCGTCGATACGCAGACGCTGACCGAGCTGTCCACCGAGAGCGGCGCCCGGACCTTCGTGGTGCGCGAAGTCGGCGACGGCGAGGCGCTGCGCCAGGACTGCGCGGCAATAAGCGATGAATTGCGCGAGCAGTACACGGCCGGCTTCGTGGCGCCCGACCCCTCGCGTCCCGGCTATCGCAGCCTGCGCGTCGACGTGCCGGGCCGTCCCGAGCTTGCGGTGCGCGTGCGCAAGGGCGTGACGGTGGGCGGCGGCGGGGGCACCGAGTACGCCGGGCCTGACGGCGGCCCGTAGGGCTCAGAGAGATTCGGGGTCCTTCGACTCGCGTGACGCTCGCTCAGGATGACAGCAGAAGAGTTCCGGCCTACTTTCCCGCCTTCCGAGTCACCACTACGGCGCAACCACCCAGGGCAGGTCGAGCACCGGCGTGGCGATGCCGGCCCGCGAAAGCATGTCGTGGACCTGGCCGCGATGATGCGTCTCGTGGTTGAAGAGATGCGCCAGCAGCATCGGCGTCGGATTGCGATATGACTTGCCGTCGTTGGTGACGTAGGCGAGTTCCCCGTCGAGGAATTGGTCGCTGAGGCCGGCGGCGAAGCGCTCGATACGGTCGTCCTCGCGCACACGCGCCGCGCGCAACTCCTCGAAATCGTCGTAAAGGATCGTGTCGAGAGGCGCGGAGGACGCGACGCCGCCCTCGAACCGGTTCATCCAGTTGCGGTCGCCGACCATGATATGGTTGAGCGTCGCGTGGATGCTTTTGAAAAATGCCTGCCGATTCTTTTTGCGCTCGGCGTCGGAGAGCCGGGCGCAGCAGTCGTATAACCGCTCGTTGGCGAGCCGGTTGTAGCGCGCCATCATCCGGAAATGCGCGATCAGCGGGTTCATCGCGAGGCGCGCGCTAGTCGTCTTCCGTTTCCGTGGGCGATTCCGCCGACGGCCTAACCGGGAAGGGCGCGACGAAAGTGCGTTCGATGTCAGGGATGATATTGAGGAACTTGACCTCGGCGAACTCGCCCGCGACCTGGACCGCCGAGAGCGCCGCGTTGTCGACCCGGATGCGCCGGAAGTGCCGCAACTCCATCGCGAGGAAGTGGCATAGCACGGTGCGGATGATATCGCCGTGGGACACGAACAGGACGCGCTGTCCGTCGGCTTCGCCGAGCGTGCGCATCACCCCCGCGACGCCGCGCGCCTGGACCTCGCCGATACATTCGCCGCCGGGCGTCGAGCTCAGAATTGGCTCATCACGATAGAGGAGATAATCCTCGTCGACGATCAGGTCCTCGTAGGTCATCCCCTCCCAGCGTCCGTATTCGACTTCCGCGATTTGCGGGTCTTCGCGAATCGGCACCCCGCCGCCGAGGCCGGCCGCGATTATCTCAGCCGACTGGCGCGCGCGCACCAGCGGACTGGTCACGATGAGGTCGGGCTTGAGCGCGCGCACGAAGGCAACCATCGAGGCGACCTGCGCGCGGCCGTGGCTGTCGAGTTCGACCGGGTTGCGGCCCATCACGCGGCCCTCGCGGTTCCATGGCGTCTCGCCATGGCGCATCAGGAGCGCGACGCCGCGCACGCCGCCGGGTTGTTTGAGTTTCTCCGCCACGTAAAACGGCCCGAGTGCCATACTTCCCCGCCCGCGCTGCGCTAAAACGTTTGGCGGGCGCCGGAGAAACGGCACCCGCCAACATTTAACCCGAAGTGCGGTAAGGAAACGAGAGCGGAGACCCGGAACTATCCCCGATCTCAGCGCCCGGCGGCCGGGGCCGGTTCGGCATGTCCGTTGGCCGCCGCGCCCGCGCTCGGCGCTGCTGCGAGGCCGCAGAACGCCTCGTAGTCGATGAGCCCGGTCTGCGTCGGATGGTCGCTGCAGACGGGGCATTTCGGATCGCGCTTGATCTTGAGCACGCGCACGTAATCCTTCGACAGCGTGTCGAAGTAGACCATCCGGCCGATCAGCGGCTCGCCCGCGCCCAGGATTAGTTTGATTGCCTCGAGCGCCTCGATCGAGCCGATTATTCCCGGCAGCGCGCCCAGCACGCCCGCTTCGGCGCACGACGGCGCCATGTCCGGCGGCGCCGGCTCCGGATAGAGGCATCGGTAGCACGGGCCGCCCTTCGCCGGATAGAAAACCGTCGCGTTGCCCTCGAAGCGGAAGATTGCGCCGTCGACCAGCGGCTTGTGCGCCAACACGCAGGCGTCGTTGATCAGGTAGCGCGTGGGGAAGTTGTCGCCGCAGTTAACGATGACGTCGTAGTCCTTGATGATGTCCATCACGTTGTCCGAGGTGAGCCGGACCTCGTGGCGGTTGACCTTGATGCCGGGGTTGATCGCTTTGATCGACTTCTCCGCCGATTCGGTCTTAAGCATCCCAACCCGGTCGGTCGTATGAATTATCTGGCGCTGCAGGTTGGAGAGATCGACCACGTCGAAGTCCACCAATCCGAGCGTGCCCACGCCGGCCGCAGCCAGGTAGAGCGACGACGACGAGCCCAGCGCACCTGCTCCGAGCAGCAGCACCTTGGCGTCGAGCAGCTTGGCCTGCCCCTTCTCGCCAACCTCTGGAATGACGAAGTGGCGCGAGTAGCGGGTCAGCTCGTCGGGGGTGAACTGGCGGTCGGCGACCCACGGCAGGCCGCGATCCTTCCAGGCGTTGAAGCCGCCGGTCAGATTGTAGACGTTCTCGTAGCCCAACTCGCGCAGCGACCGCGCCGCGAGCAGCGAGCGAGTGCCCGAGGCGCACTGCAGGATCACCGGCGTCTTATGGTCGGGCACTTTCTCCTCGACCCGCAACTCCAGGAAGCCGCGCGGGATTCCGACCGCCTGCGGAATATGCCCCTGGCGCCATTCGTCGCCCTCGCGGACGTCGAGCAGCACCGTGCCCGGCTTTTCCAGCATCCGGCGCGCCTCGTCGATATCGATCGATTTAATCTGAGAGCGCGCCTCGTCGAGAATATTCTTTGAAGTTTTGGCCATAATTTTGGACCATATCCGGCTGCGTAATTCAGCCCTTAGATTACATCATTTGTCATCTATTGCACTACAGCTAAAGATAGCCACCTTTTGGGCCTTGTCGATAACCTCCGGACCCCCTCAGCCGCCCAGCATCCGATGCGATTCGAGTATGGAGCGAACGAAATCGAGCACGCGCTGGGCATGGCCGCGCGGAGTGACCTCGTGAAACGCCCGTGCGACGCGCTGGTCCGCATTCAGCACGAAGGTGGAACGGGCCGCGACTCCTCCGCGAAGCACGCCAAAGGCGCTCGCCAGTTCGCCCTCGGGGTCCGAGAGCAGGGCGAACGGAAAGGCATGCTTTTCGGCGAACGCGCGATGGGATTCGACCAAATCGACGCTGACCCCGACCACCGTGCACTTGAGCCCCGCGAACGCCTCGTCGAGGTCGCGAAATTCCTTGCCCTCGACCGTGCATCCCGGCGTGTCGTCGGCCGGGTAGAAGTAGACCACGAGCGCGTGGCCGCGAAATTCCGCCAGCCGGCGCTCATTGCCATGCTGGTCGCGAAGCGCGATCTGCGCCGCCGCGCCCAGGTCGTCGCCCGCGCGCAATCCCTCAGTGGACGGCATGAGTCTCAGCCTCGCCGAGTGCGCGGCGGGCGGCGAATTTGATCGCGGCGTTGTCGATATTCACCGAGCACAACGATCCGCACATGCTGCAGACGTTGGAGCCTGCGGCCTCGCTCTCTTCCTTGTAGCGGCGCGCCTTGTCCGGGTCCATCGCCATCGCGTACATGCCCTCCCAGTTAAGCGCCTTACGATAGCGCGACATCTGGTCGTTCCAGACTTTGGCCGCGCGCACGCCTTTGACCAGGTCGCCCGAGTGCGCGGCGATTCGCGTCGCGATCACGCCGTCGCGCACGTCGTCGATATCGGGCAGGCGCAGATGCTCGGCCGGAGTGACGTAGCACAGGAAGTCGGTGCCGGCGGCGGAGGCGATTGCGCCGCCGATCGCGCCGGTGATGTGGTCGTAGCCGGGGGCGACGTCGCAGGTCAGCGGGCCGAGCACGTAGAACGGAGCGCCGCCGCAGATACGTTTTTCGAGCCGCACGTTGGCCTCGATTTGGTCGAGCGGCACGTGGCCCGGGCCCTCGATCATCACCTGCACGCCCTGGTTGCGCGCGCGCTCAGTCAATTCGCCCAGCACCAGCAACTCGGCTATCTGGCCGCGATCGGTGGCGTCGCCGGTGGCGCCCGGGCGCAGTCCGTCCCCGAGTGAAATCGTCACGTCATGCTCGCGCAGGATCGCGCAGACCTCGTCGAAGTGCTCATAGAGCGGGTTCTCGCGCCCCGTGCGTTCCATCCAGGCCGCGAGCAGCGCGCCGCCGCGCGACACGATACCTTCGATTCGCTGATGCTGGCGCAGGCGGGCGACGCTCTCGCGCGTCACCCCGCAATGCAGCGTCATATAGTCGACGCCCTGGCGCGCCTGGCGCTCGATCACTTCGACAAAAAATTCGCGCTCCAGCTCCATGATCGAATGCTCGGAGGCGACCTGGTAAATCGGCACCGTGCCCAGGATGACGGTGCATCGCGAGAGCAGCTCGGCGCGAATCTTGTCGAGGTCGGTGCCGGTGGATAGGTCCATCACCGAATCCGCGCCAAAGCGCACCGCGGTGTAAAGCTTCTCGACTTCTTCGTCGAGCAGCTGATGGAAGTTCGAAGCGCCGATATTGGCGTTGACTTTGGTGCGCAGCCGTTTGCCGATTCCGATCGCGCGGAAGTCGTGATGGATGTTGTGCGGGATGACCGCCTCGCCGCTGGCGACGAGTCCGCGGATTTCTTCGGGGGCGAGGCCCTCGTCCTCGGCGATCTCGATCATCTGCGGGGTGACGATCCCTTTGCGCGCGGCTTCAATCTGAGTCATGTCGGGCATACCTCTGATGAATCGTTCCAGACCACTTATACTCCATGCGGATGCCGTTCGTCACGGTCAGCGAAACGGCTTAAGGCAAATCGGCTAAAGGATAGAACGTACTCAAGTCGCGGCGGTGCGATCGCTCGGCGAGCCGCCCGCAACCTCGAACGTTCACTATAGGTGGGGCTCGGAATCGCGGTCAAGTTGATCGAGAGAGGAACTCCGTCTCTTCGGGAGTCGGGACGCGGCCCAGTACGCGGACGATGAGAGACGCGGAGATGAGCCGTTATGGCACCGCTCCGCGCTCGCGCCGGGTACTTCCGTCTCTATGGTGCAGGTCGCACGACCGTATTGCCGTCCATCGTGACCGCGCCAGCAACGTCGGCAGCTCCCGCCAGCGCCCTACCGTTCAGTACCGTGCCGCTCACCAGCGTGATTGACGTTGCGAATTCATGCACCGACACGACAGGGAACTGAAGGGTAGATATCAAGTGGAATATCCACTGTATATCGATATGAGCACCCCAGCGCAGAGACGAGTACGCCGACTTAGTAAAGAAACGAGAAATATAGAAAAATGGACCGTGGCGACTCGAGCAAACGCGCGCCTGGCCGCTTCAGCGGCAATATATTGCCGCTCCCCGGCGGGTCGTGTCTCGTCGCTCGTCAGTCGACATCATCTTCGTTGAGCAACTCCGTCTTATAGAAACCTCATATGTCGGGTACGTAACGTGCTCGGACGTTATGGCAGGCATGCGAGAGGTGCGCGCACGATCTGTCGGCGCGCTCATCCGGGCGGAGCGTTCGCATCAATAGTCTGTGCGCGCCAGCGGCGGTGACAGAAGAGATGCTCATCGCACCGTGAAGTAGCCAACCTCCAGCACGCGTTGACAAAAGACGGGAATTGCCACGCCGCGAATTGGGATGCCGAGCACGCCGATGCGCAACTGCCAACTTGGGAAGACGTGGCTCCTCGCGCTACTCGTGGTAAGCTTTGTGGGCTCGATGGCAGGATGCGACAATACGGGCAGAGCGCTTCCTCCACCACGCCCAACCGCCTCCGCCACCCCGACCGCCATACCGACCGCCGCACCGACCGCTACACCAACAGCCAGCCCGACGCCAAGGCCCACGCCGGCTCCGACGCCACCCCCGACGCCACCCCCGACGCCGACGCCGACCCCGACTCCGACGGCCACACCAACCGCCACGCCAACGGCTACGCCGACGCCAACGCCAACGCCAACGCCAACGCCAACGCCAACGCCAACGCCAACGCCAACGCCCACGCCAACGCCAACGCCAACGCCAACGCCAACGCCAACGCCAACGCCAACGCCAACGCCAACGCCAACGCCAACGCCAACGCCAACGCCAACCCCAACCC